>ERZ835080.1686-NODE-1686-length-14842-cov-122.053763_pt1 | contig 14842 bp, 8 predicted proteins | sample MGYA00519688_ERZ835080 | MGnify/ENA primary metagenome ERZ835080 (study PRJEB31850, sample SAMEA3708770) | human gut metagenome | biome: human gut; feature: human-associated habitat; material: faeces | place: China | collected 2014 ... | reverse complement strand
CTTAGCAAAAGATAAGAAAATCGTTTCATGTAACATAATTATTGTTACAGGAACGTTTTTTTTTATTTATATAACAGTCTTTTCCCTAATTTTGCGGCAGAAATCAAGCAATGACAATTTTTGAAACTTAAAACGTTATAATAGTATGAACAATCTTTCAAGATTACTGATGAGCTCTGCGCTCTGTACTGTTTGCACCATGGTTAGTGCACAACAGGTAAATGTAAATGGCATCGTAAAGGATGCTGCTGGTGAGACAGTCATTGGTGCATCTGTCATGGTGAAAGGCACAAAGACTGGTACTGTTACCGACTTTGATGGTAACTTCCATGTAGAATGTGCCCCTGGTTCCACACTTGTTATATCATATATTGGATATAAGACGCAAGAAGTAAAGGCTTCAGACAATATGGAGGTAACACTTCAGGAAGATGCCAACGACTTGCAGGAAGTAGTTGTGACAGGTTATACCACTCAGCGAAAGGCCGATTTGACCGGTGCTGTATCCGTTATGAATATGAAGGAACCTGTCAGTGCTTCTGATCCTAACATGCTCAACTCTATGCAGGGTAAGCTTGCTGGTGTACAGATTGTAACTGATGCTGCTCCTGGTGGTGGCGGTTCTTCTATCGTAGTTCGTGGTATGAGTTCTATCAATGGTGGTAGCCCTCTTCTCATTGTTGATGGTATTGCTACATCAGAGAACATGAACTCTATCAACCCTGCCGACATCGAAAGTATCCAGGTTCTGAAGGATGCTTCTTCTGCATCAATCTATGGTTCTCGTGCTGCCAATGGTGTTATCATTATCACTACCAAGCAGGGCAAGGGCGAAAAGCTAACCGTAAATGTTAACTATGCTGCCAGCTTGCAGACAGTGGGAAAGACTTACGATATGCTGAATTCTACAGAATGGGGCCAGGCTTATTGGGCTGCCGCAAAGAATTCAAACATCGCTCCTTCTCATCCTTATTATGGTAGTGGTGATACTCCTCAGCCTATCGCAGGCTTGGCAAATACAGATTGGCAGGATCAGGTGTATCGTTCCGCATGGACTCACAATCTATCTGCCAGTGTATCTAACAGCTCTAAGAAGGGTAGTGTGATGTTCTCTGCCAACTATATTAATCAGAATGGTTTGATTGACTATACTTTCTATCGTCGTTACTCTGCCCGTTTGAACTCTAATTACAATATCTCTGATTATGTAAAGGTAGGTGAGAACCTGATGGTAGCTAAGTTCCAGGATCATGGTGCTTCTACAGGCGATGAGCGTGGTATTCCTTTCTTGGCAATGCGCCAGCACCCAGGACTTACCGTTCGTAATGCCGATGGTAGCTTCACTAACCCTATGACAGAGTTGAAATCTGATTATGCTAACCCTGTTCAGCAGCTTTATAATGGTCGCGATGATTCCAACGACAGCTGGCGTATTTTCGGCAATGCCTATCTGGAGTTGACTCCTATCAAAGGCTTGTCTTTGAAGACCAATGTTGGTATCGATCACTCACAGTATTTCAACAAGGTACTTACCCGCAAGACTCTTGCAGCTGATGTCAATGCCTTGAGCCGTGCTTATGGTCAGGGTGATACTTATACATGGACCAATACTGGTAACTATGTCTTCGATATCTGCAAGGATCACCATTTCAATGTGTTGGTAGGTTCTGAGGCTATCAAATATACCTTCGAGGATATCAGTGCCTGGAGAAATCATTATGCTTTCGAGGATGATGACTATATGCAGATTGGTACGGGTGAAGGCACTCAGACCAATGGTGGTGGCAAGTCACAGTGGGCTTTGTTCTCTTTGTTTGGTAAGTTGGATTACAATTATGCCGACCGTTACCTCTTCTCTGCTACCTTGCGTCGTGATGCTACTTCTCGCTTGTATAACAAGAAGAACTCTGGTGTGTTCCCTGCTTTCTCTGGTGCATGGCGCGTTTCTCAGGAGAAGTTCTATCCAAAGAACAATATCGTTAATGATGCCAAGGTGCGTGTAGCTTGGGGACAGAATGGTAACTCTCAGGTAGTTAGCAATTATGCTGCTTACTCTACTTACATCTTTGATAATGGAAATGGTGCCTATGATTTGGAGGGAACAAACAACAGTTACGTTAGTGGTATCAAGTTGTCGGCAACAGGTAACAAGGATTTGAAGTGGGAGACAACAACCCAGACCAACCTCGGTTTCGACCTCTATATGTTCAATAGCAGCTTGAGTGCATCTTTCGATTACTTCTGGAAGAAGACCAAGGATATGTTGACCGTTCCTCCAACACTTTCTGTAGCTGGTGAGAATGCTGGCAAGTGGATGAACACGGGTGATATGAAGAATACCGGATGGGAGTTGACACTCGGTTATAACAGTCCTCAGTATGGCGACTGGTCTTGGAATGGTAACTTTAATATCTCTCATTATAAGAATGAGGTAGTGAAGCTTAACGATTTTGTGAATACCATCGGTGGTGATGTCCGCTTGATGCAAGGTCAGCCAATGGGTGTTTACTATGGTTATGTTTGCGACGGCATCTTCCAGAACGAGGAGCAGGTGGCTAACCATTCAGCCCAGCAAGGCAAGGGCGTAGGCCGTTTGATCTATCGTGATTTGGATGGCGATAATGTTATCACAGACAAGGACCAGTGCGTAATCGGTGATCCTAATCCAGACCTTAGCTTGGGTCTCAACCTGAGCGTAACCTGGAAGCGTCTCACCCTGAGCACCTTCCTTACAGGTGAATTCGGATTTGATATCTATAATACAACCAAGCGTCAGCTTACACTCATGAGTTATGGCGGTACTAGTACAAACCGTAGCAAGGATGTGTTGAACGCATGGTCACCAACCAATACAAGTGCTTCTATCCCAGCCTTGTCACTCGATGACAACAACAATGAGGCTCGCATGTCAACTTATTATGTTGAGGATGGTTCTTACTTGAAGATGAAGTTCATCAAATTGCAGTATGAGTTGCCTAGCCATTGGCTCAAGTGCATCGGTGCTTCTGCTCTCAGTGTGTATGGTCAGATGGAGAATGTATTCACCATTACTGATTATTCAGGTCTCGACCCAGAACTCCCAATGGGCGCTTATGGCGCACGTTTGGATAATGGTCCTTACCCACGCTCTCGTACCTTTACCGTAGGTGTTAATTTGCAATTCTAAGTGTTACACATTAATTATATTATAGATATGAAATTCTCAGTTAATATTAAATATATGGCAGTGGCTGCTGCTCTTATGGGGTCTTCTATCACATTCCAGTCTTGTAACGACTTCTTAGACCTCAAGCCACAGGGTGCTTTTACCGAGGCACAGTTGGATGATAGTTCTGTTGAGGGATTGATGTCTGCGGCATACGCAGGCTTGGAGGCTCACTTCTTCGGAAACAACGAGTCTTTCGCCGGTCCTATCACAAACTGGGTGTTTGATGTTCGCTCTGACGATGCACTCAAGGGTGGTGGTGGAATCTCTATGGAGCAGAATATCCACCAGTTGGAGATTTCAAATATCACCAGCGATAATGCCACAGCGCTCTTCAAGTGGAGAAACGATTTCTATGCAATCTCTCGTGTTCACAAGGCGATGAATGCGATTGATATGGCTGATAACGTGAACAACAAGGAGGTTTTGCTTGGCGAGTTGAAGACGCTTCGTGCTTACTTCTACTTCGACCTGATGCGCATCTTCGACCGCATTCCTTACTTCACAGAGAATGAGGATCCTAACGGTAAGCGCATTGATGAATATACTCGTGATCAGATTTTCGGCTTTATCAAGCAGGATCTGGAGTCAGCTTACAACGTGTTGCCTGAGTCTCAGAGCCAGGTAGGTAGATTCAATAAGTATGTTGCTGCCGCTATCCTGGCTAAGGTGGATGCCTTTACAGGCAATTATGCTGAGGTGGAGAAGTGGAGTGATGTTGTTATCAAGAGTAACAAGTATTCGCTCTACAACAATTATGGCGATATGTCTAAGATTGCATTCAACAATAAGAATGAGTCTGTGATGGCTATTCAGTTCTCTACTGGTAACAACAATATGCACATCAACTGGAGCAATCTTCTGAACACTACCATGTCTGAGGGCAATCTCTTTGGTAATGGTGATGATTTCTTCCTCGGCAGCCAAAACTTGGTTGATGCATTCGCTACAGACGAGAATGGTCTTCCTTATCTGGATGGTTCTGAGCATTACGTAAAGACCTCTGTAGATGGTGCTAATGATTATCAGGGCAATGTAGATCCACGTCTCGACTTCACTGTAGGTCGTTTGGGTATGCCTTTCCGTGGTCATACTTACAATATGAACTGGTGCCGTGCTTACGAAATCTATGGTGAGTATTCTAATAAGAAGTGTATGATTGATCCAAGTTCACCTGATATGGTACAGGGATTCCCTTGGGGTGCTTCTGGCTTGAACTTCTGCCTGATTCGTTATGCAGATATCGTTCTCTTGAAGGCTGAGGCTCTCATTGAGCAGAACAAGGATTTGGCTGAGGCTCGCAATCTGATCAACTCTGTTCGCCAGAAGGCACAGCGTAGTGTAGATGCAGACTATAGCCCAGTGGATCTCGACCCAACAAAGGCCAATTACGAGGTAGGACTTTATCCGGATGATAGCAAATGGACTCAGGACTATGCCCGCAAGGCTGTCCGCATGGAACGCCGTTTGGAGCTTGCCCTGGAGGGTAACCGCTGGTTCGACCTTGTAAGATGGGGCAATGTGGTTGATACTGTTAATAAGTACATGCAGTCTGAAAAGAGATATCACTCTTATTACGAGGGTGCATCTATCTCAAAGGATGAAATCTTCTTGCCTACACCTTATGATGAGGTGAACAATTCAAATGGACTTTACAAGTAATCGGGTACGAATTTTTAAAGAATAGACAATTATGAAAAAGTATATATATAGTTTCATAGTAGCTTGCATGGCTCTCTTTGCCATTACATCCTGCTCTGATGTAGATATTCCTGAGGGTGTTAAGGCTCCAAAGGCAGAGAATCTGACCTCGCAGGTAGATGGTAGAACCGTGACATTGAACTGGACTTTGCCAACAGACGAAAACAAGTCGGGTGTGGATATTTATCGAAACAATGCTCTCCTGGAGAGTTTGGGATTGGTCAACTCTGCGGTGTTGGAGTTGCAGCCAGGTAAATCTACGCTTCTCTATACAGTGAAGATGAAGTATGACGATGGTCGTGTTTCTGATGGCGTTTCAACAAGTGTTACCATCAATGCCGAGCCTTCTAAGGTTGCCATCCTGCTTCCTTCAAATGATGCTTCTACTCTTGATGATGATGAGAGCGAAGCCTTGGATTGGTTCAAGAAAACCTATGGTGACAAGGGAGCTGTACTCACACCTTCTGATATCAAGGCAATGAATAAAATTGACCGTGGTCAGTATAGCATGATCTGGATTCAGATAGACCGTGTAGGTTTGGAATACGGCTGGCAGAAGTTGCCTGCAGAAATCGTTGATAACGATGTTGTTGCCAAGTTGAAGGCTTTCGCTCAGTCTGGTGGTAACCTGTTCCTCACCAAGCATGCCACTCAGCTTTCTGCTGCCATCGGTCGTGTTGACAACTCGCTGGCTCCTGGCATCTTCAGTTCTGGCGAAGGTGGTTCCGGTACTGATTATTGGACTACCAATGCCGTAATCGGCAGCAATCAGAATCCTAAGTACGATCATCGTTCACATGCAGCATTTGCAGGTTTGGAGGTACTTCCTGCTAATGATCCTGTTGACAATTACGACCATGAGTCTTATCCTCTGGAGGGTCCTGGTCACCGCGAAGATCATAACTGTATGTGGGATCTCAATGCCTACGACTTGCCATCTAAGGTTCCTGCAGGAAAGAATGTAGTAGATGCGTTCCAGCAGTTGACCAATTCTACAGTACTCGCTACCTGGGGGCATGTAACCGATTATTGCTGTGCTGGTATCGTAGAATTCAAGCCTACAGCAGAATTCAAGGGTACAGTTCTCTGTATCGGTTTGAGCTCATACGAGTTGAATCAGAATCAGGAAGGTGGCAACAAGTTCCAGGCAAACACAGAGCGTTTGACCAAGAACTGCATCGACTATCTTGCAGAATAAAAAATTAAATTAAATAGAAAAAGGAAGGCTGTCTTTGCGAAAACTAACAAGTATCATTCTTTGTTGTGTGCGCAAAGAGGGTCTTCCCTTTCTAAGTTTTAAATTCAATAACCAAACAAGTGAGACATGAAAAAACTCAATAAAGCACTTTTTCTTTCATTTGCCTTGATGGCTTGTGGCAATGCCAAAGCCCAGGTAGTGAAGTTCCCTATGGAGATGTCGGCTGATGCTACTACCATAGAATCAGTCAGCAATCAGAAGTTTCAGGCTCAGGGAGCCTTGGCTCCGGTTTCTGTGGCAGGTGCTCAGGGAAATGCGTGGCGACTGGATGGCTATTCTTCCTGTCTTCAGGCTAAGATAGACCCAACTCTTGTTGATGGGCAAAGCCAGATGACATTCTCTCTTTGGGTAGCACCTGAGTCTTATCCGGTGATGAGGCTGGATGAGGATGGCGAGTGGTTTACTACGATGGTCGGAAACCTAAAGGCTTCCGACTTGAATGTGGTGGAGAGTGGTGATAAAGGATTTGCTTTCCGTCTGGGTTCCCGTGGCACCTACATGTTCATCTGTCATGTAAAGGGCTGGAAAGTGATACTCAAAGCCAGTGACAAATTGGCGCGTTACAAGTGGAATCATCTGGTGGTAACCGTTGATGCCGAAAACAAGCAGGTGGTAATGTACAACAATGGCGTGCAGGTGGCTACAGCCAAGTGTCAGAAAGGTGGCATGAATGGTGGTTCTGCAGATTTCATGATAGGCAAGTCTTTCCAGGATGATAAGGTGGATGGGCTTTTCTGCCTGAATACTTATAATGGCTTGATAGATGATTTTGAAATCTTCAAGGGTATCAACAGCGAAGTAATTAATGAGAAGGCTCAGAACGCCCCTGTCTTGACTTATTCTCCGGAACGTTATGCTTCTGATATCCTGCGTCCGGCTTTCCATGGTATGCCTTCGGGAGCATGGACAAACGAAACGCATGGAGCTGTTTTCTATAACGGAAAATATCATGTGTTTTTCCAGAAGAATCCTAATGGACCTTATATGACTCGCTTGAACTGGGGACATATCGTGAGCGATAATCTCTATAAATGGGAGGAACTTCCTGTGGCTGTCAGTCCTGAAGAGTGGTACGACAAGAAAGGTTGCTGGTCGGGTTGTGTCTTTACCGATGATGAACTGACGGGTGGCAAGCCAAATATCTTCTATACGGGTGTAGATTATGCCAAGGCTATGTTCTCACAGGCTAAGCCAAAGGATGAAGACCTGTTAGGCTGGCAGAAGTTGGAGAACAATCCGATAGTGAATGGTCGTCCTGATGGATTGAGCGATGACTTCCGCGATTGTTTCCTTTTCCGTGATGGTGATAAGCTCTACATGATTGCCGGTACCTCAAAAGATGGTATAGGTGCCACAACCTTACATCGTTACGATAAGCTCACCGGTAAGTGGAGCAACGATGGCAACATCTTCTTCCGAGGAACCAGTAAGGCACAGGATGGAACGTTCTGGGAGATGCCTTCCGTTACCAAGTTTGGCAACAAATGGGTGTTTATGGTTACTCCGTTAAACACAAAGCTGGGTGTTCATACCTTGTATTGGACCGGCTGTATCAACAGCGACGGTACTTTTGCTCCTGATAGTGAGGCTCCCAAGACCCTGGAACTTCCGGGTTTCTCAAAGGATGGCTATGGCTTCCTGTCGCCAACCATTTTCCAGAAAGATGGCAAAACCCTGATGTTGGGTATCGTACCTGATAAGTTGCCTGGTGCAGAAAATTATCGCCTGGGATATGCTCACACTTATGGTTTGCCACGCGAAATCAGCCTCGATGCCCAGGGCAATTTGGTTCAGAAACCGTTCGAGGGTCTGAAGGCTATGCGTTCAGAGGTATCTTATGTTCAGAACAACCTTACCTTGCATGGCGAGCAGAATCTTTCGCCTGTAGAAGGAAGAAGTCTGGAACTGAATGGTACCTTTGTTGCTGGCAGCAGCGATTTCGGCTTTACCTTCTTTGGCGATGGCAACAAGCAGGTTCGGCTTACTTACTCTCCAGTAAGTGGAGTAGTGAAGTTGGATGCCAGCGGTATCAACCGTATCGTGCAGGATGATGTCTTTAAGGGAATCTATCAGTCAACATTGGCAAAACCTGTTGCGGCTGGTGAGGAAGTAAAACTTACTGCTTATGTGGATCATTCCATTGTTGATATCTTTGTGAATGATACCTATGCAGCATCAGTAAGAATCTTCCCTCAGAATGTGGATGCAGTCAAGGCTACGGTTTTCAGCGAGGGAACAACACTCGTTAAGTCTTTGCAGGCTTATAAGCTCGATGCCAACAAGGTATCTTCGGGCATTCTGCATGTCCAGAATTTCTCTTCCGCTGTACAGTTTCATGTTGCAGATGGCAGATTGAATTATCAGTTTGTTGAGGAAGGCTATACCTTGAAGGTTTTTGATGTTGCCGGCAGACTTCTGAAATCTCTCTCTGCTTTGGAAAAGTCTGGTTCCATAGCTCAAATAGGCAGCGGGATATTCATCGTGAAGGTCTTGGATGCCCATAATACTTTGGTTTATTCCACGAAGATAGCTTTGGAATCATAGGATTTGGCCTGATAATGAGGAAAAAGTGTTCATTGCTTATTAAAAATGTGTTCATGTTACATATTTATTAGGGTATGAACGATTAGGTGAATCCTTTTTTCAGCAAAACTACTAATTTTGCAGCAGAAAACGAGAAGAGGTTATTCTTGAATCGTTTAGTCATGCAAATAAAAACAGTTTAATCCATTGATAGTTGATTGGTTTAGTTGATATAATTAGGATTTTAGTATTAGTTGATAAAAGGGTTTAGTTTTTAGGTTAGTTAGAATTTAAGGATACAGTAGGAATTAATTACTTGACGGGTAAGAGGATTGTTTTTCAGGATACATATAAAAAGTAAAACGTGCTGGAGGCATCATATATAAGATAGTTGCTGAAGGCATCCTATATAAAATTAAGTAGAGTAAACAATTAATTATATACAATCTTATAATATGAAAAAGATTTTTGTTTCAGCGCTTGTCGCTCTTTGCGGTTTCACCGCCAGTTATGCCCAGCAGGCTTCCTTCTTGAGCAATAATCACTGTCTCTACCGCATCAGCCAGGAGAGTCAGAACCAGAAGTGTCTCTTGCTTCCTGTACAGGAGGATGCTGAGATGGCAAATATCAAGGTGATAGCTGACAACAAGCAGGTGAAAGCCCTCAATGTGAAGTTGGCTAAAGACCATGTAGATTATTTCGTACCTCTCTATATGGATGAGTTTGCTGGCTTGAAAGGCTTGGCTCTCGATATCCATGTCAATGGTGATTATAGCAAGGAAGGACTGAATGCCCTCACTTGCTGGAAGGAGATGAAGTTCTCTGATGCTTTCGATATGAAGAATCGCGAGCAGTATCGTCCGGATTTCCATCACACTCCTGCTTACGGATGGATGAACGACCCTAACGGTATGTTCTATAAGGATGGTGTATGGAATCTCTATTTCCAGCATAATCCTTACGGATCACAGTGGGAGAATATGACCTGGGGACATTCTACTTCCACCGACTTGGTTCACTGGAAGTTCCAGGGTACTCCTATACAGCCTGATGCTGTAGGTACTATCTTCAGTGGTTCTGCCGTGGTTGACAAGAACAATACCTCGGGTTTCGGAAAGGATGCTGTGGTTGCACTTTATACTTCTGCTGCAGAAAACCAGACCCAGAGCATGGCTTACAGTACAGATAACGGCAAGACCTTTACAAAATATGCAGGAAATCCTATTATCACCAGTACTGTGCCTGATTTCCGTGACCCTCACATGTTCTGGAACGAGGATATCAAGAAGTGGAATATGATTCTGGCTGCCGGTCAGCACATGGAAATCTATACTTCTGATAATTTGAAGGACTGGAAACTTGAAAGCTCTTTCGGTGAGAAGTATGGCAACCATGGCGGTGTTTGGGAATGCCCAGACCTGATGAAGCTGAAGGTTCGTGGCACCGATAAGGAGAAGTGGATGCTTATCTGCAACATCAATCCTGGTGGTCCATCCGGTGGTTCAGCAACCCAGTATTTCGTAGGCGATTTCGATGGTTATAAGTTTACTTGCGAGAGCAAGCCTGAGGTAACCAAGTGGATGGATTACGGAAAGGATCATTATGCTACAGTTACTTTTGATAACGCACCAGAAGGTCGCCACGTTGCTATCGCCTGGATGAGCAACTGGCAGTATGCCAACCAGGTTCCTACCCAGCAGTACCGTTCAGGCAACTCTATTCCTCGCGATTTAGGTCTCTTCGAGTATAAGGGTGAAACTTATTGCAGCGTGGTTCCATCTCCAGAGATGACTGCGGCAAGAAGCAAGAAGGCTGGCAAGAAACTCACAGAATCTTGCGAGATGGTAGTGAATCTGAAGGGAAATGCTACTATCACTTTGAGCAACGACAAGGGCGAGAAGGTAGTGATGAACTACGATGCCAAGGCAGAAATCTTCTCAATGGATAGAACCAAGAGCGGTAAGGTAGATTTCAGCAAGGACTTCGCTGCAGTCACCAAGGCTCCAACCTATGGCAAGATCAGCCAGCTGCGCATCTTCATTGACAAGAGCAGCATCGAGGCACTGGATGCTGACGGCAAGATGTCTATGACCAATCTCGTGTTCCCAAGCAAGCCTTACAACAAGGTTACTGTAAAGGGAAAGGGTAAGTATCAGGTTTACGACATCAAGTAACTTCATCTGTTAAGAACTGAATCTATAACACTATTGTTTCTTAGCGTGTTAATGATGTAACAATGCAACAAAAATGGTAGCCGATGAACGATATTTTATGATATATTGTATCGTTTATCGCTACCTTTGCACCAACAAAATAGAAACAATAACGCTAACAATTATGAATAAATCATCAAAGTTATCAATCATCCCGGTGATGCTCTGTTTCTTCGCCATGGGATTTGTAGATTTGGTAGGTATAGCCTCCAACTACGTAAAGGAAGATCTCAACCTCAATGATGCAACAGCCAATCTGTTCCCATCGCTGGTATTCTTCTGGTTTCTCATCTTCTCGGTTCCTACGGGAATCCTGATGAATAAGATAGGTAGAAAGAAGACAGTACTCCTGTCTTTGCTCGTTACCGTTATCTCACTCCTTTTGCCCATCTTTGGCGAAAACTTTGAGCTGATGCTCGTGTCGTTCTCATTGCTCGGCATCGGAAATGCCTTGATGCAGACATCCCTGAACCCTCTGGTTTCGGTGGTGACATCAGGTCAGAACCTGGCATCCACATTGACCTTCGGTCAGTTTGTCAAGGCGATAGCTTCCTTCCTGGCTCCATACATCGCTATGTGGGGCGCCATGGCAAGCATTCCTACCTTTGGTTTAGGCTGGAGAATCCTCTTCCCAATCTATATGGTTATCGGAATCGCAGCTACCTTCTTCCTGGCTGGTACACCTATCGAGGAGGAGAAGAACGAGGGTAAGGCTTCCGGCTTTGGCGAGTGCTTCAAGTTGCTCGGCAAACCTATCGTGCTGCTTTCCTTCATCGGTATCATGTGCCATGTAGGTATTGATGTAGGTACCAATACCACAGCTCCTAAAATTCTGATGGAGCGTCTGGGATGGACGCTGAACGAGGCTGCCTTCGCTACATCGCTCTACTTCATCTTCCGTACCATCGGATGTTTCACCGGTACTGTTTTCCTCCGCATGATGAAGACCCGCACTTTCTTCGTTATCAGCGTAGTGATGATGGCTCTGAGTATGATAGGCATGTGGGTAGGCGAGAGCAAGATGATGCTTTATATCGCCATCGCCCTGGTGGGATATGGCAACTCTAACGTGTTCTCCATGATTTTCTCTCAGGCACTTCTAGCTATGCCTGATAAGAAGAACGAGGTGAGTGGACTGATGATCATGGGACTCTTCGGTGGTACCGTCTTCCCTTTGATTATGGGCTTTGCCAGTGATGCTATCGGTCAGGCTGGTGCTGTGGCTGTCATGGCTGTGGGAGTCGCTTATCTCTTCACTTATATTCGCAAGTTATAATAAAAATCATCCGCAATCGTTTATATCGTATATAATAAGGTGTAATTATGGAAACAAAGAATTTAAATACAAAATATTGTGTAGGTTTGGGCGAAATCCTCTTTGACGTTCTCCCTAGTGGTTCTCAACTCGGCGGTGCTCCTGCCAACTTCGCTTACCACGCAGGACAGCATGGTTTGCATTCTGTAGCCGTGAGTGCTGTGGGTAAGGATGCCTTGGGCGAAACAGCCCTTCGCATTCTCGATGAGAAGAAGTTGAAGTATGTAATGCCTGAAGTAGATTATCCTACCGGTACAGTTCAGGTGCAGCTCGACAAGGAGGGCGTTCCTACTTACGATATCAAGCAGGGTGTAGCTTGGGATAATATCCCGTTCACCAGTGATATCAGGGAGATTGCTGTCAATGCTGGAGCTGTATGCTGGGGTTCTCTGGCTCAGCGCAGTGAGGTTAGCCGTAAGACCATCTATACGTTCCTCGACCATACTCCAGAGGATTGTCTGAAGATTTTCGACATCAATCTTCGTCAGAACTTCTATACTCCTGAGGTGATTACCGAGAGCTTGAAACGCTGCAATGTGTTGAAGATCAATGATGAGGAGTTGATTACCATCGGACGTCTCTTTGGTTATCCAGGTTTGGATATCGAGAACAAGTGCTGGCTGATTCTCGGCAAGTATAATCTCGATATGCTCGTGCTGACCTGCGGTGTAAACGGCAGCTATGTCTTCGCTCCGGGTGTGAAGTCATTCCAGGAGACTCCAAAGGTTGAGGTGGCTGATACCGTAGGTGCTGGCGACAGCTTTACCGGTACATTCTGTGCCAGCATCCTGAAGGGAAAGAGCATTCAGGAGGCTCACGAACTTGCCGTAAAGGTAAGTGCCTACGTTTGTACCCAGAATGGAGCGATGCCTCAGATTCCTGAGGAATACACCCGTTAATCCCGTTTCCTCTATTGTTTATATAGCAATATAAGATGATAGGTTTAAAGAATAGTTGATATAAAGTTAATGTTAGTTAGTAAGCTGCATCCTGTTTGCGAAGAATGGGTGCAGCTTTTTCATTTTCAGAAATACAATCTCTCAATTACAATAAAAGAACCCCCTAAAATGGTAAAATGATGCCCCAAAATGGCAGAAATGAATAAAAAGATAACGTTTTCATTAAAAATATTATAAAAGAGTTGCAGATTAATAGATTATTTTGTACTTTTGCATCTAAAATATTAGTAGAACATTAAAAATATAGATGTTATGAAAGACTTAGATTGGTCTAATTTGTCATTTGGCTATCGCCAGACTGACTACAATGTTCGCTGTTACTATCGCGACGGCAAATGGGGCGAAATAGAAGTTTGCTCTGATGAGTATTTGAAATTGCACATGGCTGCAACCTGTCTGCACTATGGTCAGGAGGCATTCGAGGGCTTGAAGGCTTATCGTTGCCCAGACGGTAAGGTGCGCGTGTTCCGTATGGACGAGAACGCTGCCCGCTTGCAGAGCACATGTCGTGGTATCATGATGCCAGAGGTGCCTACAGAAATGTTCGAGGAAATGGTGAAGAAGGTGGTCCGCCTGAACCAGGAGTGGATTCCTACCTACGAGAGTGGTGCTACGCTCTATATCCGTCCGCTGCTCATCGGTACAAGTGCTCAGGTGGGTGTTCATCCTTCTAAGGAGTATTGCTTCCTTATCTTCGTAACTCCAGTGGGTCCATATTTCAAGGGTGGATTCTCTACCAACCCATACGTCATCATCCGTGATTTCGACCGCTCTGCTCCTCTCGGAACAGGTATCTATAAGGTGGGTGGAAACTATGCTGCTTCTCTCAGAGCCAATAATATTGCTCATGAGAAGGGTTATGCATGCGAGTTCTATCTCGACGCCAAGGAGAAAAAATATATGGATGAGTGTGGTGCTGCCAACTTCTTCGGAATCAAGAATAATACATACGTTACTCCTAAGAGTACATCTATCCTCCCTTCTATCACCAACAAGAGTCTGATGCAGTTGGCTGAGGATCTCGGTATGAAGGTAGAGCGCCGACAGATTCCTGAGGATGAGTTGGAGACCTTCGAGGAGGCTGGTGCATGCGGTACTGCTGCCGTAATCAGTCCTATCAGCTACATTGACGACTTGGATACAGGCAAGCGCTACAACTTCGGTGAGAAGCCAGGTCCTATCTCTAAGCACCTCTATGATACGCTCCGCGGAATCCAGTATGGTACCATCGAGGACAAGCATGGTTGGACAACCGTAGTTATTGAGTAATCAATGACTTCTTTATTGCGTAAAAACCAATATTAGAAATATAATTATGATCAGGGCACTTTGAGGAGTTCACGCTCCTTGGAGTGCTTTTTTTATGTCTTTTTATGCCTGGGGGTTAACAGAGTTAACAGTTAACAGCTGTTTTTTCGATACTCCTCCTCGCGCGTACCTTATTATAATATAATATATATATACTTATTTTTATATGTGTGTGGGGGGGGGGACCATGCATTTTTGGGGTGTTAACTGTTAACCTGTTAACCCCTCGCTCTTTTTTCACGTCTCTATGCTTTGCGGGGCGCAAGTCATAGAGTTGCAGGGGAAGAAGCTATGAGTTAGGATTCTTAACATAAAGCTCTAAAGCAGCCAAAGGAGAATAAGAGAGGTTGGAACGTAAAC
>ERZ835080.1673-NODE-1673-length-14989-cov-7.125887_pt1 | contig 14989 bp, 17 predicted proteins | sample MGYA00519688_ERZ835080 | MGnify/ENA primary metagenome ERZ835080 (study PRJEB31850, sample SAMEA3708770) | human gut metagenome | biome: human gut; feature: human-associated habitat; material: faeces | place: China | collected 2014 ... | reverse complement strand
CCGGAAAATCTGCAAGCGAGGCGACGCTTCAGGCGTCAGCCGTGAATTGTGCGGCCTTGCCTTAGGCCATACGCCGGGCCCTCCGGCGTGCTGACGTAAGAAAACACGCCTTTGTGCCGCGGCCGCTGCGGTGCCGGTCGCCCGGCGCTCAGTCATAAAACGAGAGACGCGGCGAAAAACTTTCCGCCCCGAGGATTTTCCGTGCGGCGCGCCCTTTTCTTTTTTGCCCCCGCCCCAACAGCCGCCTGCGGCGCAGGCCGGCAAAATCAGCCCCTCCGGTTCCGTCACGCCTTTTTGTAATTCAAAATAAGAATTCCCGCACACACAAACACAAGCGTAACGACCAGATTCACGGCGGAAACGCCGTTTTGCTCCGTAAGCAGCAAATTGGAAAGCAGAACGCCCATAACGGGGGTCATAAAACTGTAAACAGTGACCCTGGAAACCGGGTTGTTTTTCAGGAGCACGCCCCAAATGGCATATGCCGCTGCGGAGAGGAACGATAAATAGGTTAAAACGCCCAGCGCCTTTCCCCCGCTTACAACGATCTTACCCCCAAACACAATGCCGATCAGCACCATTGCAATGCCGCCCATAATAAACTGGTATCCGCTTATCACAACAGGATTTTCATCTTTGGAATATTTTTTCATCAATACGGAGGAAAAGCCCAGTGCAACAGCCGAAAAAAGCACAAAGCAGTCTCCCGTAAAATTCATGGTAAAATCCAAACCGTTTAAATTCACAAAGATGATTCCCGCAAAGCCTGAAATACAGCCTATGATTTTCCCGGGCGTCAATTTTTCCTGTTTGAAAATAAGGCTTGCGATCAGCAGCGAAAAAAACGCGGAGGTCCCGCTTAAAATCGTGCCTTTTACACCCGAGGTATTGGCAAGCCCCACGTAAAAAAAGATGTACTGCAAAACCGTTTGAAAAACACTTACCTGTGCAATTTTACCGATATTGGCTTTTTGGGGGTACAGCAGCTTTCCGCTGGCGATGCTGTAGATTAAAACAGTGATAACGCCCGCAAAGAAAAACCGCACCCCGGCAAATAAAATTGTGGACGGCACGTTTTTTTCCGGTAGGATCAGTTCATAGCCTATTTTTATAAAAGGCGTCGCGCTGCCCCACAGCGCCGCACAAAAAAGCGCCAGCACAGCCACCACCCACGGGTTACTCAGTATTTTGCTTTTACTCATTGTATTTCTCCAAAAATCGTATTTCACGCGCCTGTTCCCGGCGGCCTCCCGCCGCCCGCGCCGCAGGCGCGGGCGGTGCTCTTCCGGCCTCCGCCCCGGCCTGCCGGGCCCTTACTTCTTGATTTTGTCCCAGTAAGCCTTCGCGGCCTGCTCGTTTTTGTTTTGTCCGTATTCGTAGTAGCGCACGCCCGCCAGCGCGTCCGGCAGGTACTGCTGCTTCACCCAATGGCCCGGATAATCGTGCGGGTACAGATAATTCTGCCCCTTTTGCGCCGCGTCCTCGCCGTCGAAATGCTTGTTCTGCAGCTGGCGGGGCACCGGGCCGGTTTTGCCCCGGCGCAGGTCCTGTTCCGCGGCCAGAATGGCGTTGTGCGCCGAATTGCTTTTGGGCGCGGTTGCCATCAGCACGGCCGCGTCCGCCAGCGGCAGGCGCGCTTCCGGCAGGCCCAGCTGCAGGGCGCTGTCCACGCAGGCCTTCACGATGGGAATGGCCTGCGGGTACGCAAGGCCCACGTCCTCCGCCGCGATGACCAGCAGCCTCCGGCAGGCCGACAGCAGATCCCCGGCTTCCAGAATGCGCGCCAGATAATGCACGGCGGCGTCCGGGTCCGAGCCTCGAATGCTTTTCTGCAGCGCCGAGATGCAGTCGTAGTGCATGTCGTCGCTTTTGTCGTAGCGTTGGCTGGAGCGCTGCGCCACCTGGCGCACGGCCTCTGTTGTCAGCCGCTTTGCGCCGTCCGTCTCGGCGGCGCCCGCCACGGCAAACTCCAGGCTGCCCAGCGCCTTGCGCATGTCGCCGCCGCAGGCCGCCGCCAGCGCGTCCAGCGCCTCCGGCTGCGCTTCAATGCGCACGCCGTCCAGCTCCTCCAGCTTATGCAGAGCGTTCTCCAGCCCGCGGCGCACGTCCTCCGGCGTCAGGGGCTTGAACTCAAACACCGTTGCGCGGGAGAGCAGCGCGTTGTAAATATAAAAATACGGGTTCTCGGTGGTGGAGGCGATCAGCGTGACCGTTCCGTCCTCCATGCATTCCAGCAGGCTCTGCTGCTGCTTTTTGTTCAGATATTGTATCTCGTCCAGATACAAAAGCAGGCCGTTCCGGCTTTGAAACGTGCCGATCTCGGCCATGACGGCCTTGATGTCCCCCGTGCCCGCGCTGGTGCCGTTCAGCTTATGCAGGCGCATGCCGCTGTTTTCGGCAATGATGCGCGCCACGGTGGTTTTGCCCACGCCGGACGGGCCGTAGAAGATCATATTGGGCACGCGGCCGCTTTCGATGGCCTTGCGGAACACGCGCCCCGGGCCGAGCAGATGCTGCTGGCCGCACACCTCGGCAAGGGTGCGCGGGCGCAGACGGTCGGCAAGTGGTGATTGCATGAGCTTCTCCTTTTTGAAACGGGCGCGCGCGTCAGGATACCACCGCGGCGCTGCGCCAGTCGTTCAGTTTTTTTGCGGCGTAGCCGTTGTTCAGGAAATAATCGATGGCGTACACAAGGCTGCGGTCCCAGAAATTCCATTCGTGCACGCCGTTCCATTGCAGGCGGCGGTAGCCGGCAAGCCCCAGAGGCTTCAGGAATTTATGCATGGCGTCGTTCTGCTGCAGAATGAAATACGGCTCCACGTCCTGCAGGCCGTTCGTCAGCAGCACCTTTGGCTGCTGCGCGGCCGGCAGCGCGGCCACCCGCTGGGCCAGCACCCGCAGGTCGCTGCTTTTGGGCAGCAGCAGCCCATCGCCGAACACCGGGCCGAACACCTCCCGCACGCCGGGCGCCGCGGGGTCCGCCAGCATCATCGAAAGGTCCACCGCACCGGAAAAGCTGGCGCAGCCCGCGTACAGGTCCGGCCGGGAAAGGCCCAGAAACAGCGCGCCGTAGCCTCCCATGGAAAGCCCCGCGATAAAATTCTGTTCCCTGCGCGCCGGCAGCTTGAACATACGGCCCAGCAGCATGGGCAGCTCTTCCGTGACAAAGGTCTTATAGGCGCCGCCGTGCATCATGTTCTGGTAAAACGAGTTGCCGCAGTCCGGCATTACCAGCACCAAACCGTTGTCCGCCGCGTAGCGCGGCGCGGCCGTCATCTGCATCCAGTCGTCTCCGCTGTTGGTATAGCCGTGCAGCAGCGTCAGCACACCTTTCACGGTATAGCCCACATCGGCGGGCAGGTCTGTGGGAAAATACAGCTTCACGCCCACGGTGGTCCCGAGGATCTGCGATTTCAGCTTACAGTCAATATACGCCATAAAAAGCGCCCCTTTATGTATGATAGGAATCCTGCCTCTTATTATAAAGAAAACCCGGCCGATTTACAATCGTGCCGGGCAAAAGTGCGGAAATAACGGCCGCGCGGTTTCGCCGCGGGCGAAATGCAACCGAACGGGAGCAAGCGCCGTGGTTTTGCCGTTGGGGACCCGGCGCGGCGCAGCCGTGACGGGGACGGCAAAAGAGCGGTGCGGGGTGGCGAAGCCATGGCCGCGAAGCGGACAAACCGCACCGGGTCGTTTCGCGCGGCGAAACGCCGCGCCCGATTTTGCGCAAAAGCCCTCAAAGCCCGTGCGGCCAGCGCGCTGCCTGCACGGGCCTCGTTACGGCCCGGCGGGCGTTCACCGCATGTTTCTGCGCCCGCCCCTGGGCCTGCCCTTTTCCTCGTGGCGGCAGTTGCGCACAAAAATGCGCACCATCTCCTCCACGTCCTGAAGCTGCCGCTGGCTCATGCCCTTCAGCAAAGGGCCAATCGGCTCCTCCAGCACGCGCGCAGCGTCCGGCAGCAGCACATAATTCGGCGTGATTTCTAAAATATCGCACAGCGCGATCAGCGTTTGAACGGAAAGTCCCGCCTTCCCCCGCTCGATCTGGCTGAGAAATTTTTCAGTGATATCCGCACGGGCAGACACATAATCCTGCGTATATCCTTTTGCTTTGCGCGCTGCCTGCAGCCGCGCGCCGATCAATTGCAGATCGTATTCCACAAGACCGCCTCCCGTAATAAGAGTATCGTTAATAGCTTTGTCAAATAACCATTTTAAAACGGGTTTTTCGCGTTTTTAGATTGATTATTTGAAAATGCTTTGTTATACTGAAAAACAGGGAAATCGAAAGGAGACGGGCAGCAAGTGGATTTGTATCAGTATTTCGCAAAAGAATTAGACTGTTTTGAATCCGATCTTCGATACAGAAGCTATATCTCCTGGCCCGCCGCCTCTGTACGGCACTGTAAGGTGGCAGCGGATGACGCGCAGGCCTGGAGCGAATTTTTAACGTACGTTTTCGGCGTCCCGCTGGATTTCAGCACCGTGGACGCGGCCAAACTTTATCTTTTGAAGCACCGCTGCCTGCCCGACGACCTTTAAATAAAAACACCGCCGCCCCGGACAAATGTCCGGGGCGCTTTGCATCAGGTATGGGCGTACACTTCTGCTTCTGTGTAAAAAATGCGGAGGGACCGTCCGCGCACCGGCGCCGGCATTTCCCGCTTTGGAAAGGCCCGCTGCTTTGTCTCCGCCCGCGGGCAGCCGCCCAGTACCGGCCGCCCCAACCGCCGGCAGAGAAGTTCCCGTTCCGCAGGGCCTTCGCTTTTCCGCGTACCGTCCGGCGGCATTTTTTTGCCCCGGCACGCGACGTAAAAGCCGCTGCTTCTCCCCGTCCGCCGAATTTTCACGGCCCCATTGGAAAGACGGCCGGGCAGGTGTACCAGACCACGATATCGGACAGCGGAATTTCTTTTGCAGGCATCACGCCTGAAAGCCCGGGTACAGTTGGGAACATCACGGACGGCAGCGGATGCGGGACGGCGTCCGTCGCGGAGGCATGCCGGCGCGTGCGCGCACCCATCAAGTTGACGGAATACGGCGCGCACGCCATCGGATCCTCGAAAAAGGTATGGGGCAGCTTTGCAGGGGAGCCCGGAAGCAAGACCGTGTCGCCGCGCGGGAAAGACGTCCATTCCCAATACGGTTTACAACAGCCGTCGAGCCATAGCAGCGGCTTCCCGCGGTGCGGGCACAGGCACGCCGCACTGTGCCCGGGTCTGCTCCGGCCGGTTTGCGGGTCGTGCAGCGGCGGGCTCCGCTTTTGTTTCAGGGCAGGCCGCCGCAAATCCCGGCGGGATCTCCGGAAAACCGGCGGCAAGGAATGCTCATTTTTTCCGCCGGCGGCTTTCCGGACACGCCTTCCTGGCCGCCGTTTGCATCGGCTACCAGCGTTTCTGCGCCGCCTGGGCCGCCGCCTGCTGCAAGGCAAGAATCTGCTGTGCATAGGCGTTGTCCAGATTCTGCAGCGTATCATACTTGTTTTGCAGAATTTCGGCGCTGCCGTTGGCGAGGGCCTGCTCCAATTGCATCTGGTATGCCATTTTTTGCTGCTCGGCCGCCGAAAGCTGGCTGTTGTAGCTCTGCAGCACCGAAGATCGATTGCTGTTCAAGGTGTCAAGCAGCGCTGCAAGGCTTTCGTTGCGCCCGCGGTCAATCGTGTTTCGGTTGTTTCCGTAGGAATTGTACATGCCCGCCAGCGCACTTTCCGACATGCCCCCCGTCAGCCCCTGCGCCGCCAGCGCCTGGGGAAGGTCACGCTTGCTCATCATATAGTTGATATACGCCTGCTGCTGGGCGCTGTCGGCGTTCCGGTTCACCCCGCGCGCACCGCTGTCATAGCTGGCCTGCAGCTGTGCCAGCGCATCGTTGTAGTTCTGCTGCAGCAAATTGTTGCGGTTTGCATATGCCTCGTTCAGGTATCCCATGTTTTTGTCATAGGCGGCCTGCGCCGCCTGCTGTTTTTGCCGGGCCAGCTCTTCGGCCCGGCGGGCCGCCGCATCCTGTGCCGCCTGCACCTGGGCAAGCAGGGCGGCGTAATGATTTGCCGTAGAGTCATTTCCGCTTCTTGTATTATTCGCACCAGAAGGAACATTCGTCTGTGAATTACTTTTTACAGAGGCCAGCAGCTTATTATAACTATCCTCCAACCCCTGAATTTTTGTCTTCCAATCATTCGTTGTAAAATATTTATAATTTCCCGACGAATTACTGACTCCATCGCCCTTTACATATGCCATTTTCTCTTCTCCTTCCACGCCCGCCCGGGCTTTCTCCGGGCGGGCTTTTTCGTTTCATCGCTCTGCCTGCGCCGCGCCCAGCGCCTGCAGCTTCTTCACAAGGTCGCTCACATAATTCGCGCCGCGGCTGGCAAAGACGCCGGTAAGCGCAACGCCCAGCCACGCCGCGTTGAAGCTCACGCCCAGCGCGGCGTAAAAATCCGCCCCGGCGCTGAAGCACAGCGATACGCCCAGCGCCACGGCTCCCGCCTGCGTGGCGGCGGTTTTCCACTGCTTTTCAAGAATCGCTTTGCCGAAGGTCTTAGCGTATTCCACCAGCGCCTCCACCGTTACGGCCATCATAAGTACAAGTACGGTCCTGTTCATTGCCGTTTTCCCTCCATCCATTTTTCCAGATCGCTGATGCGGTGGTTCGCCACCTTGATCTGTTCCTCCACAACGGGCATGCGCCGGGCAAAGCCGTTGTGCTCCCGCACCTCCCGCGTCAGCTCGTCCAGCTTTGTGTCCGTCACGGCCTGCGCTGTGGTGATCTTGTTCTCTGTTCGCCGGGCGGCCGCCGTATTGGTAATTACCACGCCAACCAGGGACAGCACGCCCGTGATGAGCGCGACGATGATGCTCTCCATCGCTCCTACACCCCCGGCGCGGTGCCGGATGCCTCCGTGCGCTGCGCGTACGCGCCCGCCTGCCGCCCGTCCCTTTGCGCGCGCTGTCCGGCCGCATCACCGCCCTGCGCCACGCAGGCCGCGAACGCGTCGCCCGGGGAAAGCGTCACCAACCGGCAGCGGTCGGCCAGCACGGCGGCGTAACGCTGCACTCCCGCCACGAAGATGCGAACCCAGCTGTATCCGCCGGAGCTGCCCACCTCGGCCTGCACCGGGTAGCACACGCCCTCGGTCAGCTTGCCGCCGTTATAGGCCTTGTCCACCGCATTCACATCGGGCGCGGTGAACACCTCGCATTTGCCGCTCGTCACCTTCAAGAATTTCATGTCGTTGTCCTCCGTTTCGTCGATTGCTTCACCGTATGTACCCACGGCGTTGGGGTGCCCGGTGTATGCCGTTGGGTCAAGCCCCGCCCCGGCGGCTGTGGCCCGCACCTCGAAATGGCAGTGCGCAAAGGGCGGGCTTGCCAGCGACGCGTTGCCCGTGCTGCCCATCACCGCCAGCGCGTCGCCGCTTTTCACCCTCTGGCCCACGGATACCAGATTCCGCGCGTTGTGGCAGAAATACAGGTAGTTCACCGCGTCCGGCGTCTGGCCCGCGTCCAGCTCCACGCACACATACCAACCCCATTCCCACGTTTTGCTGCCTGTGGACTTGTCCACTTTGCGGGCCGTAATAACCCGCCCGGAAATGCTTTTGCCCTTGTAATCGGGCATCCGGATGGTGGTGCTGTCCAGCCCCTCCTCGTCGCTGCCGCCATGCCAACCCTTGCCGTTGTTCCGGGTATAGCCCCACCGGCTGTACCCGTACCGCACCCGCACGCGGCCCTTAAAAATTGCCATACGCCATGCCTCCTTTACAGCCCCAGCGCGGCAAGCTGCTGCTCGATGTAGGTGCGCTGCTCCAGCTCGGCCACAAGGTGCATTTCTTCAACGACCTGCCCGGTGGCAATGTCTGTTTTGCTCACGCGCTTTTTGCCAATGCTCGCCACAAGGCAATAGTGCTGGTACACCGTATCAAACACGATTTTCGTGTTGTCCTCGTCCGTCGTTTTTGTCAATCGGATTTTCGCCGTCGCGGCCTCATCCATAAAAGCGGCCTCGAACTCGGCCGCCGTCATGGCATCCTCTGCCATGTGGATTTCCATACGGCTGCGGGCGTTCGGGCTGCCGCTGGGGTATACTGTTGTATCTTCCAACAGTTCATATTCATTTCCGTTTTTCAGTGTGACTTTCAGCATTCTGTGTACCTCCTAAAAATTGCATTTCAGGCTGTAAATATAGCCTGTAAAACTACGGGAATTGTTGTTTGAAAAACCCATCAGAACATAATAGCTGCCGTTATAGCCGGAAGTGTTCAACGTCACGCTGGTCGCTTGCTGGTTGCCCAGCACACGGACTGCAGCAACGTATGAGTTGTCCGCGTTGATCGTAGGCCACGCGCTGAGCAGATAGATGTTGAAAGCTGAATAGGTTTCGGTAGGGTCGAATTTATTGATACTCGCCGTCAGTGATGAAACCGCCGACAGATCGACAGGCCAGTTTGTGATGACGCTGCCGCCGCCCAGATAGCTTCCGGTACACGTCACTGAAATATTTCCGGTGTTGAAAACAGGCTTCGTGCCCGTCTGGTTGCGGTAATAAGTATCGGTATTCAGAAAATAAGCGGCGCGGGCATCCCAGCCCCCGGTAAATCCGGAACACTGATCTCCATTGTTGTACAGGTACTCCGGCGCGCGCTTCCATACCTGCGTGTTTCCGTGTTTCACTACAGATAACGACGTGCCGTTATAGATCACATTCCCGCTCTGCGGCACTGTGACATTGTTGAAAACCAAAGCCATGCCCTCACCGCCTCACGAATAGTTGATTGTCAGCGTGGTGCCGGACAGGCTCATTGATATATTGCTGGCCCGCCGTGCATTGGAAAGCCTGCCGTCGTTGCCTTGGCATACGGTGCCCGCCGCTGAACCAAAGTTCTTGTTGAAGGCGTTGTTTTTCGTGAAGGCGGGTTCGGCCCCCACCTGGCCGGGCGTAAGCTGTACCGTCCTGTCGGCCGACCCGTCAAATTCAGCCATCTGCTGCCCGGCGTTGTTTTGGAGGATGAACTTTTTAGCCACCCGGTCCGCCGCTGCCGCCCGGTCCACCACGCCGTCGCCGTCCGCGTCATAGGTGGAAAACCGCTTCTTGATCTTCCCGAACAGCACGGTCAGCTCTTCCCCCGTCTGGATATCCGCATCCTGCTCCGCCTCGGTAAAAGACGCCGTTACGTTGGAGCCGTCCCCGTTGCGCGGCAAAAGCGGCTGCTGCTCGTTTCCGGGGTCATAGATGCTTTTCGCCATGTCGCCCGCGCCCAGCTCCACCACCTTCGCGCTGATGGCCGCGTCCGTCTCAGCCTTGGAATAGGCCCCCGCCTGCGCCGCCGTCACCCCGTGGGGGTTGTCCGCGCGGTCCGTGTGCGCTTTTACAAGGTCCCGCAGTCCGTTCAGCACCGCCTGCAGCTTTCCCGCCGGCGCGGCCGTCACCCCCTCGGGCGCCGCGGCGCCGATGTCGGCGGCCGCCGTTTCGGCCTCCAGCTGGCCGGCAAGCTCGTTGAACGCGGGCGCAAGCACCTCCCGCGGCAGCTCGTCCATAATGCGCTGCATCTCGGCGGTGGAAACGCCGGGCGTGTCCGGCCGCCCCACGTTCCCCTTGCCCAGCATATCCCCTTCTGTAATTTTTCGAAACGCCATAAGCTCCTCCTTTTCTCAGGCCCGGTAATACCCGGTCTCCACAAATTCAATGCCGATGCTGTCCAGCCCGAACGGCTCGTTCAGCACGCCGTTTTCCACCTTGAACCCCGCCTTGTCCACTTTTTTCAACCGGATTTTGTCCCCCAGCGTGCGGGGCGTGTCGTCGTTGGAGTAAGTGAACTTGGAATAGATCAGATGCGCATAGGAAAAATACCGCGCCGTCACAAAATCGCTGAACAGCTCTTCCCATATGCCCGCAACGCGTCCCCACGCCCGCACGCCTGTCGCCAGCGCGCTGGCCAGCGCCACATAAAACCGGCTGAACGTTTTGTTGCGGTAAAAGGTCCGGCCGCTCAGGTCCGGCGTACGCCAGCACGCGTAGATCGCCTCGCCGTTGTCGTTGTAGTTCAGCGGGTCGGACGGTTCGTTTGCAAACGCGCAGAGCCTGCCGTCCGCCGTGCCGAACCACAGCGCGCCATCCTGCTCCCACAGCACGCGGGCCGGAATATTGGTGCAGTAAAAGCCCACATACTGGCGCGTGGAATAGGGGGCCGAGCGGTCCGTCTGCGTGGCCTGCAGCCCGTCCAGAATGTATGCGCGCCCATTCAGGCACAGCCAGTACATGTCTTTGTAAACCAGCGCGAACGCTTCCTCCAGCCCGTTTTCCTCCAGCAGCTTCCCGTTTAGGAAGAAGCTGCGGCTCTGGCTGTATTTTTCCCCGGTAATGTCCTGCGCCGTGATGGCGTAAACGCCCAGCTTTGTCAAAAACAGCGGCTCCGTGCCCAGATATCCAAACGAATACGGCCCGATGGCTCCCTCGCCCTGCAAAATGTTCACGATGGGGAACGCGGGCTTGTTGTCCACAAGGGTTCCCTCCCGCACGATCACGTTCCGGTCGGAATCGGTGGAATCCTTGTGCGCCGCCAGCCGGGCGTTTACAATGGAATATCCCACAATGGCGCTGTCGCTCTGGCCCAGCACCGAATAGGCCTGGTCTCCCCAGTAGGTGGGGTCGTTCAATCCGCTGTACCAGTCGTAGTTGATGAGCTGCGGGCTGCCGGACAAAAACAAACGGTCCGTCGCGCCGTTCACGCCGAACTGGATGCCGATGCGGCATTTGTTGACGCGGTCCGCATAGCCCTCAACCGTGTGTGATGCGGTGATTCTCACATTGTCCTGCCCCGCCACCGGGGATACGCCCGGCGCGGTGGTGAACGTGACCGTGCCCGCCGTGCGGTTCACGGTAAAGCCGCTGTTTTCCGCCATCGGCTTCCAGCTTCCGTCCGTCTGCAACAGCTCGGCCTCCACGGGCGTGCTGTCCAGCGGCACAAGGGACATTTGATAGGTCTTGTCCTCCGCCGTACCCAAAAACTGCTCCCGGTATTTCGGGCAGATCAAATTGGCGTTTTCGTATTCCTCCCCGCCGCCGTTCGGCGCGCGCGCGATGGTCAGCGTGGGGATGTATGCGTCCGCGTCCACCCGCGTCACGGCCGTGCCGTCGTAGCACAGCAGCGCCTTTCCGTCCGCGATGTACAGTTTTTCGCCAAATTCCCACGAGCGGCTGCGCGCGTCGTTTGCGTCGGAATACACCACGGAATCGCCCTTGTACAGCTTTGTGCCCGCGTGTACCAGCGGGTCGTGCCCCATCAGCGCGTGATATCCGTTGATTCGCCCGTCCAGCGTCCGCTTCACCTGCCATCCCATGCGCTTGCGCACCTTCCCGGGCACATCGCGGATCATGTTCTCGCAGTCGGGCGAGCGGTTTTCGTCCGCGTTGGCCGGGCTGTTCGTCAGGTCCGCGCCTAAAAAGGTATCAATTTTCACCTGGGACAGCGTGGGAGCCGACGCGCCCGGCATATTTGTCTGCTTAAACATTGCAGCCACCCGTCACGACCGCCGCCGGGCCGTCCGCCTGCCCCGAAAGGTTTGAAAGCTTGCCCTGATACTGCGCGTAAAAGCTCTGGAAAAACCGCTGGTCGTATTCCATGCTCTGTGTCTGCGCCGCAGCGAAAAAAATCACGGCCAACACTGCTTCATCCGGCAAATCAAACTCCGTTTCATCCGGCGCATTGTCCGGAATGTCCGCCGGATACGCCTCATAGCGCAGCGTAAACGCATCCGGCAGCTGCGAATATTTTGTGTACGGATGTGCAATACCGTCTACGATCACGTAGCGCGGTTTACAGCAGTCCTGCGGCAGCGTTTTTTCATCCTCCGCCGCGTACGTTTTTTCGCGCCAGATGGGGTAATACAACGCTACCTCTTTCTGTCCCATGTCAAAAAAGCGGTCCAGTTTCCCCGTCAGGTCCGCCTTCGGCTTTGTTTCATCCAGCAGCTTCAGCACTTCGCTTTTTGCTTCACCCAATGTCATTCCTGCATCTCCCTTCTGTTTCCGTCCGCATGCCCCGGAAGGCGCGCCCCGCCCGCCGCGCGGACGTTTGTCCCGCATGGAGCAGGGCGGCGCTTGTCGGGCTTCATTCGCCCTCCATTTCGCCTGCGGCGAAACCGCGCTGGCCGGTCGTTGCCCCCGCCGGGGGCAACGTGCTCGCTGCCCCATTTTCGCTTTGCTCAAATGTGGCCCCGCGCTCGCACCCCGGCGCTCAGCTCCGTTTCATCCTAAAACAATTGTACGCTTCCGGATGTCCGTTTCTCCGGAATTTTCCGTTTTTTTCATCTGTCCCCCACCCTTTTTTTGCATCGGCTCCGGGGCGCACCGATACACAAAAATCCGCGGCGGGGATACCCCGCCGCGGATTTAACACCTTTTCAGTTTCCTGACTCTATTTCCCCCTCCCCAACACCTGAAGCAGTTCGTCCCCCGCCTCGTCGGCATATCTTTTTTGGATTCCGCATAGCAATAAATAATTTCTTCCAATCTGTTCACAGTGTTGTGCTGTGCCTTTTCCAACGTATTTTTATATTCGCCCGGCAGATAAACCGTTTCGATACGGGCCTTGAATTCTTCAATCCCAAACCGTCCCAATTTAAACGCTTCGCAAATCTCTCTCAACTTTTTTATTTCGCCCATAATAGTAATAAAATTCCCTCCTTATTGATATGTAAGGAGCGTCACAACAGTTCCCAAGGAATATACATAATTTCCGGTTTCAGGTTGAAAAGCACAAGTCCCGGAATTTGTTATCTTACCAACTGCAAATCTTCGGGGAAAAGAGTACATTGCGCTTTTTGCCGTCCTGTTTCATCCAAAAACTCCACTTCATATGCCTCTACAGGATTTTCAAAAGACAGCAAGACGGTCCCCACTTCTCCTTTTCTCACGCCTTCTTCGCAGTCTTTTAAAATCCTGACTAAATCATATTCCTGAAATTTCATTTTCGCTCTCTCCTCGCTATTTGACAAAAATTGTGGTCAATGCCGGCGTGTCTGAAGCCTTTTTTATTATCCACCCGGTTCTCACTTCTACAGTATTTCCATTTGGCCCTGTAATTGAAATATCCACTGTATATCTCTGTCCAAATTCATCCAATTTTCCCAACGTCGCCCTACCGCCCGGCAGTTTTTCATAAATCTGTTGCATGAACTCTTCTGCATTAGACTTATTATAGCCTAACGCACTCTCAAACACTTTCGCCTTATTTCCTCCTACCGGATGTTCCGGATTCAATGCGTAGTCCGTCAATTTTCGAGAGTCAATTGATGCATTTCCCACATTTGGGATAATATTTTTCGCTCTGTCAGCTTCTTCTCTCCGCGCGCTTTCCGCATTCAGTTCCGCCGATGCGTTTCCTCCATTATCCCCCGCCGGGCTTTGGCTGTCAACCACATCGCGTTCGGGCATACTTTCCGGCAGCCTTCCGTCCTTGTCCCATAAGCTCATGGATTCTCTTATCGCGTCGTAATTCTCGCTCACCGCCGCCCTGTCCATCTTCAAAACCTCATCGCGCGTGAAAAGGCCGTCCGCACCGGGCCGGGCGCTTTCCCCGGCTCCGCTCCAGGCCCGGGACAGGTCTCTCAAGCCCAAATCGGCGGCGGAAAACAGCCCTCCCAGCGCCGCGCCGCCGCTGAATGCGTCAAACGCCCGGTTCGGGTTGAACACCGCGTCCTCGTCCGATGCCGAAAAGTATTCCGCGTCGTGGTCGTACAGCAGCTTGGCCAGCAGCTTTGCCAGGATATCCTGCTTTACCTCCTCGCCGCCCTCCTCGTACATCGTTTGCAGCATGCCCAAACCGCCGCTTTTGTCCGCCATTTTCTCAATTCCGCCGCTCACCTCGATTCCCGAGGACGTCAGGCCGCCCGCAAGCGCATACAGCGCCGCCTCCATTTCGCTTGCGCCGCCCGCCTTTGCCTCCTCATAAGAAGGCCCTGCCGTGCGCAGAAAGCTGGTCCAGAACGCCGGTTTTTTCACCATCTCCTGCACAACGGCGGAAACCGCAGAGCCGGATGCGCTTCCAAGCTGCGCCGTACCGCCTGCGCCACCGCTCAGCGCTGCAAGCACGGCGTTCGGCGCCGCCTGTACGGCGGACTGATACAGCCCGCCCGCCTGTTCCATGCCCAGATCACGGTTTGTCTGTGCGGCGCGGGCCGCTTGCTCCCCGCCCAGCTCCTTGTAGTAGTCCAACAGCTTCTGCACAGGGTCAAGGGTGATAACATCCGGCAAAAGCCAGTCGATCGTCTGCGCGGCGCTGCGGTTGAAGCCCGAAAGTCCGGCCATTGTGTTGTCTTTTATGAAATCGCTGTACAGAAAGTTGTTCACCTTTTCCGGGTCGGCTAAAAAGTCCAAAACATCCGCAGCGCCCTCCGTAAGGCCGTATAGCTTTTCCCCGATAAAATCCCCCGCGCTTTCCAGCAGCCCCACAGACGGAGGCCGCGCGCCGGGTTCACGGATACCGCCCCGCCCCACGCCCGTGCCCGGCGAAAAACCGCCGCCTGCGCCCGTGCCCGGTGCGGGAGCATCGCCCCGTCCCGCTCCCGCACTCGGCGAAAAACCGCCGCCTCCACCGCCGCGCTGCGCCATGATCAGCTCCACCAGGTTGGACGGCCCGCCCTGCTCCGGCGCGCTTGTGTACGGCGCGCCCGAAGGTGTCTTCCAGTCCAGCTTTTCAACCCAGTTGGCCGCGCCGCTGTTTTTTCCGGCCCGCCCCACATACGGCAGTGTGGAGCGCTGCATTTGCAGCAGCTGAACCTGCGGGGGCTGTTCCGGGTCCGGCCGGTACGGCAGCCACTGAACCCGCGGGGGCTGTTCCGGGTCTGGCAGCGACGGCTCCCAGCCCGGCCCGGCGGCGGGCAGCGTATATTTCCCCGCCGCGTCTGTTTTCTTTTGTTTTTTCTTTTTCATTTTTCCTCCTTTTTTAACAATGGGAAGCTTGCTGCGCCAGCCGCCGCCGTGAATC
>ERZ835080.1671-NODE-1671-length-15016-cov-5.758706_pt1 | contig 15016 bp, 20 predicted proteins | sample MGYA00519688_ERZ835080 | MGnify/ENA primary metagenome ERZ835080 (study PRJEB31850, sample SAMEA3708770) | human gut metagenome | biome: human gut; feature: human-associated habitat; material: faeces | place: China | collected 2014 ... | reverse complement strand
TATAAGGATTATGCACAGTTCGTTTTATTTCAAATGGAAATCCATTATATGCAACCGCCTGCGTTAAAAACATCCTTATTGCTGATGTCGTGTCAGTTCCAAGATCTTTAAAAAGCTGATCTGATTTATTTTTCAAATCATCGTCTACCCTGATCTGAATTGTACTTGCCATTTTAGATACCTCCTTTTTTCTTCATTATAATGCTATTTCATTACTAATTCAATATAATTGTATTGATATTTCACTTATTTCTTTGCACTTATTCAAGATAGTAGGGTGAAATGTAGAGCGAGAGTCCCGTTTGTAACGCAAGAATCCCTCTTTGTAAATGAAAATCTCATTTTGTAAACGAGATTCCCACTTTGTAAACGAAAATCCCGTTTTGTAAGCGAATTTCCCGGATTTTCATTTGTACATTAACATGTTATAATACGTTCAGCAATAAATTTGCACACGACAATAAGAGATCAATTCCCGCTCGAAATTTTTATATCCGGAGAATCCATCCTTGTTTTGAAGTCATTCTGCTGTCTTTGTTCTGGCGGCACTTTGCAAATTTATCTGTTACTTTTTGAGAAGTTTAGGCTTTAAGATGATGTTTTCGGCGGCAACCGGTTTACATCCAAGTTTCTTAAGTACATCTTCTCCGTAATAAAAGCTGAACGTTTCGTATGGGCTACGGTTGTTCAGCTTTTTTCTTTTATAAGAATTGATATGATTCATCATCAGAAAAATATCTTTCTGTGTAAGACCATCAAAGCTGCTTCCTTTTGGCAGGATACGACGTATTAATTCATGGTTCACTTCGCAGGCTCCTTTTTGGTAAGGTGCACTTGGATCGCAGTAAAATACATTCGTTCTGTTGCGTGGAATCGTATCACGTTTTTCAATTGCTTTTGGATTTGAAAACTCACTTCCATTATCCGTAAGGATAACTGGAAACAACTGTGAAAATTTTTTATTTCCAAGAACCTTATCCAACAGATTTATAATCTGTATGACAGATGCTGAAGTATTTGAATCTCGCAGAAATGCAAGCATTAGACTTGTTTCAACGAAATGTATGGTAAGCAGACATTTGCCTCCCACACGTCCGATAACACTGTCCATCTGTACAACAGTAGACTCCGGATTTGCTTCAAGAAACTTCTGAAAATCACTATAGCTTCTGCCAATACGACATCCTCTGTCTACCTTGAATTCAGGCTGTTTGTATCGCGGACGGTACTTTATTTTACGAGACAGATCAATGTTCCGGATATCAAAAAGTTGTGTATCAACATAGTTATACAATGTTTTTTCGCTGCACATGATTTCATCAACATGCTCTATATAAATCTGATGAAGCGACTGACCATTTTTAACCAGCGGGCTGATAATTCCATTGATTCTTGCTATATCATCCTCATTGGATAAAATGCCTGTCCTGGATTCCGAAATAGACTGATGTGTCATTTCATGAGCTTCTGCCGGGTCGTAAATGCGTTTTAACAAGGTACATTTGGGAAGCTGGCTGCAACCATTACATACATATGGAGGTTTAGTTTTAACGGAGCAGATATCCTCTGCAAAATCCGGACAATGTAATGTACACTCGGAACATAGGCTGCATTTATATGCTGATTGATACGTACAACTGTTTCCGCACAGCTTTTAGCTTTGCATGTACTGCGATGTTTACATGGATTGTAAGGATATCCCGGGCGACCACTTTTCTTATCATAGGAATGCCTTTTTATTTCCTTTGCAATCGTAGTACGATCCTTGCCTAATTTTTTTCCTATAACTCCAAAGGAGGCATTCTCCTGAAGGAGTTGTGCAATAACTAATCGATCTTCATATGTTAAAAACTTTGACATGGTAGCTCCTTTCCAGCCGCCAGAAATCAAAGCATAACAAAAAAGAGACTAACAATCCAGTCAGTCTCTTGAATTTGTAAAGGAAAATCCATACCCTTCCTTTGCACTCATTACTATTAACTTTTTAAATCAGTCTGAGATGTGGGTATGGAATCTCAGATTACAATTGACGTTTTCCATTTGTATATTGAAATTCTCTGCCACATAGTCAATCGCTGAGATTATGGCCATATAAAAATCTCTTTTACAACATCTTGGTACACCAATGCTCCCGATTGCGTCAAGTGCCTTGGAAGTCATTTTATTAGCCAAACCCCAAGGTTCATCTTTAAGTGGAGTCGCTCCTGAGATTATTGATATAAACATTCCTGTACTAATTCCAGCACCACAAGCATCCCAGAATCCACATACGCCACCCAGAATAGTTTTTCCTCTATTCATCATTTCAAGTAGCGCTTCCGGCAAATCAATCTCACCACCTGCATTTTTATATGCAGCAAGAAGCGCTGAACCAACCATAACATGATGCTCTGGTCCATGCATATGACAGAATGGCTGTTCCATCATTTTTCTTATAATTTCTATTGGATTCTTAGATGTTTCACTAAAATGGGGATATTCTCCTTGACAAGCTGGTTTGGAAAGGCTAAGATACACTCAGTGATCGCACTATGGAAACTTGAGAAGCCCATAGTCCGGAAGGCTCCTGCGGGAGCCTTTCGTTATTTATATGGATAAATTCGTAAAGCAGATGAAAGGTGGTGGAAAACTTTAATAAAAAGCAATTTTTAACATATGATGAACTGATTACTTTTCTGGAAGAACAGAAAGATTTTATAACAAAAAACAGGTAGTTTTTGACACTATCTTTTTGCCATAGGAATAAGATAATAGAGTGTATGAAACCTCTTCCAACGAACCATAAGGGAAAAGCACCTCTGCTGTCCCTACAATAACTGGTGAAGATGCAGCTTCTGCTGCTTCAATAATCCCCCTTGCCAATTTCAGATTTACTGCATTGAACAATCCAACCGCATATTTCCCTTTTTGGGTGGGGATTAAAACATCATTTAACGTTACTAACATAACGCACACTTCCTTCCCGGAAAACTAAGTTGTCATTCCGCGAACCAGTTTAATCTCTGGCAAAACTATACTCGAGGATATCTTCTCCCCATTAATCTTTCTCAATAATATATCAACGATTTTATCTGCGATTAAATCAAATGGCTGTTCCACATAAGTCATTGAAGGATACATTAATTTTGCAACGTCTCCCCCATCATAGCCGACAATTTTTACATCTTCCGGTATCTTTTTTCCTATATCCAACAGATATTTCATTACATTTGCAACTACCAGATCTGTAGAAAACACACCGTCTATTTGTGGATATTCTTCAAATATTTTTTTCGCAATCGAATAATAACGTTCTCTGCTCAATTCACTGTTCTTCATTGAGTAGTTAATACATCGAATATTGTTTTCCTTCAATATCTGGGAAAACACATTGTTTCGAATAAACGATGGTGTTTTTATATTTACATCTCCAACCAACTGAATCACGCATTTGCATTGATTTCTAACAAATTCTTCCGCCGCTAACCGTCCTCCCTTGGCATGATCCGAAGATACTATCGGAATTGAGTCGCTCAATGTAACATCTAAGGCCACGACCGGAAGTTCGATTGCCCTATAATCCTCTGTCTTTAGCATGTGTGTACCTATAATAATACCATCTACTTTATTTTGAAAAAGCATATTCAGATATTGGACTTCATCTGTTCCACGACCTTTTGCATTGCACAAAAACAGCTTATATCCCTGCTTATGCAGCCTTGTTTCAATTCGCCCGGTCATCTCCGTAAAAAATGGAATCGTAACATCCGGAATCAAAAGGCCAATATAAAAAGTTTTTTTTGAATGAAAACTTCTCGCTAATTGGTTCGGCTGATAATTCAGCTTCTTCATAGCACCTTCTACTTTCCCTCTTGTCTCAGCCGATATATAACCACGATTATTCATCACTCGAGACACTGTCGTAATTGAAACCCCTGCTTCTTTCGCTACTTCTTTGATCGTAATCACAGATTTTCCTCTCTTATCTTTTCTTTATCTTACATGACAAAAACGTTTTCATTTACCGTCTTTATTTTCATTCTTATTCGCTCCATTTTTTCCGGGGAAGGTGTTTCAAACACTTCTTCCGGCATTTGAAGACTTTTGGCCTTATATGTCCCATAAGAATGATATGGCAACAAATCAATTCGATCAATTGAGCCTAATTGTAGATAAAATGCTAAAAAGTCATCGATATCATTTTCTGATGCATTTACTCCTTCCACCAATGGCATACGTATCCAAATTCTTGTATCTTTTTCAAATGATAATTTTTTTATATTTTCAAGAATCCGTGTATTATCAACGCCTGTATATTGCTTATGTACTTCCGGCTTCATTCCTTTTATATCAAATAAAAACAAATCAGTATAAGGAATAATTCTTTCAAAAAAATCCCATGGTACATTTCCCGCTGTATCAACTGCCGTGTGGAGTTTTTGTTTCTTCGCTTCTTTCAATGCATATTCCAAAATATCAATTTGAAGCATTGGCTCTCCGCCTGAAAAAGTAACGCCGCCTTCTCCGAATATCTGCTGATCTCTCTTCGCCTGTGCAACCAGTTCTTCTGACGCCTCATAACTTCCTGAGATCTGCAATGCGTTGGCATAGCAATTAGAAACACAGATCATGCAATTGTTACAGTGTTCTTTATCAAGACTCCATCCCTCCGGTTTTATGGTCAACGCCTTTTGTGGACAGGTCATTGCACATGAAGCACATTTTCTGCATCTATTTTCTAAATATTGAATTTCTGGAATTAAATTTTGTGTCTCTGGATTATGACACCATTTACAGCGCAGATTACACCCTTTTAAGAAGATCGTAGTTCTTATACCCGGTCCATCATGTAGACTAAATCGCTGTATTTGCGATACAAATAACTCTTGTTTTTTATCCATTTACAAAAATTCTCCCTATTACTTCATCCTGAATTTCCGGATCCAGCGATGTAAAATATGCACTAAAGCCACAAACTCTAACTACAATATGTTTGTATTCTTCCGGATTTTCTTTCGCCTTCCTTAATTTTTCTCCATCCAACAAATTCAAATCTAAAGCACTTCCTCCGACACGAATAAACGCACGGATTGTTTCCTCTACATACTTCTGATCGATTGTTGTCGTGCTCAAGGGCATCTCCAGATAAATGACTCCGGCGCCCGGAAAATCTGTCATATCAATATTCTGTACTGTAGACAAAATGTTAGCCACATTGCTGATACCACTCAACTCCGTAGGGTTCATGCCCCGAGATAATCTATTACCTGCCAGCCGCCCGTCCGGGGTTGCTTTTAAATGATTTTTCATCCAATCAAATAGATAGAACACAAATAAAGATGCTTCATATTTTCCATGGCGTGCATTCTCATATCCGGATGTCACTCTGGCAATATCTGCGAATACCCGACTTGCAAAGTTTTCTGTAGCTGCTTTTCCATCTCCATATTTGGGACATTTATTTACAATGTAATCTCTCATTCTTTGATCTGCTGTGTAATCCGACTCAAGTAGTTCAGTATATTCATCTAATGTAAGCTTCTTTTCGTCAAATACAAGCTGTTGAATCGCCAAAAGAGAATTGATTGCAGTCCCAACTCCAACCAAAGGAATACTTGTGCTGCCATATACAGTTCCGCCTTCCATCATATCCTTTCCGCATTCCAAACAGCCTTCCAATGTGGAAGAAATCAAAATGCAGGGATTGTATTCTGCAGCGCCTTTTTCGTAGTGATTAACACGTGTTACTAATGCCTGATACAATATACTCAAACATTGAATATATTCATCATAAAATTCTTCAAATGTTGTATATTTCTTATCGGATATAGAGTATCCACACTTATCTTTAAATAACTTCTGCAAATCGCCAAACATAAAAAGGTTCACTAACTGAGGTAAGCTTATATATATAAAGGCACGGCTGTTAAACTCTTTGTCATCAAGCACAGGCTCCTGACAGCCGCCTGCTGAATATAATCGGGCGTCCTCAAGCTTCTTACCCATCTTAACATTTGATTGAATGATCACATCATCATTCAGAAATGAGAATATGTTCTCTCCTTTAATCACCATATTCGCACATTTTTCAATGAATTCCTTTGGATGATTCAGCGTCACCCTGGCTTGCACTTTCGGATTGACAAATCCGTTTTCGTCATAAGCTTCTAATATCATCCTGGTGATATCATTCCATATAATATTTCCCTGACTATCGCATCCTCCGATAGTAATACTGCAATTTGTAGATGCAAAATCGTTGCCATACAAATCCCATCTCCCGTCCGTGTGCGAAAGCCAATGCGCCATATAGTTCTTCGCTTTCTCATAGGTAAGAGTACCATCCTTTATATCCCTTTCATAAAATGGATATAAAATACGGTCAATATGCCCCATTACAGCAACCGCAACTCCTTCCAGATCAATTGCCATCTCTTTTATAAACAAAATCGTGCACAATGCTTCATAAAAAGAGTTTGCAGGATGATACGGAACAACTTCAGCCGCCTGCGCTATTTCTTTCAGATTTTCCAGATACTCCGGATTTTCTTCTTTCTCCATCTGTGCTCTGGCTTCATCTGCAAAATTCTTAGCAATCTGACGCATAGACTGGCACATAGAAAGCGTTGCTCGATAATATGCCTTCTTTTTCTCGTCCTCTTCGGTAGCCAGTCTCTCCAGGGCCTTTCTTTCGATGCCAATAAAGCCTTCTTTCAACACCCTCTCATACCCCATGGTATGATGCGCCATATCAACAAATACAGATCCCCATACAAGATCGTTTTCTTCCAGTTCTTTCATCCATACTTGAAAATCATCCATCATAGGCTGTGTTTTTCTTGTAAACCAGCCTTCTAATCCTGGTCCGGGCGGATATCCATTCTGACTTGTGTTTCGTTCTCTTCCCGATTCAATTTCAAAAAAGAATGGGGAGCCGTGAAATACATGTACGTTACATAATTCCGCCGCTGCCTGGTACACAAGCGCCTTTTTCTCGTACGAATAAGTATATTGCTTTTCATTTAACCATTCATCTAACTGTTTCTGTTGTCGTCCCGTATCGAATGGCATCTTTGCATAATAGGATTCAAATTCTCCCATAATCTGATCTTTGTTTTTTCTAAAATCACATGCCATTTATATCGCCCTCCTTGCCAATCATGAAAACAATATATTCACTTTAAGCGCCTTTTTATTCTGTATTGCCAAAAATCCACTTTCATAATTATCCAGAGAGAATCTGTGTGTGATCAATTCCTTCGTTTTTAGTTTGCCACATCTTATCCCCTCTTGAATATAGTTATGTGTTTTTTCTTCTTCAATCGGAATCGGCCATTGGAGCATCTTTATCGTAATATTACGAATTCCTTTAATTGGCACAGATAATTCATCTCCCGTACGCAATCCGTAAATTGCCAATATTCCGTCTTCACAAAGTACCCGGGTTCCCTGCGTAATCGTACTTTTATTGCCAACTGTATCGATATATACATCATATTTTTTTGTCAGCATTCTGGCTTTGTCTTCTTCATCTTTATTCCAAAATGTATCTCTTACTCCAAGATTATGTGCAACTTCTAAGCTCATTTTCCTATTTCCGATTAGATCCACATTTTTTATTCCCATATAATTCAGATTGTTCAAAAAACTCAAGCCAACCGGACCATCTCCAACAATCAGAATCTGATCAGTTTCTTTGAGCTGAATTCTTCTCAAGGCGCTACAGGTCTCTTTTAAAGTGATCATAAGCGACGCCTGTTCCGGGGTAATATCCTTGTCCACAACCTGCTGCGACAGTGCTCCATATCCCTCCTGAACATCAACATGATCTTCAATCATGGCTTTACCATCCTTCACGATTGCATATTCTGCAAAGCTTCCCCAGCCACTATAATATTTTTCTGAATCCGGCAAAGACACACGAAGTACTCGATCTCCAACCTTTATATTCCGCACTTTTTTCCCGGTTTTAACAACAACGCCAACGCCTTCATGTCCCAGAACCAACGGATATCTCGTCGTCTCCTCTAATTTCTTTTGTATAATTTCCATGTCTGTTCCATTACAAATCATGCAGCACTCCACTTTTACGAGTGCTTCATAATCTCCCGGTTCTGGAAACGGAATATCATTTACAAGACGTACACAGCCCTGTTCATCTACAATTAATCCTTTCATATGTATTATCCTTTCACGCCAGATAAGGCAACTGACTGTATAAAATATTTTTGTAATAGTAAGTAGAGTATCAGAATAGGCAGGATACTGATGAGCGTAGCTGCCATTACCTGATTCCAAGGCGGAATAAATTCAACAGAGGGTCCCGTCAATGAAGCCATTGCTAATGTGACCGGATACATCGATTCTTTATTCAATGCAACCAATGGCCAGAGCAGATTATTCCAACTCTGTAAAAATACATATGTTCCAAGTGTAATCATTCCTGGAACTGTATTCGGCAAAATAATCCTGATAAAAATCTGGAAATGACTCGCCCCGTCAACATATGCAGCTTCATTCAATTCTTTAGGCAATACCAGAAAAAATTGACGGATCAAAAAGGTTCCAAATGGCACGGACCATGCAGTAAGCGGTAATATCAACCCCAGATATGTATTCATAAGTCCCATGTTCTTCACAAGAATAAAAGACGGAATCAGCCTTACTACCATCGGTATCATCATAGTTGACAGATAGATCATAAACACTGCGGTCGCATATTTAAATTTCATTCGTGTCATTGCATAGGCTGCCATGCTGCACACAACCACAGTAAGTAATGCGGTCGGAACCGAGACCATAAATGAATTAAAAAAGCTTCTTGGAAAATCAATTAATCTCCATGCATCTATAAAATTTCGCCAAACAGCCTGATCCGGAATCATCTTCGGCGGAAATACAAATAATTCTGTATTGTTTTTTAATGCTGTCGACAAGACCCAGACAAAAGGATACAATACAATAATTGTCACAACGAGCGTCAACAGCAAACAAGTGATTGCAGATATTTTTTTATGTTTTTTCATACTTTTATTTAATCTCATTTGTCTTCATCTCCCCTCACTTATTCATCCGATGTTACCTTATTCTGTATAATTGTAAAGAATAAGATTACCACAAACAGAAATACTGCCATTGCGCTTGAGTATCCCATATTCATGGAAGAAAATGCCTGCTGATACATGTAATATCCGGTTACATAGGTAGCTGTTCCAGGTCCTCCTGAGGTGATCATATAAAATAAGTCAAATTCTTGGAAAGACCCGATAATGCTCATCAATGCAATAAAGATGAGAATTGTCTTCAATTCAGGCAATGTAATATATCTGAATTTTTGCCAGCTAGTTGCTCCTTCGAGACTTGCCGCTTCATAATATTGTGTTGACACATTCAACATTCCTGCAATAATCATAACCATGTAATATCCTGCCCATCGCCATACTGTAACTATAACAATGGAAATCATTGCCACTTTTCCACTTGTAAACCATTTTACAGAGGGAAGTCCTATTGCATTTAACAATCCATTTACAGCACCGTTATTTGTACTCAGGAGGTAATTCCAAACAATTCCTGTCGCCACCAATGAAAGCATCGTAGGCAAAAAGAATATGCCACGAAAAAGTTTAGAAAATCTAGTATGCAGAACAAGTGATGCTAAGGCTAATGATGCACAAATGATAAGCGGTACATTTAACACAACATAATATAGGGTATTGAATATACTCTTCCACCAAAGCTTATCTGTAAAAAGTTCTTTGTAATTATCCAGACCCAAAAACGACATTCCTTTTAATGGACTCCAATCATAAAAGGATAGAACGATAGAATAAATCATTGGCCACAATACAAAAACTGCAAGTAAAGCCAAACTAGGGAGTAGGAATAAAAACACCATGATATTGTTTTTGTTCTTTGTTCTTGATTTCATTTCCGTATTCTCCTAAACTTGCCGCCCAAATACAGTTTGAACGGCAAGTTATTTCAACAATGACTATTTGTTATCTTTTTCCAGCATTTCATCAACCTCAGCTGCAAGATCTGTCATAACTGTTTCAACATCTTCTCCTTCATACCAGATACGATCCAATTCTCTTGAGGCCGCATTCATCTGATCATTAACGCTCAAAACATTTGGCATCCATTTGCAATATTCAAGTGCATCCACAAAGATACCTGCATTTTTACTTTCATCAAACTGTGAAATTGAAACCTCTTTTAAACTCTTACGGACTGCAATCTGTGGGTCGCTTGTATTTTCAAGAAGAATTCTTAATCCTTCTTCACTTGTTACATATTTCACGAACTCCATAGCCGCTTCTTTGTTCTTTGACGTAGATGCAATTCCCAAGGTGTTTATATAAAGGACTTCCCCTTTTGTTCCATCATTTCCATATGGCGCATGCATTACCTGATAATCAAGTGTTTCACTGTCTTCCAATTTCAATGCTTCCCATAAAGCAACGCGTCCCATTGCAATTTCACCTGAGTTCAACATTCCAACAATTGGGAACGAACCTTCATCCAATTTTTCAATTGGTGGAATATATCCTGCATCTACAAGGCTCTTGATATATTCTACTGCTTCCACTGTTTTTGGATCTGCCAGATTACATTTAGTCTCGTCTTCATTTGTATACTCAACACCGTTCTGCCACATATAAGGTAAAATTGTCTTAATACCATAATCATTAATCAATGTAGCATGCTTTATTCCGAGTGTCTCCTTGTTGTCCATGAGCTGCTGGCATACTGCGTCAAATTCATCCCATGTAAATCCGTCTTCAGGAACTTCAATACCCAGCTGATCAAACATTTTCTTATTATAGATCCATGCATAATTTCCGCCATCTACCGGAATACCGTATGTTTTTCCTTGATATGAAGCGTAATCCAGCGTTGTCTCCCAAAAATCATCCAAGTTATAATCTGAGTCACTTTTTAAAGCTTCCAGATCAATTTCGTCGAGAATTCCTTCTTCTGCAAACATCTGTGTGTTTCCCACTTTGCAAGAAAGAATATCCGGCAGTGCATCTCCCGAAGCTTCTGTATTAATCTTCGTCTCATAATCTGATACCTGTTCATATTCGATCGTTACATTTGGATTTGCTTCCTGATAAGCATCAATGATGGGCTGATACTTTGAAGCCGGATCCCAGCTCTGCCATTTCAATACAACCGGTTCTTCTGAAGCACCTTCTCCGTTTGAAGCAGTTTCTTCTTTCCCGCTTCCACATCCCATCACGCTTCCACATACTAAACTTGTTAACATCAATATTGCAATAACCTTTTTTTTCATAGTTCTTCATCTCCTTTATGAGTTATCTTTTTTTCTTTTCCGGCGCCATCCTGTTAAGGCAACCATATCATAAACATTTTTATATGTCAATCGTTTTCATATATTTTCATACATTTTTTTTTTAATTTTTTATTTATTTTTGGTTATTTTAACCATTTCTTTTTATGCTTATTTCAATTTTAAACCTCTTTCTGCACTCTATTAGTCCATCAAAACGTCCCCGTCTTCCGTCGTATCACTAGGAAAATTCCGTCGTTTTCATCTCCTTCCTTTTCGCTTTTCCTATTCTGAATCTCATTTTTTCCCATATTTACAACAAAAAATCAATGCGCTTTTGAAGCCTTTTTATTGAAAAGATTTTTTTGAAGCAGGTTATAATAATGGTGTTTCATGATACTCTATCGGAGATGGCATTATGGCATACTTTTTAAGACAGAAAAATGAGGAGCGTACCGCGGCTTTCGCCGAGGAAACTCGTCCGGGCGCTTTTATTGCTCCTGTGGAATACATTCCCGGGCCTTTTCTTCTCCATACACGATTTCTTTTCCAAACGGCCAGAATGCCAAGGCCGCAAATTTAAAACATTACAGACCTACCGGAATTCCAATAATTGTAATACACCATATGCATCCTGCAAAAAACCAAGCCAGGCCGCCCAGTAATCCTCCAAATATAAACAAAAGGATATTACCTATATTTCTCATGACAACACATCCCCCTTATCCAATGTCTAATATTCTTTTGAGATTTCCTCTGTTATCTCATATATCTTTTTGAATTTTTCTAAGTCTTCCGGTGATCTGATCAACATGATCTCTTCGGTTTTTCCGGTCCGTATGTCTTTGAATCCTGCTACTTCTTCTCCGGTACAAACGCTTGCATGAATAACTGGTTTCATATATTCTCGCTCATATGTTTTTTTCACGATTTTTTTGAATAATCCCATGCTACCGCCCCATCTCCGAATATCTTCGACAACAAAATCAACTATTTAATTCCTGGAACATTTTTCTGCATCAATCGCAAGTACAAACATCAGCGCATCCAACGCATTTCCTGGATCATGCACATCAATAACATATGTATCAGTCATATGAAACAGCTCTTTACTGACCCGTGCAATTGAATAACCGCTTCGATCAAGAATACTATAGTCCCATTCCATAATGCTTCCATCAATATGCCATGCTGGTTAATATAAATATCTGCTACTTTTTCCAGAAGAGCATCATCAATTTGCATTCCCGGTTTGATTCCGGATAACACAATAGATGCCCAGGTTTCTTTCTCCTTTTTTGAAGATACGAATAATCCCATCGCATCACATCCTATTCTTCTAAAACACATTCACACTCTTTCTCAATCCATGGCATGATCTTTATTTTCTTACTTTTTGCAATTATCGCTTTGTCTTATCCATATCCAACAACTTTAATCCAATCCGGTAATCATTCTCTTTAAAAATCAAACTCATCCGGATCCAATCCTGCATCTTCCAACACTTCTCGTCTTTCATCTGGATCCATAAATTCCAACTCATCATAATCAAGTCCGGCATCCGCAAATGCATCGATCTCATCGTCGTCATCAAAGATGCTTTTTTCATCATCCTTCATCATTTCGTCCATGAACTGAAACTGTACAGCACGTTCCAAGCTATCCAATTTCCCGTCTCTGTTAAAATCAAACATCTTATCAAATCCAAACATAATTTTTCCTCCCTAAGATTTCCTTATTTTTCAACTTCTACTTCAAATTTCTTAACCTTCTTTTGATTATCCAGAAGGCTCTTCTTGCTGATGTTGCAGATTGTTCCGTAATCTGTGACAAGCACCACTTTTGCTTTTGCTTTCTTCCCGATTTTGTCATAGATTCTTCCGGCACTCATGGAATCTCCAAGTACTGTATAAGAACTGTTTGCTACATATCCGATTTTTCCCAGACCTTCGTAAGTTACTTTAATTGCTTCCTTGTCATATTCATTGTCTGGTTCTTTTTCTAATCGAATCTTCGTTCCCTTTTTCAGGAATTCTTTTCCGAAATAATGATTTGTTCCTGTCAGTGTAAAATAAATCTTACCCATTGTCCTTCCCCCCTTAATCTTCCATAAACTCGAAATATTCCTGTTCACTGGCAAATAAAATGTATTTGCCTTCTACATATCCCATATATCCGTTGCTTGTGTTATAACCTTTCATTTGCCAGTCCTCCTTGGATTTTTCTTCTTTTTTGATGTTATCATCTTACAATAAATGGCTGTGCAAAAATCCCGACATCCAACCGGTTCTATGGCTGCTTTAATTGCCTTAATTGAATTTTCAAACGCTAATTTTTGCCTATAACTGGGAGATGCGGACAAAATCTTGGACCAACTAAAAGTTAGGAGGTTCATATGTATTCTTACGAAGAACGCATCCGTGCTGTAAAGTTTTATATCAACTGTGGATATAATGCAGCATACACAGTTAGTAAATTAGGTTACCCTGATGCATCAAATCTCAAGCGTTGGTATAGAGAGTATTCAGAGTCGAATGATCTTCATAAGGGGCGCAAAAAGGTCAGTAAATTTTCTGACAGGGAAAAGAGAGACGCTGTTGATTATTACTTTGCTCGTGACCGAAATGTATTGCAGACGGTAAAAGCACTTGGATACCCAAGCAGACCTCTTCTTATGCAATGGGTTAAAGAACTTTTTCCAGAGGAAGGTAATAGACGTTGTAAATCTTTTAAACCTCATGTAAGATGTTCCCAAGAAGAAAAAATACAAGCAGTAATGGAATCATGCAAAGGTAACTTAAAGATAGCACAGATAGCCGAAATATATGGTGTTACTCCATCTGCTGTTTCTATTTGGAGAAAAGAACTACTTGGTGAAGGGAGAACTTTGAAAATGATCCAACCTCCTGCTGAAGATAAAAGCATCGAACAATTAATACGTGAGAAAGCAGAACTGGAAGCTAAAGTCAAACGTCTCGAAAACGATGTATATAAACTTCAATTAGAGCGTGACGTTCTCGAAAAGGCAGGCGATATCTTAAAAAAAGAGGAGGGCATCAATCTTGATCAATTGACTAATCGTGAAAAAGTTTTCTTGATTGATGCCCTACGTAATAAATATAAATTAAATGAACTGCTACCTGTTTTAAAGCTTTCTAAAAGTAGCTACTGTTATCAGGTACAATGCATAAAGAGCAAAGACAAATATAAAGAATTACGCCAACAAATAAAAGAGCTCTTTATATGTAATAAAGAAATATATGGCTATCGTCGCATACATTGTCTGTTAAAAAAAGATGGTATTATTGTTTCTGAAAAAATAGTCCGTCGTATAATGAACGAGGAACAATTAATCGTTAAAGCAGCAAGAAAAAGAAAATATAACTCTTATAAGGGGGAGATCACTCCTGAAGTTGATAACATAATAAAACGTGATTTTTCAGCTACAAAACCAAACGAAAAATGGCTTACAGATATAACAGAGTTTCATATCCCAGCAGGCAAAATCTATCTGTCCCCTATTATAGATTGTTTTGATGGAATGGTTGTTTCCTGGACAATTGGCACTTCCCCAAACTCCGAACTTGCAAATACCATGCTTCAAAAAGCTATTGAGCAACTTGATCCTTCAGAGCATCCTCTAGTTCATTCTGATCGAGGATGTCATTATCGTTGGGTGGAATGAGTCCATTTCAATATAGACGTAGTTTAGGAATAGCAATTTAGTCCAAGAAAACGTCC
>ERZ835080.1669-NODE-1669-length-15047-cov-4.697239_pt1 | contig 15047 bp, 13 predicted proteins | sample MGYA00519688_ERZ835080 | MGnify/ENA primary metagenome ERZ835080 (study PRJEB31850, sample SAMEA3708770) | human gut metagenome | biome: human gut; feature: human-associated habitat; material: faeces | place: China | collected 2014 ... | reverse complement strand
GTGGCAGAAATAAATTTTATTTTTTTAATTGTCTACTTGACGGGAAGCAGTTCACTTATGCGAAAAGGTCTGAATGGTCAGGCTTTTTTGCTGTATTTGGAAACACTTTCCACAAAGTGTTGATGAACTTCCCGGCCTTTTATAGTATAATATAACAAAAGAGAGGCGGTGGATACGATGAAGAATTATTCAGAGGATATAAGCAGACAATATCATGTTCAGGTGGCCAACGGGGAAGTCGGCCGTTATGTCATTCTCCCGGGAGATCCAAAGCGCTGCAAAAAAATAGCACAGTATTTTGAAGATCCGGTAATGATTGCAGATAACCGGGAATTTATCACTTATACAGGAACTTTAGACGGCGTAAAGGTAAGTGCCACATCTACCGGAATCGGGGGGCCATCAGCAGCAATTGCGATGGAAGAATTAGCCAGATGTGGAGCAGATACATTTGTACGGATCGGAACCTGCGGTGGGATACAGCCGGAAGTAAAAAGCGGGGACATTGTAGTTGCTACAGGTGCTGTCAGAATGGAAGGGACTAGCAAAGAATATGCGCCGATCGAATATCCGGCGGTGGCAGATCTTATGGTGGTGAACGCACTGGTCAGTGCGGCGAAGGAAAAGGGCTGTGAATTTTATACCGGAGTGGTACAGTCAAAAGATGCATTTTACGGACAGCATGAGCCGGAGATGATGCCGGCAGGTTATGAACTGATCAATAAATGGGAAGCCTGGAAGAAACTGGGATGTCTGGCATCAGAGATGGAGACGGCAGCACTTTACATTGTGGCAGCAAAGCTTCATGTACGCGTGGGTGCCTGTTTCCTTGTAATGGCAAATCAGGAAAGAGAAAAACTGGGACTTGAAAATCCGGTAGTGCATGATACAGACATGGCAGTACAGGTGGCAGTGGAAGCCATCAGAAAGTTAATCAAAGAGGATCGGTAAATGAAAGAAACAATATATAAACGAATTTTTGTGATCGTTCTGGATTCGCTTGGAATTGGTGCAATGCCTGATTCTGAGCAATTCGGTGACAGGGATGTAGATACATTTGGTCATATTTTAGACAGAATGGGAACACTGGAGATTCCAAATCTTCAGAAGCTTGGTATGCTGAATCTGCATACCGGGGGAAAGATGTATGGAATCGAGAATCCGGTTGGAAAAATTACCAGACTGAAAGAGGCGAGTAACGGAAAAGATACGATGACCGGACACTGGGAAATGATGGGAATTTATACAGAAAAACCATTTAAAACCTTTACCGAACATGGATTTCCACCGGAACTGATCGCAGAACTGGAAAAACGTTGCGGGAAAAAAGTGATTGGAAACCGTAGTGAGAGCGGAACAAAGATCATTGAAGAACTTGGGGAAGAAGAAATTGAAACAGGTGCAATGATTGTCTATACCTCTGCGGATTCTGTATTGCAGATTTGTGGAAATGAAGAGACATTTGATCTGGCAAATCTGTACCGGTGTTGTGAGATCGCAAGAGAGATCACGATGAAGGATGAATGGCGCGTGGGACGAGTCATTGCAAGACCGTATGTAGGAAAGAAAAAGGGTGAATTTAAAAGAACCAGCAACCGCAGGGATTATGCACTTGAGCCGACCGGAAAGACTGCACTTGACGCACTGAAAGATGCGGGAAAGGATGTGATCGCAGTCGGAAAGATCCATGATATCTTTTGCGGGGAAGGAATTACAGAATCGTATCATTCCAACAGCTCCGTGCATGGAATGGAGCAGACCATTGAGATTTGCAAAAAAGATTTTGACGGACTGTGCTTTGTAAATCTGGTTGATTTTGATGCACAGTGGGGACACCGGCGCGATCCGGTTGGCTACGGACATGAGATTGAGAGATTTGATAAAAATCTTGGAATTTTGCTGGATGATCTGCGGGAGGATGATCTTCTTATTATTACCGCCGATCATGGAAACGATCCGACCTACACAGGAACCGATCATACACGGGAATATGTACCGTTTTTGGCGTATTCCAAAAAGATGGATGAGGGTGGCGTGATTATGGAGGAAAATACCTTTGCAGTGATCGGGGCAACGGTCACAGATAATTTTGGTGTAAAAATGCCGGAAGGAACGATCGGGCATTCGATTCTGAATGAACTTATTTAGCAAGAAAAAGCAGGAAAAAGAGAATGAAAAAAGAACAAATTATAAAAATGATAGAAATCGCGCTTTCTCAGCTTGCATATTCTTATACCCCTTATTCTGACTTTAAAGTGGGAGCTGCGCTGCTTGGAAAGAATGGACGGATATATACGGGATGCAATATTGAAAATGCGGCTTATACACCGACAAACTGTGCGGAGCGTACCGCATTTTTCAAGGCAGTCAGCGAAGGAGTAAAAGAATTTGATGCAATCTGTATTGTAGGGGGAAAGGGCGGTGTTGTGACAGAGTATGCACCGCCGTGCGGAGTATGCAGGCAGGTCATGATGGAATTCTGCGATCCGGAGACATTTCAGATCATTCTTGCAGTAGATGAAAAGCATTATGATATCTATACCTTGAAAGAAATGTTGCCAAAAGGTTTCGGACCATCCAATCTTACAGAATGAGAAAGGACTCAGACTCCAAAAGAAGATTTTTGAAGAAAAGGAAAAAGAGAAGGAATGAAAAATGACACAGGAAACCTTGAAAGAATTACCAAAGATTGAGCTTCACTGTCATCTGGACGGTTCTCTTAGCAGACCATTTATTGAAAAAAGGCTTGGAAGAACTGTAAGACCTGAAGAACTCAGTGTTTCAGAAAACTGCACAAGTCTGAATGAATATCTGGAAAAATTTGACCTTCCCGGCAGATGCATTATGGATGAAGAGGGACTTTCCGGAGCTGCGTATGATCTGCTCTCCCAGATGAACGAAGAAAATGTCTGTTATGCGGAGATCCGTTTTGCTCCACTTCTGTCAGAGACAAAAAAGATGGACAGCCGGAAGGTGATCGAAGCAGTAATCAGCGGAATGGAGCAGGGGAAAAAAGATTTTGGAATCGAGTATGGTGTGATCGTCTGTGCAATGCGGCATCACAGCGCTGAGGATAATATGCGGATGATCAAGACGGCAAGAGAATATCTGGGATCCGGAGTTTGTGCAGCAGATCTTGCAGGAGCAGAAGCATTGTATCCGATGTCTGAATTTATGGATATTTTTACAGAGACAAAGAAGATGGGAATGCCATTTACACTCCATGCCGGAGAATGTGGAAATCCACAGAATGTCATAGATTCGATAAACGTGGGAGCTGGAAGGATCGGGCATGGGATCGCGATGCGTGGCAACCAGGAGATCCGGAAAATGGCAAAAAAAGCAGATATTGGTATCGAGATGTGTCCGATCAGCAATTTACAGACCAAATCTGTAAACTGCATGGCGGAATATCCGATGCGGGAATTTCTGGATGCAGGCTTAAAAGTATCGGTCAACACAGATAACCGAACGGTAAGTAACACCAGTCTTACAAAAGAACTGGAATTTATTCAGAAAAATTATGGAATCCGGGACGAAGAAATCCTTCAGATGATGAAAAATGCAATTGATACTGCATTTGCCGATGATTCTATAAAAGATAAAATTTGCAAAATGCTGAAATAAAGAAACTACAAACAGAGAGGATTGACTCTGAAGAATAAGAGAAAAGAGGAATTCTGTATGAGCAATGAAATTTATGAAAAGCTGGAAATATGCCGGAAAAGCATTCTCCAAAAAACGAATTTTAAACCGGAAGTGGCAGTGATTCTGGGCTCCGGTCTTGGCGAATACGCATCAAAAATCAAGATAGAACAGATCATTCCATATACAGAAATTGAAGGTTTTCCGGTGTCGACAGTTGTGGGACATAAAGGACAATTTGTATTTGGTTATGTAAAAGAAGTTCCGGTTGTGATCATGCAGGGACGTGTGCATTATTATGAAGGGTATCCGGTAACAGATGTGGTGCTTCCGGTGCGGCTGATGGGAATGTTAGGCGCAAAGAAGCTGATTCTTACCAATGCATCAGGCGGAATCAATACCGGATTCCATCCGGGCGATCTCATGCTCATCACAGACCAGATTATGAGTGGAATCCCTAATCCACTGATCGGTGCCAATGTCGAAGAGCTTGGAACCCGTTTTCCGGATATGAGTGAAGCCTATAGTGAGCGGATGCAGCAGATCATAAAGAAAGAAGCCCAAAAACTCGGCATTCCTCTGAAAGAAGGTGTATACCTTCAGCTTACCGGTCCATCTTATGAAACTCCGGCAGAAATCCGTATGTACCGCACCTGTGGGGCTGATGCCGTAGGCATGAGCACCGCCTGCGAGACGATCGCTGCCCGCCACATGGGAATCGAAGTCTGTGGCATCTCCTGTATCACCAACCTCGCTGCCGGCATGACATCACAACATTTGAACCACCAGGAAGTCCAACAAACCGCCGACCGGGTGGCTGAGCAATTCCAGGAATTACTGACAGCAATCATTACCCACGTATAAGAAACGGAACATATATCTGAATTTACCCAGAACCAGGTCCAAGGTTCCGGATTTTCCGGAACCCGCCGATCGTCCTCTTGCAATTCCGAGTTGAGGCATTGTGTAAGAATTTTTCCAACGAGGTAGAAAGACAAAGAGCATAAAATACCGCATACAGTATTTTATGCTCTTTGTCTCATCACTATTTTCAAAATTTTACTCAACCTCAAACGGAATCTCGTACTTCGCAAAAATCCGCTGCGCCATCTTGTCCCATGCCTGCTCCAGCGATTTGTCCAGCGTGAACAGGTTCATAGATGTTCCTGTCGTACAGCTAAGTTTTGTCCCGTCATATTTAAAATTCAGGTACAGTCCCTGCACATCTGCCGGAGCAAATGAAAGATGTTCCTGTTCGAGAAGCCGTGCAATATTCGGTGCTGACATAGAAAGAACAAAATGAAATCCCAGCGGAGTACGCTTTCCTTTGATCAGAGAAAGACAAAACTCGCGAAGTTCCTTCCAGAGAGCATATTCCCGGTCATCCAGAGCTTCTTTTTCTTCAGCACTGAAGAAATCTTTTTTCAGTCGTCCGTTAAATTGAAAGGTATTAAAAGTTGTGATATCTCCTTCAATAAATAAAAAGGAATCAAATGCAGGATGCAGTAAAAGTGCGTTCATGCATTTTTTTGTATCCAGAGAAAAAATAAGCATAGACTTCCTCCCGTCATCAGTGTAATAGTATCAGTATAGCATAAATCTTGAGATATGCATAAGAATTTGATACAATACGGGAAAGAAAAAGGATGGATAACAAGATGAAAATAGAATTAAACCGGGATCAGATCAAATACATTGCAGTGTTTACTATGCTGCTCAATCACGTTGCAAATATATTTCTGCAACCAGGAACCTTTGCCTGCGAAGCGCTAAAGGATATCGGTTATTTTACAGCACCGGTCATGTGCTGGTTTCTGGTTGAAGGATACCGTTATACAAGGTCAGTAAAAAAATATGCCGGAAGACTGCTGATCTTTGCTGTCATTTCACAGCTTCCGTATTATCTGGCATTTGCGCGGAATCATCTGGCACCGTGGTATACTTTAAATATGATATTTACACTTTTTCTGTGTCTATGTCTGATGATCGCAGAGGAAAAAATATCAGATCCGGGAAAGAAAAGTCTGGTTGTACTGGGAATTATAGCAGTAAGCAGTATCTGTGACTGGGCAATTCTGGCTCCATTGTATACGCTTTGGTTTTACCGGGCAGGAGAGGATCCAAAGCGCCGGAAAAAGGCTTTTTTTATTGCAGCATTTGTTCTGGGGATTACGGTGACAGCAGAACTTCCGGGAGTTGCAGGAATCGCAGCGGGAGCAGGGGCAATGATTGCAGTACTGGCAGCGGGAGTCTGTGTTTTGGTATTTTATAACGGAAAAAAATCACAGAAACATTTTCTTGTGAAAAAGTTTTTTTACGTGTTTTACCCTGCACATTTGGTGATTTTGGCATTATTAAAGATTTGACTTTTATAATAGAAGAAAGTAAAATGAATAGGTTAGAGTATTTATCACATGATTCAATGAAAATGAAACTCATATTTTAATAAAAGATAGGATGCATAGCATGAAGAAAAGAACGATAGAGAAAGAACATCAGGCAGAAGAAAGAAGAAAAAAAGTTCTGATGGAAATTGCAGGAGCGGTTGTTGTACTGACTGTAATTGTAAGTATTGGTCTTTCGCATCTTGGAACAGATAAGGTGAATACATCAGCAGGAGTAAAAGCAATCAAGAAGCTGGAAAAAGCAGATGTATCTGAGGTGGAGACCAAAATTTCAAATATTGAGAAAGAAGAAAAACAGGCGACAGAGGACTGGCAGAACCGTCCGTTGTCCGAAAAATTTGCGCATGCGGTGATTCTCGGAGATTCGATCACAACCGGTTTTACCGTATATGATGTGCTTGATACTTCTAAGGTTGTAGCGGAAAAGGGAATGCACCTTGATCAGACCGGTGATCTGATTAAGACAGCTGCAGAATTAAAGCCGGAAGTCCTTTTTCTGGCACTTGGACTGAATGATATTTCCGGAACAGATGGAGATACAGATGCATTTATTGAAAAGTACAAAGCGGTACTTGCAAATGTGCGTGAGCAGATGCCGGATGCAGTGATCTACATCAACTGTGTTCTTCCTGTTTCCGCCCAAAAAGAAGAAGAAGAGCCGGTTTATGCCAAGATTCCGGATTATAATACCGCACTCAAAGCAATGTGCGATGAAGAAGGAATTACATTTATCGATAATACAGAGATCGTAAAAGATGAGTATTATGAGCAGGATGGCGAGCATATGAAGGCGGAGTATTATCCAATCTGGGCAGAACATATGGCGGAGGTGGCCGGAATATGACAAAGAAAAAAGGGGAATTTACAGTTCTGCGTAATATCAGAGCTGGGATGGTAATTATTTTGCTTATCTATATCGGTCTGATCTTTCAGTCTAAGGGAGACAGCGATACACCGTTTGCAGATGTACAGAAAGCGGTTGTGGATGCGGCAGATGACAAGAACATGACACTTGCCGGAACCCAGGAAATCAAGAGATTCTATGGGATCAATCCAAAGGATTATGAAGATATAACACTGTATTATACGAATGAAACAATGGGAGTCAACGAGCTCCTTCTGGTGAAAACAAAGGACGAGAATGAGGCAGAGGCAGTTGAGAAAGCCGCAGAACAGCGAAAAAAGACACAGCTCGATAATTTTGAAGGATATGGGGCCGAGCAGGTAAAGCTTCTGGATGCTTCGATCATTAAGACGAAAGGTACATACGTGCTTTTTGTTATTTCACCAAAAGCTGAAACTGTAGAAAAGGCGTTTACAAAGAGCCTGAAGTAGATAAAAGGAAACGAAAAAGTTATGTTATTTAGTAGTCTGGTATTTTTGTTTACATTTTTGCCAATTACACTGTTGGTATATTATTTGGTACCGCGTAAGGTAAAAAATGTGGTACTTTTGATCGCTTCCCTCATATTTTATGCGTGGGGAGAGCCGGTCTATATCTTCCTGATGCTGATTTCCATTCTGTTCAATTATTTTTGCGGAATGGACATTGCATTAAAAGCAGGAAGAAAATCGCAGGTGCGCAGTCTGATCTTTACGATCGTTGTAAACCTGTTTATTCTTGGATTTTTCAAATATTACGGATTTATCGTAACAAATTTAAATGCGATCCTTCCGTTCTATATTCCATATAGAAAACTGGAACTCCCAATAGGAATTTCTTTCTATACTTTCCAGACATTGTCTTACATCATTGATGTATATAGGGGAAATGTAGACGTACAGGTAAATCTGATTGATTTCGGAACCTATGTTACAATGTTCCCACAGCTGATCGCAGGTCCGATCGTACAGTATGCAGATGTGGAGAGACAACTGCGTGAAAGAAAGGAATCACTGACGAAGTTTGGATACGGTGCCTGGTTCTTTGTGATGGGACTGGCAAAGAAGGTGCTTTTGGCGAATACGATTGGTTCGATTTATGAAAATATCGCGGCGATGGATGGAATGTCAGTAGTGACTGCGTGGCTTGGATGTCTTGCCTACACTTTCCAGATTTATTTCGATTTCAGCGGTTATTCGGACATGGCAGTCGGCCTTGGAAAGATGTTCGGATTTGAGTTTATGCAGAACTTCAATTATCCGTATATTTCCAAAAGTGTTACCGAGTTCTGGAGAAGATGGCATATTTCGCTGGGATCATGGTTCCGCGAGTATGTGTATATTCCGCTTGGAGGAAACAGGGTAACGGTTCCGCGGCATTTACTGAATCTTCTGATTGTATGGTTCCTGACCGGTCTCTGGCACGGGGCAAGCTGGAACTTTGTAGTATGGGGGCTCTTCTACGGAGTGATCCTCATTACTGAAAAATATTTTACAGGAAAAATACTTGCAAAGCTGCCGGGGGCAGTCCAGACACTTTACACAATGATTCTGGTCATGCTCGGCTGGGTACTGTTCTTCAGCCCGACACTCGGAAGCGCACTTACCTGGATCGGCAATATGTTCGGACAGGGTGCAACCGGATTTATGGATAGCCAGGCATTGTACCTGATCATGCGAAACTGGCTCTTCTGGGTGGCAGGGATCATAGGAAGTACACCGTTTATGCATCTGCTCGGAAAGCGGCTGGTATTTAATGAAGAAAGACCGCATACGGTTCTGGCAGGCTGCCTGATGGCAGGACTGTTTGTGCTGTGTGTGGCATATCTGGTGACAGAAAGTTACAATCCATTTTTATATTTTAGATTTTAAGGAAAGACAATGGTAGAAAGAAAGAATAATAAACAAAAAAACAGAACAAAGTATTTTCTGCCAGGAGGGAAAAAACAGATCCAGGCAGTATGTGCGTTTTTATTTTTGGGAGTCCTTATTCTCAGCTGCGGAGTAAACCTTATGCATAAAGACAGGCAGATGTCAGAAAAAGAAATGCGTATGCTGGCGCAGAAACCGGAAATTTCTCTTTCCGGAATTGCTTCCGGAAGGTTTATGGAGCAGTACGAGGAGTATGTATCGGATCAGTTTGCAGGAAGAGATACCTGGGTAAGAATCAAGACATTTGCGGACAGTGTGGCGGGGAGGACAGAAGAAGGTGGTGTTTTCAAAGGAAAGGATCATTATCTGATGGAAGATGTTGCTGTGGCAGATGAAAGTGATCTGAAAGAGAATCTGGATGCAATGAAGAATTTTAAAGAGCGTTATCCGGATATCCAGATGCATATGATGCTGGTCCCGAATGCGGCAAATGTTATGGAGGACAAGCTTCCGGCATTTGCGGTGACTGCCAGTCAGAGCAGACAGATCAGCCGTGTAAAGGCAGAACTTGGAGATTCTTATGACTGGATCGATGCAGAAAAAGTACTGGATGCTCACAAGGATGAAGCAATTTATTATCACACGGATCATCACTGGACTTCTCTTGGTGCATGGTATGCATTCCAGGGAGCAAAGACGCAGCTTGGACTGGATAAGAGTGAAGAAATTAAGATGAAAGCCTATGCGGTATCGGATTCTTTTAACGGAACGTTATCCGCAAAGAGTGGATATGAGACAGATTATAAGGAACCAATCTATATTTATCTGCCAAAGAGTGCGGATGCACCACAGGTTGCAGTCAATTATGTGGAAGAACAGAAAAAGAGTGCTTCTATGTATGATTCATCCAAACTGGATGAGAGAGATCAATATTCCGTATTCTTCGGTGGAAATCATGCAATGATCGATATCCAGTCAACACAGACAGAAAAACGCAGACTTCTGGTGTTCAAAGATTCATATGCAAACTGTTTTCTTCCGCTTCTGGCTCCGTATTACCGGGAAATCGTTGTGATCGACCCTCGTTATTATACCGGTAAATTAAGTTCTGTGATGTCAGATAAACAGTTTGATGATGTGCTGTTCCTGTATAATGCCAATACATTCTTTGAAGACCGGATGCTGGCGGGGGTACTGGATGAGAATTAACAGGAGAAAAACATGGCAAATAAAATAGAAAAGCAGTTTCTGGACACGGAAAATAAAGGACCGGTCCGGCTGAACAAATATTTAAGTGAAGCTGGTGTATGTTCCAGAAGGGAAGCGGACAAACTGATAGCAGCCGGACAGGTGACGGTTGACGGTGTGCGTGCAGAGACCGGAATGAAGGTAGAGCCGTGGCAGGTTGTCCGGATTGGGAAAAAGCAGGTATCCAGACAGGAAGAGATGATCGTGCTTGCGGTCAATAAGCCGCGTGGAATTGTCTGTACTGAGGAAAGACGGGAGAGAGACAGTATTGTACGTTTTCTTAACTATCCGGTACGGATTACTTATGTAGGACGTCTGGATAAGGATTCGGAAGGGCTGCTTCTGATGACGAACAACGGCGACATTATCAACCGGATGATGCGTGCGGCAAATAAACATGAAAAAGAATATAAAGTTACAGTTGATAAGCCCGTGACAGATGAATTTCTCAAGGAAATGGCAGGCGGTGTCCCTATCCTGGATACTGTCACAAGACCATGCCAGGTAGAAAAGCTTGGAAAATATAAATTTAAGATCATTCTGACACAGGGACTCAACCGGCAGATCCGCCGGATGTGTGAGGCACTTGGCTACGAGGTAAAGGAGCTGCGGAGAGTGCGGATCATGAATATCGAACTTGGTAATTTAAAGCCGGGAGAATACCGGAGGGTTACGGATCAGGAACTGAATGAACTCTATGAGCTGATCAGGGATTCAAAGTCAGAGCCGACACCGTGGAACAATAATTAAAAGTGTGGATTTGGATATGGATAAGATGAAAAGGATGCAGGAGCTGGTAGAGCTTCTGAATAAAGCCGGAAAAGCTTATTATCAGGATGCGCAGGAAATTATGAGCAATTATGAGTATGATGCGCTGTATGATGAACTGAAAGGTCTGGAAGAAGAGCTGGGAACCGTTATGGCTTCCAGTCCGACGGTGAATGTAGGATATGAAGTATTAAGTGAGCTTCCGAAAGAACGTCATGAGTCACCGATGCTTTCTCTTGACAAGACAAAAGAAGTGGCAAGGCTGAAGGAATTTGTCGGAGACCAGATGGCTGTGATCTCATGGAAGATGGATGGTCTGACGATCGTTCTGACCTATCGTGACGGCGAACTTTTTAAGGCAGTTACAAGAGGAAATGGGGAAGTCGGTGAGGTCATTACCAACAATGCGAAAGTATTTAAAAACGTGCCGCTTCATATTCCTTATAAAGGGGAATTGATCCTGCGAGGGGAAGCGGTGATCGGTTACAAAGATTTTGAGCGGATCAATGAAGAAATTGATGACGTGGATGCAAAATATAAAAATCCACGGAATCTGTGCAGTGGTTCTGTCCGCCAGCTGAACAACAAGATCACGGCACAGAGAAACGTAAAATTCTATGCATTTACCCTGGTACGTGCAGAAAATGTGGATTTCCACAATTCCAGAAAAGAACAGCTTGACTGGCTGGAACATCAGGGATTTGATGTGGTGGAGCATTATCTGGTGACAAGGGAAGAACTGGATGAGAAGGTTGCATTTTTTGCAGAAAAGATCGTAGAAAATGATTTTCCGTCAGATGGTCTGGTCCTTGTATATGACGACATTGCGTATGGGCAGTCGCTTGGGAGAACGGCAAAATTCCCACGTGATTCTTTTGCTTTCAAATGGGCAGATGAGATCCGCGAGACGCACCTTCTGGAGATTGAATGGAGTCCGTCAAGGACAGGGCTTATTAACCCGGTAGCGATCTTTGAACCGGTAGAGCTGGAAGGAACAACGGTAAGCCGTGCAAGTGTACACAATTTAAGTATTATGGAGGAGCTGCATCTGGGAATCGGGGATACGATCGAAGTCTATAAGGCGAATATGATCATTCCACAGATCGCGAAGAATCTGACCGGCAGTGACAATATTGAGATCCCGAAAGTCTGTCCGGTTTGTGGTGGAGCTACGGAGATCCGTCAGATGAATGATGCAAAGTCGTTGTATTGCACAAATCCGATGTGTCAGGCAAAAAGAATCAAATCCTTTGCATTGTTTGTCAGCAGGGATGCACTCAATATTGACGGGCTTTCTGAGGCAACACTGGAGAAATTTATTGCGAGAGGATTCATTCACAAATACAGAGATATCTTCCATCTGGATGTCTATCAGGAAGAAATTCAGACGATGGAAGGTTTTGGAGAAAAATCCTATGCGAACCTGATCGCAAGCGTGGATAAGGCGAGAAGTACAACCCTTGCTAAAGTAGTATATGGACTTGGGATTGCAGGAATCGGTCTTGCAAATGCAAAACTGATCTGTCGCCATTTTAAAAATGATGTGGAAAAAATGACAGGAGCATCTGAAGAAGAACTGAGTGATATCCAGGGTGTAGGTCCGGTGCTTGCGGCGGCATTTGTAAAATATTTTGTATCAGAGGAAAGAAAAAAGGAATTTAAGCTCCTTCTTGGAGAACTGGAGATCCAGCCGGAAGAGATGGCAGAAGAACAGAAATTTGCAGGTATGAGTTTCGTTGTCACTGGCAGCGTGAATCATTTTGCAAACCGGAATGAGGTAAAAGAACTGGTTGAGAAGATGGGTGGAAAAGTGACCGGATCTGTAACGAAGAAGACAAATTATCTGATCAACAATGATGTAGAGTCTGCTTCTTCCAAGAACAGAAAGGCGAAAGAACTTGGAGTGCCGATCATTTCAGAGGAAGAGTTTATAGAACTTGCAGGGGTGGAAATCGAATAAGAAGGACAGAGGAATCGTCTGAATACGACCGAGAAAAGGAGGACCAGCCAATGGCAGAAAATGACCAGAAGGACAAGACAGTTGAGAAAGTAACCGGTGAGGTAGAAAATACAGACAAAAAAGAAAATAATGAAGACCGCTATGAAAAGGTCTGCTTCATCTGTCACAGACCGGAGAGTGTGACCGGAAAGATGATCGATCTTCCGAACAACATCTGCGTGTGTCCGGACTGTATGCAAAAAAGCTTTGATGCAATGAACAATATGAATTTTGGCGGGATGGATTACAGCCAGTTTATGAACATGGGACCGATGATGGGATTTGGAGATATGGATGCACAGATCCCGAAGAGCCAGCGTGTGAAAAAGAAAAAGCCGGAAGAAGAAAAAGAACCGATCCTGAATATCAAGGATATTCCTGCTCCGCATAAGATCAAAGCGAAATTGGATGAATATGTAGTAGGACAGGAATACGCCAAGAAGGTAATGTCGGTTGCTGTATACAATCATTATAAAAGAGTGGCAACGGATACAATGGATGAGATTGAAATCGAGAAATCCAATATGCTGATGATCGGACCTACCGGATCTGGAAAGACGTATCTGGTAAAGACACTGGCAAAACTTCTGGATGTGCCGCTTGCAATTACAGATGCGACCTCGCTTACCGAGGCTGGCTACATAGGGGATGATATTGAAAGCGTAGTATCGAAGCTTCTTGCAGCTGCGGACAACGATGTAGATAAGGCGGAACAGGGGATTATCTTTATCGATGAGATCGATAAGATTGCGAAGAAGAAGAATACCAGCCAGAGAGATGTCAGCGGAGAATCCGTACAGCAGGGAATGTTAAAGCTGTTAGAAGGCAGCGAAGTGGAAGTGCCGGTGGGAGCCAACAGTAAGAATGCGATGGTTCCGCTCACTACAGTCAATACAAAGAATATCCTTTTTATCTGTGGAGGTGCGTTCCCGGATCTTGAAACGATCATCAAGGAGCGCCTGACGAACAAAACGTCCATCGGATTCGGCTCCGACCCGAAAGACAAGTACGATAAGGATCCGGACATTCTCTCAAAGGTCACAAACCAGGATCTCAGGGAGTTCGGAATGATCCCGGAGTTCCTCGGAAGACTTCCGGTGACAGTGACACTCCAGGGACTCACGAAGGACTTCCTGGTGCGGATCTTAAAGGAGCCGAAGAATGCGATCTTAAAGCAGTACCGGAAGCTTCTCGCGATGGATGAAGTCAACTTAAACTTTGATGATGACGCATTGGAATGGATCGCGGAACAGGCTTTAAAGAAAGACACCGGCGCGAGAGCGCTCCGGGCGATCATCGAGGAGTTCATGCTCGATATCATGTTCGAGATCCCGAAGGACTCGGAGATCGGTTCTGTGACGATCACCCGCGCGTATCTGGAAAAACACGGTGGCCCGCGGATCGAGATGCGGGAGTATTCTACGGCGGACAAGAAGGCGGCTGCTCTGCCGGGGCCGACGGAAGCCTGTTACAAAGCTGAATAAATATGAATCCTGCTGATAGTGTCTGCACGGCATCGGATGTTATAAATTAAAGGTTTCTGAGATGTAAAAAAGCTTCATACAGATTCAGCGTTCCATATCCGAACTCACGGTTCGGGTATGTGAGCGCTGGATTTCTTTGTGCCCCACGGACGAAGATGGACTTTAGCACCGGCGTGTTGAGATACGGATAATTTGCATTGAGGACGCCCCAGTTCAACAGGATCGCCGCGGCACCGGCGAGGTGGGCGGCGGAGACGGAGGTGCCGGACATTCTCGTGAGGCGTATTCCCGAGGCGGATGCCCCTAAAATATTGACGCCCGGAGCAGCGAGATCCGGCTTGATCTGCCCGGAACGGCTGTAACCGCGGCTGGCATGGATGTAGATACTGTTCCGCGTGTGGTCATAGGCTGTGACGGTGATGGGATACTGGGCATTTCCGGGATCTGTGATGGTCGTGTCGGGATCCGGGCGGAGAAAATAAGTCTCATCCGAGATGAAACCCCGTACCGGAAGCCAGAGATGAAAGGTTTCCCGGATGTCCAGAGAGTTCCGGATCAGGATCCGCCAGATCCCGGACATCGGTCTTTCAAAGCGCATGAAGATAAACTGGCTCCCGGCGCTCACGTCGGCGATCTGGGTGTAGACAGTGATCTGAGTCTGCTCCAGAAGAAAGGACAACGTGTTCTCGCCCCGGAGCGAAACGGGAATCTCTTTTGCAATCTCCCCGGTGGGCGAGATAAAAC
>ERZ835080.1655-NODE-1655-length-15131-cov-4.300876_pt1 | contig 15131 bp, 15 predicted proteins | sample MGYA00519688_ERZ835080 | MGnify/ENA primary metagenome ERZ835080 (study PRJEB31850, sample SAMEA3708770) | human gut metagenome | biome: human gut; feature: human-associated habitat; material: faeces | place: China | collected 2014 ... | reverse complement strand
ATCTATTCGTTCCGGGGGGCCAAGATCGAGAACATCCTCTCGTTCAAGAAGGATTATCCCTCGGCGATGGTCTTCAAGCTGGAGCAGAACTACCGTTCGACGCAGACGATCGTCGATGCGGCCAACTCGGTGATCGTCCGCAACTCGAAGCGCATGGAGAAGCATTGTTTCTCGGAGGGCGACGTGGGCGACAAAATCCGCATCCTGAAGGCATACACCGACCGCGAGGAGGCCGAAATGGTCGTTACGGACCTGCGCGACAAGGTCCGCGCGGCGGGCGACGAGTGGTCGGAGGCTGTGATTCTCTACCGCACCAACAACCAGTCGGCCGTGCTGGAGGACAACCTCCGCCGCCGGGGCATTCCCTACCGCATCTACAAGGGTTCGTCGTTCTACGACCACAAGGAGATCCGCGACATGATGGCCTATATCCGGCTGGTGATCAATCCCCGCGACGACGAGGCCTTCAAGCGCATCGTCAACTATCCGGCCCGCGGCATCGGCGACACGACCGTGCAGCGTATCGCGGCATTGGCCGCCGAGCGGGGCGTCTCGATGTGGGAGGCGGTCGACGCGCTGGTCGCCGAACCCGTCACGGACCCCGTGCAGCGCACCATCGCCCGCAAGGTGGCGGATTTCGTGGCGATGATCCGCGCGCTGTCGCTGGCGCGCAACGACAAGGGGCTGTACGATTTCGGACTAGAGATCGCCTCGCGGTCGGGCATCATCGCTGCCTACCGCACGGAGAACACCCCCGAGGCCGCTTCGGCGCTGGACAACATCGAGGAGCTGCTGAACTCGATGCAGGAGTTCAAGGAGCGGGTCGACGCCGAAATCCGGGGCGGCGAGCGTCCCGAAGAGGAGGAGGCCACCATCGAGGAGTGGTTGCAGAACATGATGCTGATGACCGACATGGATCAGGACGACCCCGACAGCAAGAACAAGGTGACGCTGATGACGGTCCATTCGGCCAAGGGGCTTGAATATAAGTATGTGTATATCGTGGGTCTGGAAGAAAACCTCTTCCCTTCGCAGCGGGCCGTCGAGTCGCCCGACGGCATCGAGGAGGAGCGGCGCCTGTTCTACGTGGCCCTGACCCGCGCCAAGGTTTCGGCGACGATCTCCTACGCCGAAATGCGTTTCCAGTGGGGAGAGTCGAAGTTTACGCGTCCGAGCTGTTTCCTGCGCGAGATCGACCCCCGGTACATCGAGTCGGACGCCGATTTCGCGGAGACGCGTCCGCAGCGTCGGCCCGGCGACGACGGACCCGCGGCCATCGACGAACTGCGCCGCCGCTTCGACTACCGCTTCCAGCAGAAACAGCAGGGGGGCGGACGTTTCGGAGGCGGCGGAAACGGCGGTTCGGGCGGTTACGGAAGCCGCAGCGGTTCCGGCGGAGGTTTCGGCCGTGCGGCCGACGGCGAGTCGGGTCCCGCGCGTCGTTTCGCGCGGGCTGCGGAGTCCCGGCGTCCGGCGGCGGCTCCCGATCCGGCGCTGGTGCAGACGCCCCGGCCTTCGACCGACGGCATGCGCCGTGTCGGCGTGCGTCAGGCGATGGACGGCGGCCTTTCCTCCGGAAGTGCGGCGGCGGTGAGCGGCGAATACGTCGTGGGACAGCGCGTCGAGCACCCGAAATTCGGCGTGGGCATCGTGCAGCGCATCGAGACGCTGTCCACGGACCACAAACTCGTGGTGGCTTTCGACAATGCGGGCGAAAAGACCCTGCTGGCCAAATTTGCGAAACTGACCAAACTCTGATCGCGATGGAGACGCCGCTCGTATCGGTCTGCATGACCACCTACAACCACGAACCCTATATCGCCGAGGCCATCGAAAGCGTGCTGGCGCAGCAGACCTCGTTCGGAGTCGAACTGGTCGTGGGGGAGGATTGCAGCACGGACCGCACGGCGGCGATCTGCCGCGAATATGCGGCGAAATACCCGGACCGCATCCGGCTGGTGACCTCGCCGGAGAATGTCGGCTGGCGGGCCAACTACCGGCGGACGTTCGAGGCGTGCCGCGGGAAATACGTGGCCTACCTCGACGGCGACGACTGGTGGTGCGATCTCCGGAAATTGCAGATGCAGGCCGACCTGATGGAGTCGGACCCCGGGTGCGGCATGTGCTATACGCGCGCCTCGAACTACTGGCAGGCCTCGGACCGCACGGAACCCGACCACCCGGACCATTACACCGATTTCGGGCGTCTGCTGTGCAGCCTGACCATCGCCAACTGCGCGACGCTGGCCCGCCGGGAGTTGATCGCACGGTATTACGACGAGGTTCGTCCCGCGGAGCATCCCGAGTGGAAGACCGACGACGCCCCGATGTGGCTCTGGTTCTCGGTGCGCAGCCGCATCAGCTATCTGCCCGACATCACGGCCGTCCACCGGCGCCTGCCCGACAGCGTGAGCCACAGCACGGCCTACCGGAAACGGATCGCCTTCTGCGATTCGCTGATGGACATAAGCCTCTGGTTCGACGCCCGCTACGCTGCGGGCCGCAACCGCTTCCGCATTCTCCGGCGGCGCAGTTCGGTGGCTTTGTGGGTCCTTTCGTGGGAAGGTCCGGTCGGGGAATACGTGACGCGCTGGCGGCGCGACGTTGCGGCCTGCCCGCGCCTCGCGCTCTGTCCCGAAGGGCCGGGACTGCTGGTGAAAAAGATTCTTTTCCGACGTAAAAAACAGCATTTATGACGACCAAACAACGTTATGACGGCGTAATCGCCTGGTTTTCGGAGCATATGCCCGTGGCCGAAAGCGAACTGCACTACTCGGACCCTTATCAGCTGCTGGTGGCGGTGATCCTCTCGGCGCAGTGCACCGACAAACGGGTCAACATGACCACCCCGGCGCTGTTCGAAGCCTTTCCCACGCCGTACCACATGGCCCGCGCCACGGCCGAGGAGATTTATCCCTACATCCGGAGCATCTCCTACCCGAACAACAAGGCCAGAAACCTCGCGGGAATGGCCCGGATGCTCTGCGAGGAGTTCGGCGGCGAAGTCCCGAGCGACCTGGAGCAGATGCAGCGTCTGCCCGGCGTGGGCCGCAAGACGGCCAACGTGCTGGGGGCTGTGCTGTGGCAGAAGGAGGTGATGCCGGTCGACACGCACGTTTTCCGCGTCTCGGAGCGCATCGGGCTGACAACCCGTTCGAAAACCCCGTTGCAGACGGAGCTGACCCTCGAAAAGAACATTCCCGGCCATCTGCTGCCTCTGGCCCACCACTGGCTGATCCTCCACGGGCGTTACGTCTGCGTGGCCCGTGCCCCCAAATGCGACGAATGCGGCATTGCGACCTGGTGCCGCAAATACGCCTCCGATCACCGCCAACCTAAAACCTTGAAGATATGATGAAACTCGCTTTCCGCCTTTTGCTGATTCTGCTGCCTCTGGGCGGCATGGCCCAAACGCCGCAGGATTCCCTGCGGGTGCTGTGGGTCGGCAACAGTTTCTCCTATTGCAACGATTTGCCCGGCATGGTGCAGAAGATCGCCTCGACCCAGAAGGTAAAACTCTCCTGCACGCGCTTTCTCAAGGGCGGCGAACGCTTCTCGGGGCACCTGAAAAACAAGAAGCTGTTGCAGGCCATTGCCGACGGCGGCTGGGATTACGTCGTCCTGCAGGAGCAGAGCACGGCTCCCGCGATGCCGACCGGACAGGTGGCCCGCGAGGTCTATCCCGCGGCCCGGACGCTCGACAGTCTGGTGCATGCCGCGTCGCCCGATGCCCGGGTGATCTTCTACATGACCTGGGGGCACAAGTACGGCAACCGCAAGCCCGTGGCCGAATACCCGCTTTCGAACGGATACGAGGGGATGCAGGAGCGGCTGAAGACCAGCTACCTCGAAATGGCCTACGACAACGGCGCATGGTGCGCTCCGGTGGGCATGGCGTGGCGCGCGGTGCGCAGCGAGCGTCCCGACTGCATCCTCTACCGGCCCGACTGCTACCACCCCGCGGTTCCGGGCAGCTATCTGGCTGCCAACGTCATTTTCACGACGATCCTCCAGCGTCCCTACCAGACGGCTTTCACCGCGGAGCTTCCGGCCGAGCAGGCCGAATATCTCCAGCGTACGGCCCAGCAAACTGTGCTCGACAACCTCGTGCTGCTGAATATCCGGTAGGCCGGTTGGTTTATCGCCTGTTTTTTTCTATCTTTGTCGGGTCCACCAATGCGGACCAACCCGAATGAAGTTATCGAAGGAACATATCGAACGTCTGCGGGAGATGCTCGCCCGACCCGGGCAGCGCATCGTCGTCGTCTCCCACACCAACCCCGACGGCGACGCCGTCGGATCGTCGCTCGCATGGGCCGAGGTCCTGCGTACGATGGGACATGCGGTGACCTGCGTCGTGCCCAATAAATACCCCTATTTCCTCGACTGGATGCCCGGGATCGACGAGGTGGTGATCTTCAAGACCGATACCGAAGGGCGCGCACGGCGCGCCATCGCGGAGGCCGACATGATTTTCTGCCTCGATTTCAACGCCGTTTCGCGGCTCGAAATCCTCAGCGACACCATCGAGGCCAACACCACGGCCCGCCGCGTGCTGATCGACCATCACCTCTCGCCCGACGAGGGCTTCGACCTGATGTTCTCGCACCCCGATTCGTCGAGCACGTGTTTTCTGGTGTACAGCATCGTCGAGGCGATGTGCGGCGCCGGGGCTATCACACGCCGCATGGCCGAGTCGCTCTACGTGGGCATGATGACCGACACGGGCAATTTCGCCTTCTCGTTCCTCACCCCGGAGCTGTTCCGCGCCGTGGCCGTGCTGGTCGAGAAGGGCATCTCGATCCCCGACATTCACAACAGCGTCTACAACGCCTATACCGAGGGCCGCGCGCGGCTGTTCGGCTATGCCATCAACCGCAAGATGGAGGTGATCCAGGACGGGACGGTGGCCTACATGTCCTTGCTGGAGAACGAGATGCGCCGCTTCCAGTTCCAGCAGGGCGACAGCGAGGGATTCGTCAACTACGCCCTCACGATCAAAAAGGTCAAGATGTCGGCCATGTTTCTCGCCCACCGCAAGTTCATCCGCGTGTCGCTGCGCTCGCGGGGCGACGTCGACGTCAACCTCTTCGCCCGGAAGTATTTCAGCGGCGGCGGCCACAAGAACGCCGCGGGGGGCAAGTCGTTCGTCTCGATGCAGGAGACCATCGACCACTACGTCCGTTCGGTCAGGGAGTTCGCCGACGAAGGCCATCTGGGCTGACGCCTTATGGACGATTTCCGCCTCAAGGTCTTTATCGCTGCGGCCCGGACGTTGAGTTTCACCCGGGCCGCCGAACAACTCTACATTTCGCAGCCCGTCGTCAGCAAGCATGTCGGCGAGCTGGAATCCCGTTATAAGGTGCAGCTTTTCACCCGCCGCGGCAGCCGTCTGGAGCTGACCGATGCGGGGCGTACGATGCTGGAGGCGGCCGGGCGGCTTCTCGACGACTACCGCCGCCTCGAATACGAGATGAGTCTCTGCACCGACCAGACCGGGGGCGAACTCCGTCTCGGGGCCAGCACGACCATCGCGCAGTACCTCCTTCCGCCGATTCTGGCGCACTTCACGGCGCGCTTTCCCGGGGTGCGGGTCTCGATGTCGTCGGGCAACAGCGCCGAGGTCGAGCAGGCGTTGGGCGAACATGCCGTGGATCTGGGGCTGGTCGAGAGCCTCAGCCGCCGGCAGGGGCTGCACTACACGCTTTTCAGGCCCGACGAATTGGTGCTGGTGGCCCGTCCGGGCGGGAAATACGCCCGCCGGGAGACGGTGACGCCCGAGGAGCTGCCGCGCATCCCGCTGGTGTTGCGCGAAAGCGGCTCGGGGACGCTCGAAGTGATCGCCGCGGCCCTTGCGGCCAGAGGCATCCGTCTCTTGCAGCTCGATGTGACGATGCGCCTCGGGTCGACCGAGGGGATCAAGGCCTTCGTCCGCAACAGCGACGCCATGGCCATCGTATCGGTGATTTCGGTGGTGGATGAACTGCGCAGCGGCGCGCTGCGGATCGTCGACATCGAGGGGCTGACGCTCTCCCGCGATTTCGTTTTCGTGCATGCCGAAGCCGAACCTGCGCGTCTGGCGCGGCGGTTCATCGACTTCGCCCGGGCGGATTTCTGATTGCCGGCCCCCGGTTTCCTTATCCCTGCGTCATAACTTCAGGTTATCCCGGATAACCCAATCTTGTTTCGTATCCCGATAAAAGATGCGACCTTTGCCGTCGCAATGAAGCAAAAGTTATCGGTCGTCATTAAAATTGCAAGGATATGTTGGAAAAAGGTAACAGGGCGAACACCCTGCACGGAATTCTCCTGATCGCGCTGTTTTCGTTCGCGGCATTTTACATCGCCGAAATCCCCGTTGTCAGACGGCTCTCGTTCAGCCCCCTGATCGTCGGCATCGTGCTGGGCATGCTCTACGCCAACAGCCTGCGCAACCGGCTGCCCGAAACCTGGGTCCCGGGCATCCGGTTCTGCACGAAGCAGGTGCTGCGCTGGGGCATCGTCCTCTACGGGTTCCGCCTGACGCTGGCCCAGGTGGCGGCCGTGGGCGTGCCGGCCGTCGTCGTGGACCTGATCGTCGTGACGGTCACCATTCTGGGGGGCGTTCTGCTGGGCCGCCTGCTGAAGATCGATCGCGACACGGCGCTGATGACTTCGACGGGCAGCACCATCTGCGGCGCGGCGGCCGTGCTGGGGGCCGAGCCGGTGGTGAAGTGCGAGGGGTACAAAACCGCCATCGCCGTCTCCACGGTCGTCATTTTCGGAACCCTCTCGATGTTTCTCTATCCGGTCATGTACCGCACGGGCATGCTCAACGGGATGACCGACACGGAAGTGGCCGTCTACACGGGCAGCACGCTGCACGAGGTGGCCCACGTGGCCGGGGCGGGCAACGCGATGGACCCCACCGATGCGCTGGGGATCGCCGGAACGGCCACCATCACCAAGATGATCCGCGTCATGCTGCTCGCGCCCGTGCTCGTGATCATGGGCTTCGTGCTGGCGGGCCGCTGGAAGGAATCCGGGGGCGAAACGGGAAAACGCAGGATCGCCGTGCCGTAGTTCGCCTTCGGGTTCATCGGGATCATCGGTCTCAATTCGCTGCTGCAAAGCCTTTGCGGGGTGGAGACGGTCCGGGAAATTCCGCTCAACGGGACCATCGAGTACGTCGATACCTTCATGCTGACGATGGCCATGACGGCGCTGGGGACCGAAACGAGCCTCGACAAATTCAGGCAGGCGGGGGCCAGGCCTTTCGTGCTGGCCGGCCTGCTCTACGTCTGGCTGGTGGCGGGCGGTTACTTCGTCACGAAATACGTGGTCGGCATGTTGTAGCGGCCGCTTTACAGTCTCGGCAGCTCCGGATTCTCGTGCTCGGAGTAGCGGAGCACCCGTTCCCGAATGAAGTCCGCGAAACCGCGGGCCTCTTCGTATGTAAGGGCCTCGGGATAGCTCATCAGCACCAGCCGGTGGGGATGGAACGGCCGCCGGAACGAGGGGTGGATATACGCGTAGGGATTGGCGACGAAACCCAGCCGCTGGTAGAAATGCTGGCGGCGGACCGAGATTTCATCCTCCGGCGGGTCGATCTCCAGAATGACGCGCCGCCCTTGGCAAAAGGCCGCGAGGGCTTTTGAACCCATGTTCTGTCCCCGCAGGCGGGGCGAGACGGCCAGATGCTCGACGTAGCGGTAATCCCCGGCGTTCCAGTGGAAGAGGATGCCGATGAACTCGTCGCCGCGCCAGATGCCGTCGGCCTCGAAATGCGGGTCGCCGAAAGCGCGGTCGTAACCCGTGCCGTCCCAGCGTTCGCAGTCGGGGAAGGAGGCTTCGTAAAGCGCCCATGCTTCGGCCCAGCCCTTGTCCGAGCGTGATTTGAACGGTATGAATCGCAGTTGCTGTGTCATGGTTTCCAATTTTCGGCAAGATACGGCAAATTTCGCATAAAACCCAATTTTCACGACTGCCCGAACGAGCCGCAGCCGCTTCTGCGGCGCCCTGCCCGTTTGCCGGGAGCGGAAAAATCCCCGGAGCTTCGGCCCGGGGATTTCCGGTTTCCGGGGGGGGCGGAAAGGGACGCTCCGAAAAAAAAATCGCACGGCGGGGGTCGGTATCCGGAAAAGGCGTGTCTACCGGGTGAAGACAAAGAGAAAAAATCTGTTTTGTGTAAATGATATGCAGAAAGAGATAGACAGACTGATCAATTCGTACCGGAGCAACGCTTTGAGTAAGGAGGAGGCCGGTATGCTGGCGGGATGGCTGGAGGAGTCGGATGAAAACCGGGCTTATTTCAGGGAGTGTCTCGCCAGACGGGAGCTGCCCGCGTCGGCCAAGGCGGAGCGGGAATGGGCGCGTTTCGCAGCCCGCAACAAGATCCTGTTCGCTGTCCCCGAGGTCGCCGGACGGCGCCGGAGTCGGTTCCTGCGCTATGTGGCGGCGGCCGCCGTGGTTGCGGCGGGCGTTTGCGCCGTGTGGTTCTGGCAGCGCACCCCCGATGTCGCGTCCGAAGCCGGGGCCGGGGCGGAGATCAGCGCCGCACAGCCCTTGGAATACCGCACGGCGTGCGGCGAGAGGCTCGACATCGTGCTGCCCGACGGGTCGAAGGTCTGCATGAATTCCGAGGCGACGCTCACCGTGGACCCGGGATTCGGGAAGGCGACGCGCGAGATCGAGTTCGACGGCGAGGCGTTTTTCACCATTTCGCCCGACAAAAACTGTCCGTTCATCATCCACAGCGCCAACAACAACTATACGGTGCTGGGAACGTCGTTCAACCTGCAATCCTACGCCCGGGAGAATTTCGCCGTGGTGACGCTCCATACGGGGTGTTTGCAGGCGCAGGCCCGGAAGGACGTCATCATCCTCGACCCCCTCGACACGGCGATCGTCTTCTGGATCGCAGCCTCGGCCCTGTCGTTCATCCTCGCGCTGTTCGTGGCGAAGAAGTCGCACGCGTAAGAACCTTCAGACTGAAACGATGTGCGTGCGATTCGATTTCATGCACCCTTGCGGCGTGAATCGCCATGCGCCGGCCCTTGTTGCCCGGGCGCCGGCCGGGGGAATGTGACGAGCGGTGCAAGTGGGGGGCGAACAAAACGAAAATGAAAAACCGCAGCCGATTGACAATCAGCTGCGGTTTTGGTTTCGTGTGCCCAGGACAATATTTGAAAATTGCAATTTTATGCCTTTTGTAAATACATTGATATTTAGCTGTTTGTTGGTATATTGCAAAGATAATCAATATATTGTAATTGTCGATAAAATTGTGTAATATTGCAAAAGATTTCATTGTGTGGTGCAAATGTGGTGCAAATTTTCTAACTTGCACCACGGAATAACAGATTTTGTAATATGGCATCGGTTACGGCTTTTATACGGGTATCAAGAAAACGGATAGATCGGGCAAATGTCCGCTTTCGGTTACGGGACGGTCGAAATATTCAATTATTTCACGCTTCCGAATTGGAGATTAACCCATCCGATTGGGATGCTACCCGACAGGAGATTAAGGCAAAGGTTCTTTATGATGCGGAAAAACGGGCCTTGTTCAACAAGGCGGTGGCTGACCGTAAGAATATGATGTTAGAGATATATAACGCCGTACCCAGTACGGAGACTTTGACATCTGATTGGCTGGATCAGGAGATTGACAAACGCCTGCATCCTGAGAAGTATATCATCGAGGAACATCGGCAAACCTTTTTCGAGGCTTACGAAGAGTTTATCAAGAAGCGTAAGTTGTCCGATTGGCGGGTGCGGGCTATTCAGGTCGTAATCAGAGCGTTGAGGCGGTATGAATTGTATGCCTGCCGGGTGATGGATAGCCGGTTTACGCTCGATTTTGATACCGTGACGCCGTTGGTGCTACGGGACATCGAGGAGTTCCTTCGCAATGAATACACCTTCTGCGACCAATACCCAGAAATCTACGAGGCCGTTCCTGAAAGTCGGAAACCTCAACCAAGAGGGCAGAATACGATCAATGGCATACTCACCAAACTGCGCACGTTTTTCATTTGGGCGAATGACGTAGGCAAGACAACCAATAACCCTTTTCGGAATTATCCCGTAGAGGAGTGTGTATACGGGACGCCGTACTACATTACGATTGACGAGCGTAACAAGATTTATCGCACCAATCTTACCAGACATCCGCAACTTGCCATTCAGCGGGATGTATTCGTTTTTCAATGTCTGATAGGTTGCCGTGTGGGCGATCTCTATAAGTTGACCCGAGATAATTTGATTAATGGAGCGGTTGAGTATATTCCCCGCAAAACAAAGGACGGCCACCCGGTGACGGTCCGTGTACCCCTTAACTCGATAGCACGTGAAATATTGGACCGTTATGCAGATTATGCCGGCTCGTCGCTTTTTCCACTTATGGCCGAACAGCAATATAACAAAGCGATTAAACGGATTTTTCTCGCTGCGGGGTTGAAACGTAAAGTAACGATCCAGAATCCTCTGACCCGAGAGGCGGAACAGCGCCCGATTTGGGAAGTAGCCTCGTCGCATCTCGCCCGCCGGGCATTCGTCGGCAACCTCTACAAGCAGGTGAAAGACCCGAACTTGGTGGGGGCGTTGTCTGGCCACAAGGAAGGAAGCCGGGCATTTGCCCGTTATCGGGACATCGACGACGAGATGAAAAACGAACTGGTTAAAATGTTGGAATAATATGTCAGATAAAAAATTCTTTACGGTTCCTATTGGATTGCTTCGGGGATTGTTAATTGGTGAAAAAACGCCTTGTAATTGCGTGCAGCAGTTTGTTGATTATTCCTTATATCGTCATGCCGTATCTTTGCCTTATAGCGATGAAAATGATATGATTTCACAGTTGAAAGCTGCTGCCGATTATTTGGAAGTCAGAGTATCTGGCTATAATCACATTAATACAAATGGAGGTGCTTTATATAAGGAATATCGAAATAGGCCGTTTTGTCTTATTTCGACGAAATTAGCTTGGGATTACAATGACAACTCGGATAAAAAAACTCCTTATGAAATAGCTTTATTTTGTGCCTATTGTGCAACTTTAAGCATCATCGGTACGAGTGAGTATAAGAAAGTCCCTAAATCACTGATTGTGGCTCGTATGTTTGGGTTCGATACAATATCGGCATACAATGAGGCGTATCCCAAACCTATAAAAGGGAAGATAACGGCGGCAAAACGCAACGAATTAGCATGGCGAAAGAAGTATGCAACCCGGTATCATATCGACAAAATTTTAACTGATTTGGAATTGTCGTGGGGGCTTCGCAGATATTCCAATCATTCAAGGGGTATGTTTATTTCATATAAAGCAACGATTGAACGCTTGGCGATGGTATGCGAGGCGACAAAAAGGTCTACCCGTGTGGCTGGATTACTGGCACAAAAACAAGCTGCCCGACAAGCAGCAACAAAACAGCATAAAGCGAGCACCTAAATAAAAAATCTGCAATAATAGAACATTGGTAGAACATTAATACAGCACCTAAATAAATAAATTTAATAATGTATTAATTAAAAATTGAAAAAGATGTATCTCCTCTTTCCTCTATCAGGACGAAATGATTTTGTTGAGTAACCAATTTACATTTATTTTTCCCTGAAAAAAGAAAAAGTTGCGCAAAAAAGAAAGCAGCCGTTATCGGGTTTCCGGTGCGGTTGCTTCTTTTTATTCGGTTGCTATGTTTGTGCAGAAAAAATGTTAACTTTTTTATAGAAATTTCTTGCGTATTGTGCCGATGTCGTGCACCTTTGTCGCAGATGCTTGTGAAGTAGCAAGCCACGGATCATTCGGAATAACAAAATCAAAGGGTCTGTTGGCGCAAGCTGGCAGGCCCTATTTATTAACTTAACCGGGTGTGAAGGAGCACCCTAACAGACGCTATGACAAATATAACGTCAATGATGGAAAACGGAGCCAATATCACCGTGGCCATCACATTGGAAGATTTGAGGCGGTTTCATCAAGAAGTAATCGCTGATACAAAAAAAGAGTTGGAGGCGCAGATCGCCGAGGACAAAGGCGAGAGGTATCTTTCCATTAAACAAGTATGCGAAATGCTGGATGTCGATCCCAGTTCGCTTTGGCGGTGGCGTAAGCGGGGTTATCTTGTTCCTGCCGAGATCGGAGGCAAAAGACGCTACAAGATGTCTGATGTTCGTAGAATCTTAAACGGAAGGGCTGCACAATGAAAACAAGAAAAGCGGCCGTAGCCGCCCCAATGCAGAGCAAAGATACGAAAGAATTGCGACTTCCCCAACTGAAAAGCATGGTTCTTCAAATGATGAAGGAGGGCCAGCGATTCACGGCGAAAGAAATCAATCGGATTGCAGGTTTCAATGATGCCCGAAAATTCATTTCCGACCTTCGACGCCACCTATCCGATTATCTGGTTCGGGATACCCGATTAAATACAGGCTGCAAACTCTATTGGCTGGAACCGATCAATACAAAACCTACGTTGTTCAGCGGGCAGGAGGCCGTCAGCCATGAATAAACCTCGCTATCAGAAGCCGCAGGCGGTCAAGGACCTCGAACGGCAAGCCCTCGACCATTTCTGCCGGGAACATCCGGATTTTCCTGAGTATGCCATCCCGTCGCAGTTCTATCGGGATGATACGGCGAACGGCCTGACGAAATGTATTGTGGATTACATTCGCTACAATGGCGGCCAGGCCGAGCGTATTAATACTATGGGGCGTCCGGTCGATACCCGCAAGACCTTCGATGTGGCGGGCTGCCAGCGTCAGGTTGGGACGTTAAGGTGGGGCAAATCCACCTCGACACCTGGAAGCGCCGACATTTCGGCCACTATTGCAGGCCGGAGCGTCAAAATTGAGGTGAAGATAGGGGCCGACCTCCAAAGCGAGGCGCAACGACGCTATCAGGCTTCTATTGAGCGGGCAGGTGGCCTATACTTCATTGCCAAAGATTTCACAACCTTCGTCGAGTGGTACGGCGAAACATTCCCAAACGAAATGACCTATGGAGACTCTCGAAACCATTAAGCTCGATAAAATGCAAGAGTTGGCTCGCTACCGTCGGCGGACGGATGCAAAGCCCTATGTTGTCAATAAATTGAGAGAGCAGATCGCCGCTCTGGAAAATTGCGTGGACCTGAACGACAGCAAGGTCGATAATCAGTTATTGATTTTACTGCGAGATACGTTGTATAAGGCCCTATATGTCGAAGATCGTGCTGATGTCCTGATTGTCGGAATGCGCCTCACCAATCGCCCCGAGATTGAACGGGTGGACTTGGCCGACCTGGTTTATAGTACAAAACTCGATGATCCGCAAACGGATCTCTATGAATTGCTGGAGATCGGCCGCTGTATTCGAAGCGATAAGGCCGTCGCCCGGCTTACCTTCCGGCATATTCTCGAAGGATTGGATAACTTCAAAGTGTAGCTGATTATGGGATTCGTAGACGACGTTATTATGGATGATCAGGGATCGTCGAAAATTGACATTTCGGCTCTTGTTATCGACCTGTCGGAACAACTCCCCGATCCGCAACCGATCGTGCGAATTTGGGGCAATCTAATTGCTTCTCGGGGCAATGTATCGACCGTGGTAGGCTTGGCCAAAAGCCGGAAGACCTTTTTGACCGCTGCCGTGGCTTCGGGATTTCTTTCTTCGTCCGACTTTCTGGGGTTTGATACCCCGGCCACGGGCAAGGTAGTCTATATCGATACCGAACAGGCCCGGGCACACGTGCATAAGGTTGCCAGGCGGATTCTACGAAGCATCGGCTTGCCGACCGACCACAACCACGATAAGCTCGTCGTGGCAGCTTTGCGGGAGCTGACGCCAGATCAACGCCGGGAGGCCACAGGTGAAATCCTTCGCCGGTATAAACCCGATCTGCTGATTCTCGACGGCGTGGCGGACCTTTGCAACGATCCGAACGACCTGCACGAATCGGAGGCCCTGACTTGTGAGTTGATGCGCTGGAGTAGCGAGTATGATAACCACATACTTTGTGTGCTTCATAGCAATCCAGGCGGAGAGAAAGCCCGAGGGCACCTCGGCTCTGCATTGCTGCGTAAATCGGAAACAGTGGTGCTGGTAAAAGCAGATGGTGATACCTCGGTAGTCAGTCCGCAGTACTGTCGCAATGAACCATTCACAGAGTTTGCATTTCAGATCAACGCTTCCGGGCTTCCGGAGTTATGTGGCATTCCAGCACCTCAGCCTAAAGAGAATGTTTTTGCTGAGATCATGGAGGCAGGAAAGGTTTATGCGCACTCAGAGTTGATTGAAATGCTAATGGAAGCGGTTGACCTCAAAGAAGGAAGTGCTAAGTCGAAGATTTCCCGTGCAGTCAAAGCCGGGACAATCGTGAAGAATCAAGCTGGCGGTTATTATCTTCCGGGGTCGCAAACTGAGGTTTCACAACCCGAGTTGCACGATGAACCTTTCTAAATATTTATGTTCCGTTACAGCCTTGTGGGAGGCGGGTTGCAGGTTGCATCCCCTATATAGGGGTGCAACCTTGCAACCCCACCCGCCCCAAAACGGTATGAAACCAATATGGAGGTGCGAAAACAGATCGATAGCCAAGCCCTGATAGCATAAAAAAAAGGCAATCCCGAAAGATCACCCCCTGAACCCATTACAAAGGTAGTGATTAATTCGGGAAAACAATGGGTGAGCAGAAAGAAAAACGCAGAGGTGGCCAGCGGGACGATTCCGAGGTCCATATAAGCTATTCGAGAGGGCGGTTGATGCAGCTTATTGTGGACACGGATCGGAAACTCGGGGCTAAATACGACCACGACTTCAAATATCATTTCAAGAAATATGTTGCGATAAATTGATAATCTGTTAAATACTAAACATTATGAAAGCAAAAGCAAAGATCTATTTTGAATACGGTATCCGGAATCAAATTGCCGCCGGAGGGTCTGACGACTGGCAGATTCGTTTGGGGAAATACATCGTATCATTGCAATACGTGGATTGCCCCGGCGATGGCTTCTTGGGCCGTCTTGCGTCTTTGGCGGGGCGTGTCCCGCAGCGTTTGGTCGCTGTTATATATCAGAGAAATCAGGACGGCCAGATCATAGCAATCCAGCAAATATCGGTTCCGGCGAAGGGGGCCAGCATTACGACCGACAATGCGACGGTT
>ERZ835080.1635-NODE-1635-length-15291-cov-2.721843_pt1 | contig 15291 bp, 14 predicted proteins | sample MGYA00519688_ERZ835080 | MGnify/ENA primary metagenome ERZ835080 (study PRJEB31850, sample SAMEA3708770) | human gut metagenome | biome: human gut; feature: human-associated habitat; material: faeces | place: China | collected 2014 ... | reverse complement strand
CTCAAAAGGTATCCACGCGCCTGTCTTTCAACTAAGCCTCGCCCGCGAAGGCAGCGCAATCCTCACGCGCTTGCATCCAAGCTGCACGCACTTAAACAATGGTATCAGCGCGTATCGATTTAGGATGAAGCCAAGGCGCGACATATGTACGATATCCGCTGGTTGTCGCATGATTTTGTAGCGCTCTCAAGGGTAGAATCTACCTAAGAGCCTAACCTTAAACGTGAACTTGAAACTCTATAGTTGCTTCACAATTCATCAAACTTGCAGGTAGCTGACTATCCTAAACCTTCAACTTGACCCTTAAAGAAGTCTAAGGTTCAAGTTCAACTCGAAGTCAGGTATATACTATGGCCTGCAAAAGATTTCGCACGTTGTCTGCTATCGAAGGATACGTACATGCGCAATTATAGACATACTCACAAGGCTCTCGTTATCGGCGCTGCGTTGGCGTTCGCGCTTTCGGGTACCGCGCTGTGCCCTACAACCGCTCTGGCCGTTACCCAGGAGACTGAGGCACAGCTGACCGAGACCCAGAAAAAGCTTGAGGATTCCGCCGCCGCCTATGACAAGGCAACAGAGAATGTCGCGAAGCTCCAGGCCCAGATTGATGAGAACAATGCGCTTATCGCCGAGCTCGAGGCCAAGCTCCCCGAGCAGCAGCGCAAGGCCAGCCAGGTCATGCGCGATATGTACAAGTATGAAAAGGCATCCAATCCGTTCATGAGTTTCATCCTGAACTCCCAGTCCTTCGACGAGTTCTTCACCCAGATGGCTTACATGAACCAGATCAAAGATTCCAACACCAGCGCGCTCGAAGAGCTCAATGAAACCCAAAAGCAGCTTGAACAGACGAAGGTAGAGCTCGAGCAGGCAAAGGCCCAGGCAGACACAGAGGCCAAGGCGGCCTCCGACGCTCTTGCCGAGGCTCAGAAACTCCGTGAGGCCGCTCAAAAGAAAGCAGACGAGGAGGCCGCTTCCGAGCTTGCAGCGCTTCAGCAAGCATCCAGTGAGCTTGCTGGCGGCACCGAAGAGAGCTCATCAGTGGTCCTGCCCGACACGTCCGGTGTCAACTGGAACACCGACGAGGCCAGCTTTGTTGCCGAGTGGTCTGCACGCATCGATGCCTACCTTGCAGGCTCCCCTCTCGAAGGCTACGGCGCGACCTTTGCAGCCGCTGCCTGGAAATACGGTGTCGACCCCCGCTGGTCCCCCGCGATCTCCAACACCGAAAGCTCAAAGGGAGCCTATTGCTTCCGCGAGCATAACGCCTGGGGCTGGGGTGCAATCGACTTCTCAAGCTGGGAAGAAGCCATCGATACCCATGTGCGCGGACTTGCCCGCGGCTATGGCTACACGATTAGCGTTCAAGCGGCTAAGAAGTACTGCCCGCCCAATTGGTACCATTGGTACCACAACACGCTTTCCGAGATGCAGAAGATATAGCTTACAGAGAGCTTCAACTCACCAATTTAAACGACGACGTCTCCAAGGGGACGTCGTCGTTTTTGCTTCACGCTCGGACTCTAAACAAAAGCCGCGCACCAATGGGCACGCGGCCTACACGCATATAAGCGAAAAGCAGGCTAGCGAGCAACCTTAAGAACGGCCTCGCCCGCAGAAACAGCGGAATCCTCGTCCGCGCACAGCTCTACAGAAGCGAACTCAGCGCTGTTGGAAACAGCCAGCACAACAACGTCCTTATAACCAGCAGAGGCGATCTTACCGCGATCGATGCCCAGAATCGCCTGACCGGCAACTACGTGATCACCCTGGGCAACATAGCCGGTAAAGCCCTCTCCCTGCATGTTAACGGTATCAACGCCCACATGCACCAGAACCTCGACGCCGTCATCGCCCTGGATGCCAACGGCATGGCCCATGGTAACGGTCACCGTGCCGGAAACGGGAGCATAAACGACGTCGCCCTCGGGCCAAACGCCGCAACCCTTGCCGAGGACCTCGGAGCTAAAGACCGGATCGGGGATATCAGCCATCTTGCAAACGCGGCCCTTTACGGGAGCGCACAGCGTATCAGCAGAAACCTGAGCCGTTACGGATGCGGGCACCGCGGGCTTCTCGGGCTCCGCCGCCTTCTTAAACCTGTCAAAAAATCCCATTGGATCCCCCATTCAAACACCGCACCACCTCATAAGGCGTGAGGATTTACACAACACTTCATGAGTGAACGTTACCTGCCATGCCAGCAGGTAACACCATAATAATACCACGCAAAGAGCACGCAAGCAGCACGCGTCGCACAGCCATTCGCACATGAGCGCCAACGCGTTCGATGGCCTATGCCAGGTCCTCGCCGTTAGACTCGATAACCTTCTTATACCAGAAGAAACTATCCTTGCGACTGCGGTCGAAGGTGCCGTTACCCTCGTCGTCCGCATCGACGTACACAAAGCCGTAGCGCTTGCCCATCTCACCGGTTGAAGCGGAGACCAAATCTATGCAACCCCACGGCGTATAGCCCATAAGGTCAACCCCGTCGACCTCAACGGCCTTCTTCATGGCTTCGATATGCATACGCAAGTAATCGATGCGATAGCTATCGTGAATAGCTCCGTCGTCCTCAACCGTATCGAACGCGCCGAGACCGTTCTCTACAACCATCAGCGGGATACGGTAGCGCCCGTACAGCTCGTTGAGCGTCCAACGCAGGCCATCGGGGTCGATCTGCCAACCCCAATCGCTTGCCTTGAGATACGGATTCTTAGCGCCGCCCATAAGGTTCCCGCCAGTCGAAGCGAGAGCGGGGTCGGTAGACACAGCATTGCTCATGTAATAGCTGAAGCTGTAGAAATCGACGGTACCGCTTGCGAGGTCCTCCAGATCCCCTTCAGCAACATCGAGCTTAACGCCATATTTATCCCAGACCCTCTGGGCAAAGTGAGGATACTCGCCGCGAACCTGAACGTCGCCGCAATAATAATTACCCTCGTCCATCTTCTGCTGGCATGCGATGACGTCAGCCGGGTTGCAGCTATACGGATAATTGGCCATATAGGCGATCATGCAACCGATCTTGAAATCAGGGTTGATCTGATGGGCGAGCTTGACCGCGCGGGCGCTCGCCACAAACTGATGGTGTAAACCCTGGAAACGAAGCTGCGGGTCATCCACCTGGTTGAGGAAGTCACGCGTTCCCTCGTTGAGGATGCCCAGGCCCAGATAGCCGCCCAGAGGCATGGTACCGCAATTGATTTCGTTAAAGGTGAGCCAATACTTCACCTTATCGCGATAGCGAGTGAAGATGGTCTCGCAGTAACGAACATAGAAATCGATAAGGTCGCGAGATGCCCAACCGTTGTATTTCTCGGTGAGATGCCAGGGCAACTCGTAATGGCTGATGGTTACCAAAGGCTCGATACCCTGCTCGTGTAGCTCATCGAAGACCTGGTCGTAGAACGCCAGGCCCTCCTCGTTGGGCACCAGATCATCTCCGTTGGGGAAGATGCGGCTCCAGTTGATGGACATGCGGAACACCTTGAAGCCCATCTCGCCCATAAGCGCGGCGTCCTCGGCATGGCGATGATAAAAGTCGCTTGCGAAGTGGTTGGGATAGCACAGGCCCTCTTCCCACGTACGGGTGATCTGGCGCGGCGTGGTATGGGTGCCGTTGGTCATCATATCTGCGTCGCTAGGACCCTTGCCGCCAAGGTTCCAGCCGCCCTCGAATTGGTTGGCTGCGGTTGCGCCACCCCATAGGAAGTTCTTAGGGAAAGACATAGTGGGAATCCTTTCGCAAAGAAGGAAAACGAAGGGAACAAAAGGGCGCGGGGCCGAAGCGAGATGCTCCGGGCCGCGCGCCCCATATCTTGCGCAGCCCTTATTAAGAGCTGACGCGATTACTACTTAGCAAGCTTCTGCTCAGGCTTATAGGTGACGTACTCGAGGACGAAGCCCACGACGGCGCCCACCAGGGAGGCGATGACGGCAGGGACGATGAAGCTAGCTCCCTCGACACCCGCGGGGGGAAGGAAGGACAGCCAGTTGAAGACGCCCAGGCCACCGGAGATGTAGACCACAGCGCCGGTGATGCCGATTATGAGGCCGCCGACGGCTGAACCGATAGAGGCGATCACGAACGCCTTCTTATCGGGCAGGGCGACACCGTAGATAGCAGGCTCGGTAACGCCGAAGAAGAAAGACGAGATGATAGCGGGCAAGCAGATGCCGCGGAAATCCTGATCCTTATTCTTGAGGTACATGGCGAACAGGACGGCTCCCAGGGAGAAGGAGTGGGCGATAACGGCGCCGAGGATGTAGTCATGGCCAAGGGTGGTGAGGTTAACAAGCGCGATAGGGACGAGCGACCAATGGAAACCAAAGATGACCAGGCACATCCAGAAAGCGCCGACGACGGTGCAGCCGAGGATGGAACCCACGACGGGAAGACCGAACAGGGTCTGGAAGAGCAGGCCGAGCAGGTTGGTGATCAGCGTAGCGACGGGGCCGATGACCAGATAGCCGAGAACAACGGTGACGGTGACGACGACCAGCGGGGTGAAGAACATCTTGACGGAAGCCGGCATAACCTTTTTAACCTTGTGCTCAAGCCAGGCAGCGAAGGCAATCATGAGCACGATAGGAATAACGGAGCTGGTGTAGCCGGAAGCGGGCATGATGATGGGGATGCCGAAGAACGTGGCGTACCAGGAGAACGTGCCCGCAAAGCCAAGGTCAACAGAACCAAGGACCTCACCGGAGGTCAGCGCGACCATGGTGGGATACACAAGAGCAAACGCGATGGCCATGGCGTTGAACTCGCTCATGCGGAACTTCTTAGCGGCGTTGTAAGCAAGCACAACAGGAAGGAAGTAGAACATGCCGTCGGCGACCGTGTAGAGCAGCGTATAGGCGCCATCGGTAGCGAACTCAGGGAAGAACTGCGTCGCGGCGGCGAGCAGGCCCTTCATGATACCTGCGGCGGCAAAGGTGCCCAGCATGGGGGCGAAGATGCCGGAGATCAAGTCGATGAGGATAGCGGCAGGGGTCTTCTTCTCGTTGGAATCGTCATCATCAGCCGCGACCTCGCCGCCACCGTGTAGACCGGATACTTTCAAGAAGCTGTCGTAGATCTCCTCAACCTTGTTACCCACGACGACGTGGTACTGACCATTGGCGTCGAGAACCTTGATGACGCCGGGAAGCGATTCGATGGCCTCGGTATTGGCCTTGGAAACGTCCTTGAGCTTAAAGCGCAGGCGGGTGATGCAGTGAGCAAGGGATTTGATGTTGTCCTTGCCACCGATGTTGTCGAGAATGCTCTGGGACAGCTCGTCATAGTTTTTCTGAGCCATGATCATTCCTTCCGCATAGTTTCATTAATACCTATTGTTCGGATGTCCCGTCCGGCGCCTGGACGAGAGATCCCATCAGCGGCTCGCGAGGAACCGATTGATGTACATCATGAGATAGAGGCGTTCTTCCTCGGAGCACGCGCGGCCAAAGCGGTCCTCCAAATAGGAGGCAATCGCGTCGGCGCAAGCGCTGACATCGGGAAAATCATGAGAGATTCGAGCGAACAGATCGGCATTGGAATCGGAAGATGCCCTGTCCGCCTTAAGCCTCTTGATGAGATAGCGAAGATGGGTGGTGAAGCGGGCGTAGTTATATGATGCGCGGTCCACGGTGATGCCAAACTCGCGCTCCACGATATTTGTAACTTCGTCAATTGAGGAAAGCGTACGCATAACCTCGTCCATATCGTCAACCCGACCATCCGCGCGCTCGGAATTCACTAGGTGCATGGCGATGGAGCAAGCCTCGGTCCGCGGCATAGAAACCCCGGTCTCCTTCTTAAGGATCGCGAGAGCGCGAAGGCCCAGACCATGCTCGACCGGATAGACAAACTCGACCGTATCCGAAAGCGGGTTCTCGATAACGCAGCCATCCTTAAGGCGCTCGACCGCAAACTGAAGGTGATCGGCCAAGGTAAGAACAACGTTGGGATTCAACTCGCAGTCGAGCTCGCCTTTTGCCATATCGATGATCTGCAGGGCGGCATCGATAACCTCGGACGGCACGGTGCGAACCATGGAGAGAATACCGTTGTTGATATTTGAAAAGACTGCTTGGAGCGTCGACTCGTCTTCGAGATAATACGGGGTCTCGTGAAAACCGATCCCCTTACCGAAAACGACCAACTCGTTGCCGCGATCATCGCGCGCCATGGCAACGTTGTTGTTGATCTTCTTAACTATGATCATGAAAAAACTCCCCTAAGCATCTCATTGATCGAATCGGACGGCCCCCTTTTACGGGAAACATCCGTATCGACAAGTGATGCCTCCCGAGGAGTAACAACCTTGCTATGACTGAAAGCATAGCCTAACAATGGCGAATTTATAAGTATTTATTTTCAAATACCGTTCACAGATGAATTTATACCGTTTGCGGACTGAAGCGAATAGCGAAAAGGGATTAAAAAGGACGAAAATCAATCGTAGCGTGGCAAAGCGATCCAAGGGTCCGATCCCTCATCGATGAAATACAGATCTGCCTGAGGCGCAAACATAATCGCATCCATACGCGAAGAAGAACGATATGCCTCGAGACTGAAGACGCTCTTGGAATGGGACGGCGCTATCGACAATCACCTGAGAGTCGCGAAGGGCATCGATGCGATCGGTCGCAACATGCGCCATGCCGGCAAAGCCGTAATCAGCCCAGGTGCACTCACATAGATACGCAACGGCGTAAGCAAGCTCCACGCTTTCCTCCGGACAATATACAAAGAGCTCGATCACGGGCCTGGGAGCAGGTAGCCTGCCTCTGTCTTCATGGACGCCAAGGTGCTCCGCCCACCGCATGCCCCACAGGGAGAACGCGTTAGCCGCATCAAGATTTCCGCCAATAAACGTAGCGCGAAGCGGAATTTGACCTGTAAAACAAGCTGATTCAAGCCCACCGTCGCTATTCAAGAAGAAGTCCTCCCCCGCTCATTCTTAATCAAATAAACCGCGGCACGCGCAAAGCCATCTGCTAAACGGACCACAGCAGCAGCGCGGCAACCAAAGCAGCAGCTTCCAAGGCAACAAAACGAGCAATAAGCCTCGGCAAGCCGATCGATATGGCCCGATCCACGAAAGCGAATCTCTTTCTTAGCCAGGATTTATTGTAAAGCAGCCAACAGCCAAATAGAAATATCGGCAGCACCATAAAGTAAGCAATGACGACAAGCGCGGGAATCGAAGCATCTCTCATGGATTCAGTGGGATGAGCGACCAGCTCTAAAGTCGCCTGCACGCAAACGACGGCAACGAAAAGGACCGTTATGTTCCAAGGTATGCGTACGATCGGATTATCGATAAAGCGCGCGTGAACGGCACGCGGCGCCTGGGGACGCTGCGGCGTCAGGGTAGAAGAAGGCGCCATAAAGAGGGAGTCTTTGACGGCTTTGCCACTCGATGCATCCCCACGCTGCCTGCTGGAAGGAAGGTCGCCAGCGCCCACCGCAGCAGAAAACGCATCCAGCAGCGCTTGCACGGAATCATAGCGATCGGCTGGATCGAATGCGCAAGCGCGCTCGACCACGCGGATAAGCCCCGCGCTCGCGTGCGCGCCCGTCAGCGAAGAGACAAGCTGCTCACAAGGCACGGTCGAGCCGATAAGGCAGTACGCGAGCAACATGCCCAGCGCATACACGTCGCTTCTAACCGTGGTTTGAGAAAAACCGTATTGCTCTGGTGGAGCAAACTCCCTGGTCCCAAAATGAACCGTATCAGACGACTCTCCCTCGCGCCATTGCCTGGCGATGCCAAAATCGATGAGCACAGCGGTGAGTTGGGACGAGAACCTACTTTGAGCCATGATGATATTTGAGGGCTTAAGGTCGCGGTGGATGATGGGCGGCGCGAAAGAGGCGTGCAGCTCAATACAAGCGCGGCACACGTCCTCAAAAGCATGAAGAGCAACACCCCGATCAAAGCCGGCTGCCGTGAGGTACACCTCGAGCGTAGGGCCTTCTACGTATTCCATAAGCACATCAAGCTCATCGCCCTGACTGCTAACGTTCATAATCTCAGGAAGGTGGGCGAACCTTCGTCCTGATAGCCAGGCGTCATGAAGCGTGCGATATACGGTGCCCAAGCCGCGGTCCGCCGCGATAACCTTGTGGACAAACGGACCGTATTCTCCCCCACCCGCGCCAAGCAGATATACCACCTGCGTGCACTCGCGCGAGCCATCCTTTAAGACGCGCTCGACACGATAATCCAAGCCCGCCTCACGGATGGCTAGCATCGATTCAAGCTGGTCTGTCAATTCATCTGTATCCATAGCTCCAAACTATAGCAAACCGCCCGGACACAACAACGGCATCCGGGCGGAACGCGGGAACAAGGATTCTAAGGCCTAGCAAATAGTGCGCTCTCCAAATCGATAGAGCTCTTCGTTCACCTTCTGAAGAGAACAACCCTTGTCGAGGCAGTAGATAATGATGGCATCGCGCCTGCTCCTGCAGTCGAGCCTGCCGGCGTCGGCATAGCCCAACGCCCTATTGGCCTCCCTCAGCGAAAGGGCCATCGCGAAGCATATCTGCAGCACCTTATCCCTACTGGGATGGCGAGCACCCGTAAAGATCTGGTATCCAAAGGTCTCGTTGAGGTCCGCCATGCGCACCACCTGGACGCGCTTCAAATGCTTCTCGTCCAAAAGCTGCTGAAGATAGGAAGCGAGCGACGTATCAGCTGAAGAAAGGTCGTTGAGATATCCCTCAAGGTCGGAAGAATCTAAAAGGTCGTTCAATAGTTCTTCAGTCAAACGCTCGCTCATTGGATCTCAAGCTCCAGAATCATTATAGACGCGACACTTAAATGCTAGGAAAGGTTAGCGATGGCGTAATCGGCCTCTTCCTGCGTGAACTTCTCTCCATATTCAGAGACAAGTTGATCTCGAATTGCCTCGGGCGACATAGCCATAGTTTCCTGGTAGTTTTTTGCCTTTGCAAGAGCGTTTTCATTCCAATCGGCCTCGATTGTATCAACAGCGTACTGGGCCTCCTCCGCAGTGAACTTCTCACCAGCCTCAGATACAAGCTGATCGTAAATGCCCTGTTTGGACATATGCATTGTGTCGCTATAGTTTTCAGCCTTCTTGAGAGCATTGTCATTCCAGTCGGCCTTCATATTGTCAATTGCATATTGAGCCGCCTCCGCAGAGAATTGCTCACCGTACTCCGATGTGAGCTGATCATAGATACCTTGCTTAGACATATGCATCATCTTGCTGTAGGACTCAGCCTTCTTAAGCGCTGAGGAATATTCCGTAGGAACATTTTCATCAACCGTAGAAGTATCGTCGCCATCTGTTTGCTCGGAAGCAGGCGCATCATCCGCAGAACCGCTCTTGCCCGAGCTCGAATTCGCGCAGGATGCCAGCGCCGATATCGCCAAGATGACAACCAGCGCGATGAACCACCAGCAGCGAACTACAGGCTTTTTCTCCTTTTTCATTTTCCCTCCATACGTCAATGGACAGCACCAGTAGCTTGATTCTAGGCACGGCTATCTACCAATTCATTAGCTGAGAGCTAATAGCGGGCAACGAACTTGCACATGCAGGAAAAGACGATCGTCAGTTAAGGGCAAACCCTCTATCGCATTTGTAACGACATGAGTTATGACCCTCGATATTAATAAGGATGGTATACACTTCTGTAACTTATACATTTGCACGCGCATGAGTTACTTTTGGAGGACCACATGATCGCAATCCTGCGCAAGGACGCCTCACCCGAGGCCGTTGAGCATCTACTCAGCTGGATCGAAAAGAAGGGCCTTCAAACTAACTATAGTAAGGGCGAGAACGAGACCGTCATCGGCCTGGTGGGAGACACCACCAAGATCGATCCCTTCCTGCTTGAGTCGATGGACATCGTTGAACGCGTACAGCGCGTCTCCGAGCCCTTCAAGAAGGCCAACCGCAAGTTCCATCCCGAGGACACCGTCGTCGATTGCGGACACGGCGTCAAGATCGGCGGCGGGCACTTCCAGGTGATCGCCGGACCCTGCTCAGTCGAAGGCAAGAACCTCATCAACATCGCCAGGCGTGTTAAAGCTGCCGGCGCCACCATGCTGCGCGGCGGCGCATACAAGCCCCGCACCTCCCCGTACGCATACCAGGGCATGGGCCCCGAGGGTCTCGACCTGCTGCGCGAAGCTGCCGACGAGCTCGATATGCCCATCGTCACCGAGATAATGGACCAGCGCGACGTCCAAACGTTCCTCGATAAGAACATCGAGGTCTGGCAGATCGGCGCACGTAACGCCCAAAACTTCCCACTGCTGAAAGAGGTGGGTAAGACCAAGGCCCCCATCCTGCTCAAACGCGGCATGGCGGGAACCATCGACGAGCTGCTGATGGCGGCCGAGTACATCATGAGCGAGGGCAACGAAAACGTCATCCTGTGCGAGCGCGGCATCCGCACGTTCGAGACGCGTACCCGCAACACCTTCGACCTCAACGCCGTGCCCGTCCTGCACTACCTAAGCCACCTTCCCGTGGTCGCGGACCCCAGCCACGCCACCGGCTACACGCGCTACGTCGAGCCCATGGCGCTTGCCGCCACCGCAGCGGGTGCCGACGGCCTTGAGATCGAGGTTCACGACGACCCCAGCCGCGCCTGGTCCGACGGCGCTCAGGCCCTGACTCCCGATATGTTCGACCAGACCATGGAGCGCATCCGCCAGATCCGCTCCGTCATCTGCGACACTGAGAGCTGCGAGGCGTAAGGAACCATGGACAACACCTCTACCCCTGCAGAAGCAACTTCAAACAATCCCACCGTAGGCATCTTGGGCCTGGGCCTTATCGGCGGCAGTTTCGCCCGCGCCTACCACGCTGCCGGCTGGCGCGTCGCCGCATTCGATACCGATGCTGATACGCTTGCCATAGCGATGATCGACACGGTTGATACGGTCTTGGACGATGCCTCGCTCGCAGACTGCGACCTTGTGATTCTCTCCGCATACCCCGAGGCCTGCATCGCATGGCTTCAGTCCCGCGCCCAAACGCTGGGCGAGCTGGGCGCGGAAGGTCCTTTGGTCATCGATAGCGCCGGCGTCAAGGGCGCGCTGTGCAACCGCGCGTTCGACCTGGCGAGTACCTATGGATTTACCTTTTGCGGCGCGCACCCCATGGCAGGTACCGAGCACTCCGGATACGCCTACGGTAGCGCGGATATGTTTGTCGGCGCTCCCATGGTTCTCGTCCCGCCCCAGCTGGACGATGTCGCCCGCCTTGAGCTTCTCGACAGGGCCCATACGCTGCTCTCCCCCCGCCGCTTCGGGCGCTTTAGCGTCACCACGCCGGCCGACCATGACCGCGTCATCGCCTTTACCAGCCAGCTGGCCCACGTGGTCTCCAACGCGTATGTGAAGAGCCCCACGGCCCAGGCCCATCATGGCTTCTCCGCCGGCAGCTACAAGGACCTCACAAGGGTGGCGCACCTCAACCCCGATATGTGGAGCGAGCTGATGATCCAAGACGCCGACTACCTGGCCGATGAAATCGAGATCATCATCAACGCGCTCGATAAATACCGCGTCGCCCTCATCAACCGCGATCGGGTAGGGCTTCGCGAACTCCTTGCAGAGGGCGACCAGATCAAGCGCGCACTCGATGACATGCCGCGTTAAGATCTGCGAAAGGCAGGACCATGTACTCTCTTGATATCCAGGCATCTAAGCCCTACCAGGTGCTGATCGACACCTTTTTGCTTGAACGCGCAGGTGAGATCGCGCGTTCGCTCAACGCAGGACGGCGCGCCCTCATCATCAGCGACTCCAATGTCGCTCCGCTCTATGCGGAACCCGTGAAGTCCGGTTTGCAGGCTGCCGGCTACACCTGCGAGCTCGCCGTATTCAGCGCCGGTGAAGAGCACAAGCGCGCGGAGACATACGTCGGCCTCCTCGAGAAGGCCGCGTCCTTTGAGATGACGCGCTCTGACCTCATCATCGCCCTTGGCGGCGGCGTGGTGGGAGACGTCGCGGGCTTTGTCTCGGCGACCTACATGCGAGGCATCGACTTCATCCAGATACCCACCACGCTGCTGGCCATGGTCGACTCCTCCGTTGGCGGAAAAACCGCTATCGACCTTGAGGCGGGAAAGAACCTAGCCGGTGCATTCTGGCAGCCGCGTGCGGTTCTCGCCGATGTGGGCTGCCTGGGCACGCTAACGGACGAGCAATTCGCCGACGGGTGTGGAGAGGTAATCAAGCATGCCGTTATCGCGGACAGCGAGCTGTTCGAAGAGCTCGAGAAGACGCCGCTTACGCCCGAGCTCCTCAAGCAGGATCTTTCTCGCGTCGCCTACCTCATCGCCCGTAACATCGATATTAAGCGAACCGTTGTCGAGGCGGACGAGCGCGAGTCCAACATGCGCAAGCTCCTCAACTTTGGTCACAGCATCGGTCATGGCGTCGAAGCGGCGGAATCCTACTGCCTGGGCCACGGAACATGCGTCGGTATCGGCATGGTGGCCATCGCCAGCGCCTCTGTCACCGCAGAAGTGTGCGAACCCGATGTTCCCGATCGAATTGCCGCGCTCCTACGCAACCACGGGCTTTCACTTCATTTCCAAGCCGACGCCCAGAACATCTATAACGAAGCCCTGCACGACAAGAAGCGCGCCGGCAATTCGATCGATCTGGTGGTTCCGCGCGCGATCGGGGCGGCCTCGATAGCACCCACACCGCTCGATGAGTTCAAAAAGATCCTTGAGGTGGGCCTTGCCTGCGTGCACGCCTACGCCGGGGACATAGAAGACGAGTAACCAGCACATACATTTCGCAGCATCAAGGGAGCATGTATGATTGCCCATATTCATCCGACCCTGCTTTCCGGAACCATTCCGGCCATCGCCTCGAAGTCGGTTGCACATCGCCTCATCATCGTCGCCGCGCTCGCTAATGGCGACACCCACATCAAGTGCAACACCACGTGCGCCGACATCGACGCCACCATCCGCTGCCTTACGGCGCTTGGCGCCAAGATAGATGCGGTCGACGATGGCTTCATGGTAAAGCCTATGCCTAAAAGCGTCGCCTTCGGCCTGCTGAGGGCGCTGCATCATGCCACCCTCGACTGCGGCGAATCCGGCTCGACGCTTCGCTTCATGCTCCCCGTCGCATGCGCGCTGGGTGCAGAGGCGACTTTTATTGGAAGCGGTCGTTTGGGCGAAAGGCCCCTCTCCCCGCTTTCCGAGGAGCTAATCGCCGCCGGATGCGAACTCGAGGGTCTCGGCGGCTTCCCGCTCAAGACATCTGGTCGAATTCGCCCTGGACGATTCGAGCTTCCCGGCGATGTGAGTTCTCAGTACATTACCGGCCTTCTGCTCGCAGCGCCGCTGCTCGACCACCCCAGCGAGATCGTTGTGAACGGGCGCATCGAGAGCCGGCCCTATATCAACCTCACCATACAGGCCATGCAAACCTTCGGTGTCGACGTCTACGTTGATCGCAGGACCCCGGGCGATGGTACAGAGGTCACCGTCTTCACCACCGAGGACGACACGTACCGCACCCCGCATGAGGCGACCGTAGAGGGTGACTGGTCCAATGCGGCCTTCTGGCTGTGCGCAGGCGCTCTGGGCAGGCTGCCCATCAAGGTCGACGGGCTCTCGCTTTCTTCCGCCCAGGGCGATCGCAACGTTCTCGCAGCCCTGTCGCGCTTTGGTGCCCGCATAGGCCGCTCCACCGACGCCGCCATTTCTCGTCCAGACAAACTCTGCGGTTTCGAGATGAGCGCCAAGGACATCCCGGATCTGGTCCCCATTATCGCCGCGGTCGCCTCCGTTGCAGAGGGCCGCACGGTGATCACCGACTGCGCTCGCCTGCGCATCAAAGAATCCGATAGGCTCGCCACCGTCGCCAAAGAACTTAGCAACCTGGGAGCGCAGATCCAAATCAAACGCGACGCGCTCATCATCGACGGCGTCCCCCAACTGATCGGCGGCGCGGTCGATTCCCACAACGACCATCGCATCGCCATGATGGCTGCCATTGCCGCCTCCCGCTGCGAAAACGATGTCTACATCAAGGGCGCGGAAGCCGTAAACAAGTCCTACCCGCTGTTCTTCGATCATTATCAAGAGCTTGGCGGCATGGTCGAGCTCACGCAAGAATAGGGGCTGTCTGCATGTCTTCTTTCACCGGCAACGTCCTCAAGCTCAGCATATTCGGTCAGTCCCACTCGCCTGCCATCGGCTGCTCGCTCGACGGCATCCCGGCCGGCGTTTCCATTGACTTAGAGCGACTCCAGCTCTTTCTCGATAGACGCGCGCCGGGCCGCGATGAGACCGCGACCGCACGCAAGGAGACCGATACCGCACATATCATCTCCGGCATAGTCGACGGCCTCACCTGCGGGGCACCCATATCCGGCATTATCAAAAATGCCGACACGCGCTCGCAAGACTACTCCAACCTGCGCAGAATCCCTCGCCCCGGTCATGCTGATTATGCAGCGTATATCAAATACAAGAACAACCATGATGTCGCGGGCGGCGGTCACTTCTCCGGTCGCCTCACCGCACCCCTGTGCATCGCTGGCGGCATCGCGCTACAGGCCCTCGAGACCCAGGGCATCCGCATTGCCGCCCACATCGCCGCACTGGGTCCGCAAGATATTCGCGATACGCCGCTCGACCCCATGAAGCCAAACCAAGTTCAGCTCAAAGCCATATCCACTAACCCGCTCCCCTGCGTAAGCGCGCACGCGGCGGCCTCTATGCGCGAATGCATAGTCGATGCAAAGTCTCATATGGACTCGGTGGGCGGCGTGATCGAATGCGTCGCGTATGGCGTTCCCGCCGGCATCGGCGACCCAATGTTCGACGGCATCGAGAACCGCATCGCCCGCCTCGCCTTTGGCATTCCCGCAATCAAGGGCGTGGACTTTGGCGCCGGGTTCTCCGCGGCCCGTCTGATGGGAAGCCAGAACAACGACTCGTACCGAATGCGGGATGGCCGAGTACTACCTCAAACCAACAATGCGGGCGGTATCGTCGGCGGTATCACCACCGGTATGCCCGTTATCTGGCACATGGCGGTAAAACCCACTCCGTCGATCGGACAGCAGCAAGACAGCGTGGATCTTGAAGCACATGAGAACGCGGAACTCAAGATCCACGGTCGCCACGATCCCTGCATCGTTCCGCGAGCAGTCCCCGTAGCAGAAGCCGTTTGCGCGGTCGCATTGCTCGATGCCATGCTCGAAGACGGTGCTTTCGTCCTGCCTTGCCAAGCCGATGCCCGCTTTCGCTAAACCCAATCCCGC
>ERZ835080.1632-NODE-1632-length-15331-cov-3.175635_pt1 | contig 15331 bp, 12 predicted proteins | sample MGYA00519688_ERZ835080 | MGnify/ENA primary metagenome ERZ835080 (study PRJEB31850, sample SAMEA3708770) | human gut metagenome | biome: human gut; feature: human-associated habitat; material: faeces | place: China | collected 2014 ... | reverse complement strand
CGCGAGCTTGCTCTTGGGGAGTGAGCGGGAGGTATTGCGGGTCGGAAGAGGCGACGCCCATATGACGGCGGCTGCCGCGCGGTGCCTCTGCGCGGAATGCGTTGGGGGAGGGGGCGGCATCGCGCCTCATGGGCACGTTGGCCGCCGTGGTCGTGCCGGGTTTTTCTGCGCTCCGGCTCATCTGCGCTCTATCCTGTTCGACCATGTGTTCCTTCAGTCGATTACGAATAGATAGATTGTACGCTGTTCGGTCATCCCGCGGCGCCGCGGCAGCGAGCGGACGACGCTCTCCACAGCAGCCCCGCATCGTTTGATGGAGGCGCCAAATCGGTAGTAGCTTAAACCTTAGTCATACACACTTAGATTTGATGACTATGTGACGCTTAAAAAATCTTTCTAGATACGTTTAAGCTTTGGCGGCGCGGGAATAACAACAGCGTCAACGAAGTCCAGCGTCCCCACAGGTGGGACGTGGCATTACTAAGGAGTGACCAGGTATGGCTAGCATGGTTCCGTATCGTTCTGTTTTTGGTGTTCGTCCCGTTGTCCCAGCTTCGCTCTTTGACGCGTTCGATGACATGATGGATATCGCGAGCTCGCCGCTGGCGTCCAAGGCGTTCCCTATCGACGTTGAGGATAAGGGCGATGCTTATGAGGTGAAGGCGTACCTCACCGGCGTCAGCAAAGACGACATTGATGTCGAGCTCAACGAGGGCCGTCTCTCCATTTCCGTCAACGTCGAGGAGAAGGAAGAGGACAAGGATAAGAACTTCCTGCAGAAGGAGTTTGTGTCCTATTCCGCCACGCGCGGCGTGTATCTGAAGGATGCCGCCTGCGAGGGCTTGACTGCTCGCTATGCTGATGGCGTGCTGACGGTTGGCGTGCCCAAGTTTGTAGAAAAGAAGAACGTCACCAAGGTGGCGATCGATTAGCGTATTGCCGCGCGTGTGGTATTCGCGGTTGCGAAATACGCCTAATGGGGAGGCGACCCGGGTGGGTTGCCTCCCCATTTTTATGGCGAGAGGCGTTATACATTTCATTTTCTAGAAAGCTGGGCTTTCTCTATTGGTGTATTCACGAGAATAGTGCCCGAAAAAACCGTCCCGAGTCGTCGTGGTCAATGAGTGCCACGAGGTGGGTAAAGAGGCTTCCGGAAGCGGGCGTTTGGAGGGGAATTGATAGCCGAGAGGCCGTCTGCATGCCCGAGGAGGGACTTTGAGGGTCAATTGGCGCGCATTCAACGGGACGATAAATGCGAATATGTAATCTATCTAACGATTGTTTCCCGCTAGACTGAGCGCGCGAGCACGATGTGCGGAGCATTTTGGCCAATAGCGCTTGATATGGAAATGTATAAAGAAATTGATCCCCGCCTGAAGCGTTTCAATTGCCATCCCAAATAGGTACGACCTTATAAGGCCTTCCGGCGAGCTTCGTTATCGCTCCTACAACAGGGAAAAGGGCCGGTTTTGCCCGGCCGCGCGGACGTGTAGGCACTCGCCGCGGTCTCGCTCAAGGGTGGCGGAAGAACCAAGCTCGTTATCAAGCTGTGCCCCGACCGCATGGGCTAGAGCGCGGACGGCCAGGCTGGGGCGGTTGTTCTCCTGGGAAATATGCATGGCTACCAGCGACTGCGTGTTTTCATTAATCAGCTTTGTCGCGACATCGGCGGCCTGCTCGTTTGAGAGGTGGCCGTAGTCAGAGAGGATGCGGTCCTGCAGCTGGCGCGGGTAGGGACCGCATCGCAGCATGGATACGTCGTGGTTGCTTTCAAGCGCAAGGATGCGCGATCCGTGCAGCAGTGAGATGGCGTCCTGGCCTAACACGCCGGTGTCGGTAACAAAGCCAATGGAATCGGCTGCGGAGATTCCAGCGCTGTTTACTGCGGAGCGGGTGCCGATGCTATCCAGGGAAAACGTCATGCCACATGGGTTGGTAACATCGTGCGAGGTCGAAAAGGTCTGCACGCGGACGCCCGCGATAACAAGCTCGTCGCCGGGATCGAATTCTTCCGCGTCGATATCCTTAAGGCTGGCCCGTGCCGCCATGGTGCCGCGCCCGGCGAAGACTGGAGTGGAAAAGGCGCGAGTCCACACGCCCACGCCCTTAACATGGTCGCTGTGCTCATGCGTGATGATGAGGGCACGGACGTTGCGCTCGCTAAGTCCCAGTTGGTGCATGCGGCCCAGCGCTTCACGGCGGGAAAATCCGTTATCGATCATGATGAGGCCCTGCGGCCCCTCGATAAGGGCGCAGTTGCCTTTGGAGCCGCTTCCCAGGATGTGCAGGTGCAGCCGTGCGGGCGCCGGCGCGCCGGCGCTACAGCCATTGGCGTTTTGCTTAAGGGTGCTAGCACCTGCGTTGATTGTTTCGAGCGGTTCCATATGGCTCCCAATGGATACAATGACAACTGGATTCAAGGAGGAGGATGTATGCCCACGGTCGCACAACATTATCTGTCGCATCGCCCGCAGGGGGCGCCGCTTGCCTCTGTTGGCGCCGAGGAGCTCAATGCTCCCGTGGTGCTCATGGTATCAGGTGGTGCGGACTCAACTGCGCTGTTGCTTATGGCCTGCACATCGAAACTGGATGTGGCAGATGGCCGCGGCCGAGCTCGCATCGCGCGGGAGCGCCTGCATGTGCTGCACGTCAACCATCATCTGCGCGGCGACGCGTCGGATGGGGACGAGGCGTTTGTGCGTGACCTTTGCGCGCGCTACGGCCTTCCCCTTTGCGTGGAGCATGCAACATTCACCCAGCTCGATGGGCAAAACTTAGAGGCTGCCGCCCGCGAGGTGCGCTACGCCGCCGCCCGCCGCTACGTACGCGATCTGTCCCGAGAGGCCGGGACACCTCGCTCGGCTGCAAGGATTCTGACAGCGCATACAGCGAGCGACCGCACGGAGACCTTCTTTATGAACGCGATCAAGGGGTCGGGGCCGGCGGGCCTCTCCAGCATTCCGCGCCGCCGCAACATCATCGTCCGCCCCCTTATCGATATGACGCATGCGGATTTGGTCCATTACCTCCAGGTGGTCGGTCAGCCATGGCGCGAGGACGAGTCGAACAGCAATACGTCGTATCTGCGAAATTTCATTCGCCATAAGGTGGTTCCGGTGGCGGCCCAGCGCAACGGGAATCTTGAAAAGACGGTGGGCGCCGCGTGCGACATTTTAGGGGACGAGGATGCGTTCATGTCCCAGTTGGCGTCCCAGGCGTTTAGGTCTTGCGTGCGTAGGCAGCAAGACGGGCTGGTGGTGCTGGATGCGCGCAGGGTTGCCGCCAGCGAGATCGCGATCGCCCGCCGCATAGTGCGACTTGCCGTCAAGATGGTCGATCCAGAGGTGCGGTTGGAGATGCGTCACGTCGAGAGCGTTCTTGCTCGCGTGGGCGCGGGCGAGGGGTCGCTCACGTTGCCGGGCGGCATCGATGCTCGCATGGAATTTGGTGCGCTCTCGTTTAGGACCGCATCTGCGCGCGAGGAGCTGGTCGCCACGTGGCTGCACGTGCCCGGCATGATTCCCACTGCGAACGAGAGCATTCTGGAGGCGTCTTTGGTGCGCGTTCTCTCCGGCGAGGACCCGCTCGCTATGGCGCGCGATGTGGATGGCGGGTCACACCGGCGCGCGGTGCTGCTTGATGCCGAGTCTTTGGGTTATGCGGCGCGCGATTTGGAGATGGCGTGTTGCGACAAGGCATCGTCCAGAAATGCGGCGGATGGACGAGGTCCCAGGCTTTGGGTTGATTCCGCTGTTCCAGGCGACATCATGTGTCCGCTGGGAATGCATGGGCGCACCAAAAAGGTATCGGATATCTTGGGCGCGGCGCGCGTCCCAGTGGCTGAGCGCTCCTTGGTACCCGTGGTCCGCACGGCCCCGGCGGGCACGATCGTGTGGGTGGCGGGCGTTCGTTTGGACGAGCGTTTTAAGTGCACGCCTGCAACGCGCTTCGCGATCAAGCTCGAGATGCGCCGGGTGGTGTAGCGCGGGGCTTGTGTTGCATGGTTTCAAAAGACGCCATTGCGCCACACTGAGGGGTGCAAAAGAGAACTATGCTGGTAAAATGAACTATTCGCGTAACCACGGCGCCCCTGTGTTCGGGTGTCCGCAAAAGTGGGTACGCGGTAAGCACGCGCAGCTACCAAAGAAAGGGTTGTCATGGAAGCAATGCATCCGGATGTCGATAGGGTCCTGTTCAGCAAAGAGGACATCGCTGATATGGTCAAGCGCATGGGCGCTCAGATCAGCAAGGATTATGAGGGCAAGGACCTGGTTCTCATCGCGGTTCTGCGCGGCGCCGTGGTTTTCATGGGCGATTTGATGCGCGCCATCGACTGCCCGCTCGCCATCGACTTCATGGCCGTTTCCAGCTATGGCGACGGCGCCAAGTCTTCGGGCATCGTGCGCATCGTCAAGGATCTGGATATCGACATCAAGGGACGCGACGTCCTGATCGTCGAGGATATCCTGGACTCCGGCCTCACGCTCAAGTACCTCATGAAGAACCTTTCCAGTCGCCACCCCGCCTCCCTTGAGGTCGCTACCTTCCTGTGGAAGGACGTCGAGGGCCGCACCACGGCGATTGATCCCAAGTATGTAGGAACGCACTGCCCCGACGAGTTTGTTGTGGGTTACGGTCTCGACTTTGCCGAGCGCTATCGCAACCTTCCCTATGTGGGCGTGCTCAAGCCGGAGGTTTACGCCTAGGATGTCGTTCAAACACAACTACATCGCCGCTCCTTCCGTTGCCCTCCTTGCCGAGGGCAACGGCTCAAAGAGGGACGAGAACAACAAGACTAACCCCGCGCCGCAGCGGGGCAACCAGCGGGAAAAGGCTCCCAACCAGGGCCTTTCCAAGGACGATGATTTGATGGGTCGCTTTGACCGCATGTTCCTTGGCGAGAAGCCCGGTGGCGCGGGTTCAGGCGGACCCAAGCGCCCGGGGCGCGGCCCGTCGCGTACCAATTGGCTCTATATGCTGCTGATGTGCGCCCTGCTTGCCTACGTGTTCTTCAACATGGGCAACGCCATGGGTGGAGGCGGTAAGCCGAGCGAGCTCGCTACCAGCGACTTTGTAAGCGCCGTCAAGGACGACCGCGTGGCGAGCGCCACGTATACGGTGGTTGACGGCACGGTGAACGGCACCTATTGGACCTCTGAAAAAGAGGTTGGCGACAAAGACAAGCTCGAGGAGTTCTCGTCCACATACGTTGGATCGGATTCCCTGGCCGAGCTTATGGCCAAGCACCCGGAGACCACGTATGTGGTGGACACGCACGACCCGGATGCGCTTATGAACATGCTGCTGGGCCTGCTTCCCACGGTGGTCCTGGTCTTCCTTATGTTCTATTTCATGAGGCAGATGATGGGCGCCAACAACAAGGCCATGCAGTTTGGCAAGACCAACGCCAAGACCAACGAGGCCACGCGGCCCAAGGTGAAGTTCAAGGACGTTGCCGGCATCGATGAGGCGGTCGAAGAGCTTGAGGAGATCCGCGACTTCCTGAGCGAGCCGGAGCGCTTCCGCAAGTTGGGTGCCAAGATTCCGCGCGGCGTGCTGCTGGTTGGCCCTCCGGGTACCGGTAAGACGCTGCTTGCCAAAGCGGTTGCCGGCGAGGCGGGCGTACCGTTCTTTAGCATTTCCGGTTCGGACTTTGTCGAAATGTTTGTGGGCGTGGGCGCAAGCCGCGTGCGCGACCTGTTTGCCGAGGCCAAGGCGCAGTCGCCCTCGATTATCTTTATCGATGAGATCGATGCCGTTGGCCGCCAGCGCGGCGCTGGATTGGGCGGCGGGCATGACGAGCGCGAGCAGACCCTGAACCAGCTGCTGGTCGAGATGGACGGCTTTGAGGAGACCGAGTCGGTCATCTTGATCGCCGCCACCAACCGCCCCGACATCCTGGACCCCGCCCTGCTGCGTCCCGGACGCTTCGATCGCCAGATCACCGTGGACCGCCCCGACGTTAAGGGCCGCGAGCAGATCCTGCGCGTCCATGCGGAGAACAAACCGTTGGACGAGGACGTGCGCTTTGATAAGCTCGCCCAGCTTACCGTGGGCTTTACCGGCGCCGACTTGGCGAACCTGCTGAACGAGGCCGCGCTGCTTGCGGCGCGCCGCCGCCGTTCGCTGGTTTCTATGGACGAGATTGAAGAGTCGATGGAGCGCGTCATCGCCGGTCCGGAGCGCAAGGCGCGCGTGATGAGCCAGAAGGAGCGCACCACCATCGCCTATCACGAGAGCGGTCACGCCCTTGTTGGTCATGTGCTGGACAACGCCGATCCCGTGCACAAGATCTCAATCATCAGCCGCGGTCAGGCGCTTGGCTACACGCTGCAGCTTCCTAGCGAGGACCACTTCTTGAAGACCAAGAACGAGATGCTTGACGAGCTCGCGGTCTTCTTGGGCGGTCGCGTGGCCGAGGAGCTGATGTGCGACGACATCACCTCCGGCGCGAGCAACGATCTTGAGCGCGCCACCAAGATGGCCCGCGAAATGGTTACCCGCTTGGGCATGAGCACGGAGCTTGGCACCATGGTCTTTGGCGAGGCCCAGCATCAGGTGTTCCTGGGTCGCGACTACGCCGACCACCAGGACTACTCCGAGGAGACGGCCCGTCGCATCGATGTCGAGGTCCAGCGCATCATGCGCGAAGCCCATGAGCGAGCGGAGAAGATCCTCGCCGCCCGCCGCGACCAGCTGGACCTGATGGCCCAGGTGCTGCTTGAGCGCGAGACGGTCGAGGGCGATGCCGTGACGGCCCTGCTTGATAACGAGTGGGATGCCTACCTTGAGCGCGAGGGAGATATCAAGGCCGCCAAGGAGGAGCGTAACGCCCGTGCCGCCGGTAAGCCCGCACCCCGTCGCCGCCCCCGTCAGAGCGACGAGGAGATCGCGGCGGACGCTGCGGCTTTCGCGGAGGCGGCTGTTGCGGCCGAGCTTGAGCACGAGGCCGAGGAGGCTCGCGACCAGAGCGAGCGCGCCGTAGAGAATATGGCCGCCGTCGATGCGACCGATGACGTTGAGAAGACGGATCGCGCGTAGCGGCGAAAAATAATACTCCCCCCTATGCGGGGCAATCAGAGCGGGTTCGCAGATGTGGACCCGCTTTTGCTATATTGAGGGAGTCTCTATGGTGGGGCGCTTGTACTGAAGGGAAGGGGCCGCATGGCTGGATTTATCTCTCGCGCTAAGGAGACCATGCGCAGCAAGCGCGCGGAGCAGCCTGTGGTCTTTGTGCTGTACTTTGTGTTGCGCGCGCTGGTGCTTGTCACACTTGTTCGCTCGGCGTTTTTGGGTCACTACGAGCACATGATGCTGTGCGTGCTTACCCTGGTGCTATTGTTGGTGCCATCGCTGATCGAGCACACACTGGACATCGAGCTGCCAGACTTGCTTGAGTCGATCATCTTGCTGTTCATCTTTGCGGCGGAGATTTTGGGCGAGATCGACGCGTTCTACATTCGCATTCCGTTTTGGGATACCATCCTGCACACCACGTGGGGGTTCCTGTGCGCGGGTATTGGCTTTGCGTTGTTCGATATTCTCAATCGTAGCGACTCGTCCAAAATCAAATTGACGCCTCTGTATATGGCCGTATCCGCAGTGGCGTTCTCTATGTGCATTGGCGCGTGCTTTGAGTACCTGGCTGTCTCCTTCATTGGCGTGGACATGCAGAAGGACACGCTGGTGCAGACCATCAACACGGTGTGGCTCGACCCTACCAACTCCAACGTCACCATACCGGTGCGCGATATCGTCTCAACTCAGATTACGCTGGCGTCCGGCGAGGTTATCCAGATTCCCGGCGGTTACCTGGACATTGGCATCCACGATTCCATGGCGGATCTTATTGTCAACCTTATTGGCGCGCTGGTGTTTGCCGTCATTGGATTCGCCTACGTTAAGACGCGCGACAGCAACTCGTTAGCAGCGCGTTTCATTCCGCGGGTTCGCGGATCGCGCGACCGCAAACAGGTATGATTTTTCCCGTATGCGAAAGGGGGAATCATGATCAACCAGACCATGTACCAGCGCGGCGCCGAAAGCTCGGTGATCCGCGAGATCTTTACCTATGCTTGCGAGCGCAAAGAGCAGATTGGTGCCCAGAACGTATTTGACTTTAGCCTGGGCAACCCGTCTGTTCCGGCGCCCGCCGCCGTGCGCGATTCCATTGAGCGCTCTTTGGCTCAACTTACCAGCGAGCAGCTTCACGGTTACACGCCTGCCCCCGGCCTGCCCGCCACGCGCGCGGCCGTCGCGGCATCGCTCAACCGCCGTTTTGGAACTGCGTATGCGGCTAAGGACGTCTTTATGACCGTGGGCGCTGCGGCGTCTGTTTCCTGCTCGCTTCACGCTCTGGTGAATCCGGGCGAGGAGGTCATTGTGATCGCCCCGTTCTTTCCCGAGTACCGCGTGTGGATTGAAAACGCCGGCGCTGTCTGCCGCGAGGTCCTGGCTGATCAGGAGACCTTCCAGATCGACGTAGCGGCCGTGCGCGACGCGATTACCCCCAATACCGCGGCGGTCATTATCGACTCGCCCAACAACCCCACCGGCGCCGTCTACACCCGTGAGAACCTGGAGGCGCTCGCCATGGCGCTGTCCCAGGCTAACGGCGCGCGCGAGCAGCCTATCTTTTTGATTTCGGACGAGCCGTACCGCGAGGTGGTGTACGGCGCGGAGGTTCCCTGGGTTCCGTCCATCTACGAGCATACGGTGGTGTGCTATTCCTACTCAAAGTCGCTCTCGTTGCCGGGCGAGCGCGTTGGCTGGATCTTGGTGCCAAACACTATGCCGCTGGCGGATCAGATTATGCCCGCTGTCGCCGGCGCCGCCCGCTGCCTTGGCTTTGTTTGCGCACCGGCCCTGTTCCAGCGCGTTGTGACGGACTGCGTGGACGAGCCGGCAGACGTTGAGGCCTACGCGCGCAACCGCGAGACCCTCACCCGCGCGCTTACCGAGTACGGCTACACCTACGTTGAGCCGGACGGCGCGTTCTACTTGTGGGTTCGCGCGCTCGAGGACGACGCGGAGGCCTTCTGCGAGCGTGCGCGCACGTTTGAGCTGCTGCCCGTTCCGTCTAATAGCTTTGGCGTTCCGGGCTGGATTCGCATTGGCTACTGCGTGAGCCATGAGACCATCGAGCGCTCCCTGCCCGCGTGGAAGGCCCTGGCGGATACATACAAATAGACCGCATGCCTGCGGTAGCGCAGTGAAGCGCGGGAGATCTTGAATCAAGGTTCCCGCGCTTTTTTGGTGCTTGGCCGCCGCTTGGCTTTGGGGCTGCATCTGCTTTGAGCATGTGCCGACTATGAGATAAGGTATCAAGGGTGAAGAAGGAGGAAGAATGCCCTACCAGATAACGTGCGACATCCATACCCATACGTTGTTTTCGCGCCATGCGTACTCGACCATTATGGAAAACCTGGTAGCCGCGCGCGATGCGGGCCTGCAGGTGCTGGGGTCTGCCGATCACTTTAGCGACATGCTTTTTACCCAGCAGGACATCCGCAACTTCCAGTATTTTCTCAACGTGGACGTCTGGCCGCGTAAAAAGGATGGCGTGGTGCTGCTCCGCGGCGCAGAGGCTGACATCGTGTCGCTTGACGGACATCTGTTTGGAATTGATATCCCGTGCCACCACAGTATCGCCGATACTAAGGGCGAGCCTACGGCCAACCTCTTTAAGCGCGTGACGGGTGGGTTGGATTACATTGTCGCCAGCGTGCACAGCCGCGCGTTTGCCAAAGGCGCAACCATAGAGCAGGCCACGCAGATGTATCTCAACGTGTTGGCGCAGCCCAAGGTGTTCGTGTTGGGGCATGTGGGCCGGGCGGGCGTGCCGTTTGACTTGGATGCCGTGCTTACCGCCGCGCGCGATTCCCATAAGCTGATCGAGATCAACGAGCACAGCTTAGAGGTTGATCGGTCCGGCAAGATCACCCAGTCCTGTCGCGATATCGCCCGACGCTGCGCGGAGCTGGGCGTTGGCATCACGGTTTCGACCGACGCGCACATCTCTTCCGATATCGGCCGTTTCTCACAAGCGCCCGCTATGTTGGAGGAGATAGGTTTTCCGCAGGAGCTCATTGCGAACCGCAGTGCCGAATCCCTGCTCGAGCACATGGCCCTCGCAGGTGTCTGCGACCTGCGCGCCCTGCTCAATTAATGTTTGGACGAGAATAAAGAGGGTTTCGCCCCCAGCGGCGCTCGCGTATTATCAAGGGGTTTAACAAGTGTTTTAACAGCAGGCGGTCAGCGGCGCTTGGCGGTTGCAACCGATTGACTGCAACCGTCACCGACGCCGCCCCTGCTGCCGTTTGCGAAAGGACTCGTCCAAATGCTCAAGCGAACCCTGCAAGAAGACCTCGACCGCGCCGTGGCCTTTCACGGTCATCTGTGCGGAGGCCAGATGATTGGCACCCGCATGGCCCGCCTTGCGCTGGAGTACTTCCACATTGAGGATGCGGACACGTATCGCGACCTTATCGCATTTGTGGAATGCGACCGCTGCCTGGCAGACGCCGTGGTGTCCGTCGCTCACTGCCACCTGGGCAAGCGCCGCCTCAAGTGGTATGACTACGGCATCATGTCGGCGAGCTTCTACGATATCGCCAGCGGCAAGGCCATTCGCATCTCCCAGCGTCAAGACGTTCCTCGCTGCCCTAAGGGCGAGGACGTGGTTGCGTTTTTCAATCAGTTCAGCGATACCGAGCTGTTTCACGTGCACGAGGTCGAGCTGCCCGACTTCATGGAGTACGACCTGCCGGGCAAGCCCCGCAAAACCCAGATCTGCGAGACGTGCGGCGAGCGCGTGCATGACGGTCGCGGTATCGAGAAGGATGGCCACGTGTACTGCAAGCGCTGCGCCGGCGAGCACGTCTACTACGTAGAGGGCGCCGAGCTTACCGCCGAGCAGATCGCCGCGGGCGTGTAGCCGCACTATTTCCAAACTAGCCATACGGTTTGCAAGCGAGCGGTCGCGGCGTGGCGCGGCCCCTCTTCGAACCGCACTAACGCATTATTTGACCAAACCTCCGCACTAACTCATTTTTTTGACACGCCCGTCCTCCGGGCCGCCTTCCCATCTGCCATCCCGTACTGCCCTCCGCCCTGCCTTCTCGCACGCCGCTCACACACGCCGCCCGCACGCCTCGCCCCCGCAAGCCGCCTTGCACTGCGAAACCTTATGAAAATGTAAGCGTCTGCCCACGCTCGCTCCATGACCGCTTGATATCCTCAGCACTAACGGTAGGACAAGAAGCCTGCAGGTAAGATTGCGCTGATGCGGCGCCGGCGTTGTTGCGCCTGCGCATGTGCGCGAGGGGAGGCGAACATGGCAGAACACCACACGGCGCTCGCGGCGGTGCGAGCCGGTTTGCGCCGGCTTCCGTTGGTGGCGTTGCTCATGCTCGCCGTGGGCGTATCGGCTTTCGCGTTCATGCTCATGTATCGCCATGTGCAAGAGACCCGGGGCGAGGGTGCGATCGATTCTCCGTCAGCGTTTGAGACCGTCTATGCAGACAACGTTCCGGCGTCCGGGCGCTTCACCAAGCAGATTGCGTTAACGTGCTTTGGCGCAACGGGCACTACGGATCGCGACACAGAGGTGACCAGCGACCTGCTGTGGGACGATTCCTGGTTCTTTAACGATCCCGCCCAATACAACCATGAGCTGGCGCGCGCGGCGTTGACGCTCTCGACGCTGGCGTACTCGGAATCCGCCTACTACCAAGACGCGGACAACAATCTGCCCTACATGGAAAACGCCCTTCATGAGCTGGGGTTCTTTGAAGTGTCAACCGAGTCGTACAGATATCGCAGCCAGGTGGTGGACGAGCTGCTCGACGTGGTGACCCAGCAGTCGGACGGCATCGCCTACACGCTTGCTCGCAAGCAGGTCATGGATGGCGACGGTAACGAGCGCGAGCTAATCGCCGTGGCGATACGCGGCAGTTATGGCTCTGAGTGGCTCAGCAACTTCAACCTCACTGACGCTCAGGCTTCAAGCGCGGCAGCATCGCTCGCGGCAGAGCGCGAAGGCGACCACAGCGGCTACCTTGCCGCTGCGATGGAGATTGCGGACGAGCTCGAGTTGTGGCGCCGCGAGGCGTATGCGCGCGGCCATAAGGTATCGATCCTTCTGTGCGGTCACAGTCGCGGCGGCGCGGCGGCAGGCGTGCTCGCCGCCATGCTCGATGACCAGCAGGAGTCCGCAAGCGATGCGGCGGCTGCCGGATTCTTGGCGGGCGAGGGGGACAATATCTATGCCTATACCTTCGCGTCACCTAGAACCACGGTTAGCGCCGGCAATTCGGCTCTGCGCTACGCCAACATCTTCAACATCTTGAACCCCGCCGATCCCGTCACCAAGTTGCCCTTGGAGGCCTGGGGCTACCAGCGCTACGGCGTCGACGTCTGGCTTCCATCTGTGGACGAGGAAGGGTTTGAGGAGCGCCACGCCGCCATGCGGAGTGCGTTCACAAAGCTGACGGGCGACAAGAGCACATATGATCCGCAGGTAGAGACCGTTATGGATGATCTTGTTGAAGAGCTGGGGCGCTCCATCCCCACGGCGGATGCGCTTATGACGCCGGTGGGCGTCGCCACGCTGGCGGGAACCTGCGCGCTCAGACTCGATCCAACGACGCTTCTGCTGGGACACTATCCCAGCGTCTACATGGCGTGGATGCAAACGGTCGACTGGTAAAGTTGCCTGCTCAAACAGATGATAACAATCCGGTTCCCGCGTAGCGAGACAATGCTTCTCGGCCACCCCGCCAGGACTCCTCATCGAGCCGGTCTTTGTGTACGACAGCGCATACACCCCACAGGCGGGGCGGCCGTTCTTTCGAATCGACCGGCTATTTCCAGTTGCCTCAGCGAGGTCGGTAGCCGATAGATCGTCGCGACCTATATAATCGAATAGCTTTACCGCAGACGGCCGGCTGGCTTTATTACTCGCGTCTCAGCACCGCCACCGTTTCCACGTGCGTCGTATGCGGGAACATGTCGACGAGCGACAGGCGCTCCAAGTGATAGCTGCCCTGCATAAGGTGCTGCAGGTCGCGGCATTGCGTTTGGGGGTTGCAGCTTATGTACGTGATGCGCCGGGGGGCGAGGCTTATGGCCGCGTCGAGGAACTCCGGCGTCGAGCCGGCTCTGGGCGGGTCGATGGAGAGCACGTCGATGCGACGCCCTTCCCGCGCGGCCTCCAGCATGAACTCCGTGGCGTCTTTGGCGACGAACTCGCACGAGTTGGCCAGACCGTTGAGCTCGGCGTTCGCCTTCGCATCGATGATGCCGGCGGCGTTGCGCTCAACGCCCAAAAGGGAGATGGACGCGCCGCGCTCGCGAGCGTCTGCAGCGGCGCACAATCCTATGGTTCCGCTGCCGCAATAGGCGTCCATGAGGACATCGCCCTCTGTTAGCGCCATGCCATCGATGGCCAATTGGTAGAGCAGCTCTGTCTGCTGCGGGTTTGTCTGGTAGAAAGCGGTGGGGGAGATCTCGAAGGTGCATCCCAGCAGCTTGTCCCGAATGCTGGGGGAGCCCGCTATCACGCGCGTCTCGCCGCCCAGGATGGCGTTGGTGACGCGCGGGTTTATGTTTTGCGCTACGCAGGTGATGCGCGGATCGAGCTGCATAGCGCGAACTCGTCCAAATGCGGCACATCGCGGCGGCTGGTGACCAGCGTGAGTACGCCCTGGTCTGTCTTCCAGCCCAGCCGCAGCACCGCGTAGCGCAAGATGCCCTGGTGACTGTCCTCGTCATATGCCGGAATACCAAGCTCTTGGGCTATACGGGCAACGCCGTTGAGGATCTCTCTGGCGCCCGGCGCCTCGACTATGCAGTTGGGAACCTCGATGATGCGATGCGTTCCGCGGGCGAAGAAGCCGCATCGCACCTCGCCGTGCTCGCCGGGCGCGAAGGGCGTTGCCGCTTTGTACCGGAACGCGCGTGGTGACGCGATCTTGCCGTCCCCCGCTCGTCCGCCCATGCCAAAGATGGGTTCCAGCTCGCGAACATCGCTGCGGCTGGAATCGAGGACGGGCTGGAACAGCTCCTGCATAGCGGTCTGCTTGCGGGCGAGTTGCTTGCGGTAGGGAAGGCCCAGCCATTCGCAGCCTCCGCACGCGCGCATGAGCGGGCAGGGGCCATCGGATTGTGGGCAGGGCGTGGAGTTCTTTTGCGCGGCGTGATTGCCGGGACGATGCTTGGGGTTGCCGCCTCGCCCGCGTGCGCGACCATCCGCGGGCTTGCGTGATGCGTGGCGCGCACCGGATCCGTTGTGCGGGTGCTTAGTGGATGGCATGGGTGCCCTCGGCTTTCATGTGTTTGCAAGGGGAATATGCCCCCGGTACTGGTGTGACGTGCGTTTATTAAGCATAGCAAAGGGCGCGCTGCCGCGTGCGCGCGCGGCGTCGCTCCATGCTCTTGCCGCATGCCGGTGCAGGATTTGGGCGAGCTTCAGCAAGGGCTTTGGTGCGCGGCGCCCCGCCCAAACAGCCCGGCGTCACACGGCTTGACCGTGGGCCGGGTGGACATCAAAGAGCTTGCGGGCGAGAGGGCGACGAAAAAAGATTCTTGACACTGGTGGCGAGCAAGTGCATCATGCCAAACCAATAGTTCAAATATTTTAGATAAAAATACTTAACTAAAAAGTTTGAACGAAGACCCGTGACGCCGGCGACACCGCGCCGGAGCAAGAGAGAGGACCAACCATGGCATTCGATTTCGACAAGCTGGCTTCTATCATCTCCGAGACCCTGGGCTGCGCTCCCGACAAGGTGGTGCGCGAGGCCAAGCTGGACGAGGACCTGGGCGCCGACTCCCTGGCGGCTATGGAGCTGGTCATGGCCGTTGAGGAGGCTTTTGACATCGAGATCACCGATACCCAGCTTGACCAGTTCAAGACCGTGGCCGACCTTGCCGACTACGTAGAGGCCCAGCTTTAAGTCGCGCACGTGCGCAGCGGGCGTGGTTCAGGGGGCGAGAAATGAACAACAAAGAGGTAATCGAGCTGATCGAGCGCTTTGCCGCAAGTGGTCTTGCGCATATGAGGGTTCAGACGGGCGGCACCACGGTCGAGCTGGATCGCTGCGCCGCCGCGGCTGCAGCGCCGGGCGCGACGGTCGCGGTCGCGACGCCGGGCGGTCCCGTGCCTGCCGAGCCCGCGCCCGTCATTGCAGAGGCCGCGCCGCCCTCGCCGGAACCCCAGGGCCCGTGCATCACCGCGCCGTTGGTGGGCACGTTTTACGCCGCCCCCGCCCCGGACAAGGCTCCGTATGTTGCCGTGGGCGATCGCGTGGTCGCCGGGCAAACCGTCTGC
>ERZ835080.1627-NODE-1627-length-15386-cov-3.175657_pt1 | contig 15386 bp, 10 predicted proteins | sample MGYA00519688_ERZ835080 | MGnify/ENA primary metagenome ERZ835080 (study PRJEB31850, sample SAMEA3708770) | human gut metagenome | biome: human gut; feature: human-associated habitat; material: faeces | place: China | collected 2014 ... | reverse complement strand
CCTTGTAATCGATGTACTCAGTGTTCTCCTTGCAGAACTGGCAGTACTTACGACGCGGCTGACGTGCAGAGTAATCATTAGCCATGTCAAAATACCTTTCATTTGGCACGCGAAGCACTAGTAGACTCGCATGCCTCTCACTAAATCAGGTGAACATCTCTCGTCTTTGGACGATTAGAACGGGATGTCCTCATCAAAGACGTCGCCTGCAGGCGGAACCGGAGCGGGCGCCTGCGGGGCAGGAGCGGGCATAGGAGCGGCATCGTAGCCGCCCTGGCCGTATGCGGGCTGGCCGTAGCCGCCCTGGCCGCCACCCTGCTGACCGCGAGAGAGGAACTCGATCTCATCGACGATGACCTCGAGCTTGCTCCTACGCTGGCCGTCGCGCTCCCAGGAGCTGTAACGCAGCTTACCTTCGATCGCAACCTTCGACCCCTTGGAGAGATAGCGGCTCACGGCCTCGGCGCGGGTGCCAAACATCGTGCAATCCACGAAGTTGGGGTAATCCTCCCACTCGCCATTCTGAGGGTTGCGACGACGATCGTTAACGGCGACGCCAAAGGAAAGAACCTGGGTACCGCCGGCGGTTGCGCGCAGCTCGGGATCGCGGGTGAGGTTTCCGGAAATATTAACGCGGTTGATGCTCATGCTTAACTCACTACCTCTCATTGCCGATTACGGCTCTATGCCGCCCGGCTTCCAAAACAGTTTCTACTCCTGGTCGTCACGACGAACGATCATGTGACGAACCACGGCATCGGTGATGCGCAGAACGCGGTCGAGCTCGGCGATCTGGGTGGGATCTGCATGGAAATTGATGAGGGTGTAGTCACCTTCGGTGAGCTTGTTGATCTCGTAGGCGAGCTTGCGCTTTCCCCACTCGTCAACGTTGTCGACCTTGCCGTTACCCTCGGCGATCGTGTTATCGATGCGCTTCATCACAGCGAGACGGGTCTCGGGATCGAGAGCGGGGTCAACAAAGAACAGCAGTTCATAAGCCTTCATTTGGTCACCTCCTCTGGGCATAAGGCTCCGGGTCGTGAAGGTGCGCCCGAAGCAGGAAAGGACTGGATAACTATAGCTGCGATCATCCGCATCCTCAAGCGGCGAGCCCACACCACGCACTACCTCCATAAATCCCTCGCAGATAGCTTTCTCGACCCAGCGTTTCACATCATCTCTTCGCTTTTAACCCTCCGTTTCTCCCCAAAGCATCTCCGCCGATAGCGCCTTATCTTCCACACCTGGCGTTCGCGCAGACCACGGTTGGTGCCGCTTCCCTTCATAGCGCCCGCACCCGCGCCTAGATACGTTTAACCGCCAGCAAACCTCTACAAAAAAACGACCCCCGACAATCGAGGGTCGCTCTATGCTGCATCTATCCTTCCACAATGGGGGTTCCACTCGACCCCTCATCGTCTTTGCCGGCATCATCGGCTACGGGCGAATCTTCTGAAATCGGCGGCAACGGAATCGCCTGGTGAGGTGTCTCTTCTCCATCTTCGACGGACTGCTCCGGCGCAACGTCAATCAGCTTGGCGACATCATCGGACCCGTCCTTCGCCTCGCCTGCAACTTCCTCGACCGACTGGGAAGAAGATTGCTGGACCTGATCGCCCCCAGAAGAGCGCACAGGCTGTTGAGCAGGCTGTGCTGGCTGCTGCGAGGCATCGGAGGGCTGCTGCGGAATGGAGCCATCGCCGTACACGGAAGACTGCGGGCGCGCCGGGACTCCATCAGGCAAAGGAGCGGACGAGATTCCCCAGCGGTTGACGTCAAACCGGCAGAACCACTGCCCCATAGCGTTAATGGATACCAACTGCATGGCGACGGTGATCACTCCGCCAACGAATAGGGCTGCAATCACCAGCAGCACGATCACCATGACCAGCCCCGGGCCCATAGCGACCAAGGAATTGATGATGTGCGCGGCGAGATCATACCTATAGTGGCTGGTGCTATATCCGTACGCCATCATGCCCGCCACGCCGCCCAGCAGAAACAGCGTACCAAACAGGCTGACAATCGCCGAGTACGCTCCGACCACAATGTCGCCAATGAGCTTCACGGCGTATGCGTGGAAAAAGCCGCCCGGGTCCTTCATGATCATCTGGAACAAACGGTCCACACGCCAACCCGCGGTAAATCCGTCGTAGATAGTCGAGCGCATGCACGCCGCAAGGATAAACGTGCTCATAAAGATGTTTACTACCGCTGCGATAAGACTAAAAGCAGCGCCGCCGGCCACAGCCGTCAACGACACGACATTGGAGAATAACGACCCAATGGGGCCAAAAATGCTAGCGATGCCAAACGTGGTTCCAAAGATCATGCTGCCAAGAATTGCAACGATGACAGACATGCTCAGGTTCACCAGAAACGCGATGCCGCCCGTGGTGAGAACCTTGCCGTAATCGACTCCGCGCTGCTTGGGCGCCGCATCGATTCCCCATGCGGTTAGGCGCGCCCATTCCAACCCGTAACCCAGTACGGCGATCTGACCCAAAATGGGCACCCAGCCCACTAGCGTCAGCACCAGTATCGGCTTGATCCACCCTTTATCCCTGGTCAACATCTTCCATGAGGCGGTAAACCCCAATTCATTTGAAAGCATGAGCACTCCTATTCAGCAACCTCGACAATCGCTTCAACAACCTCGTTCGCAGCATCCCCCTTAGCCGCCGCCTCTCGCTCGGCAGCAAGGGCGACCAGGCCAGACACAATGGGCTTTGTACCGCTTGGATACAGCTGAGGGGTCTCGCCCGCATACGCAAAGGAAGGTGCGAACTCGTACGACCCATCACTCACCGTATAGGTTTGAGCAAGAATAGTCGCCTGCTCATCACCGCGGCGAGCGACCTCGCAAATTATCGCCTCTTCACGTCCACCAACAACTTCAACAAAGCCATCGTAGGAAAAGACGTACGCCTCGGGCATCTCGCGGGCAACCAGCGCCTTCATCGAGGCGTAGACATCGTCCACCGTCTCGCCAGGATGCTCCGATACATCGAACCCGTCAGACGTGCACAAAACGCTAAACGGCACCATCCCGCCGTCTGCCTCCAGACATTCGCGGGCGTCCGCAAAAGCATGGTCAAGCGCCACCCGCATGGAATCCGTCAGCATGAGCTCAAACGATCCCGATGCGATCCCTTTGTTCATATCCACTCCTCTTGGTAGGCCTTCCTTTAGCAGTGTATCCGCACGGCACGCGGCGAGCATCCTCGTAATCGCGTTTTAAGCGGCCCTTAAGTGCTCTTAAGGACACATTACGAAACGCTCGCCGTCGCCCTACCGCGCTATTCCATTAGTATCTATATATGAAAAAAGCCCTTACGGGCCCAGCAAGTCAAATGGCGGAGGAGGAGGGATTCGAACCCTCGTACCCGGGAACACCGGGTAAACGGTTTTCGAGACCGCCGCATTCAACCACTCTGCCACTCCTCCGTTTGAAGTGAAACATGGCGCACCCAATTGAGGACGCGCCATGAGAGTTAACTGGCGGAGAGTCAGGGATTTGAACCCTGGAGACGCTTTTGGCGCCTACACGATTTCCAATCGTGCTCCTTCGGCCACTCGGACAACTCTCCAACGAATGCAGGAGAAATTGTAACCCAGACTTCCGTACTCGCAAAGCTTTTTCTTAAACTTTTTTTCGATAATCTCGTTTATGCAGGTAGAAGGCTTAAATTAATTCTTTTCTCACTCATCCCGACCTTAAAGGTGCTTTATTTTGACCTTATTTACCGAAAGCCAGACGTCTGTAGATAGGTAAGATAAGGCCAATCAACGCATTGTTTGGAGGGGTCCGTGACGCTTACTACTGTATTGCTCGCACCGGTGGTCGCAGCCATGACGACCGCGGGGGGAGCCGCGGGCGAACAGGTCTCCATCCCCATCTGGCTTGAGATGCTCGCTGTTGTAGTTGCATCCGTGTCGGGCGTGCTTACCGCCCGCGAGCACAAACTCGATTTCATTGGCGCTATCGGTCTCGCCGTCGCTTGCGGACTCGGCGGCGGTATCATCCGCGACGTCATCTTGCAGAAAGGCGCCGTCTACATTCTCGACCAGCCGCTCGCGCTGCCCATGTCCGTCGCCACCGCCGCCATCGCCTTTGTCTTCCCCGTTATCTTCGAGAAACCCGATCGCCTCATCGCCATTCTCGACATCTTCGCCGTGGGCCTTTACGCCGCCGTCGGCGCGGACAAAGCGATGGTGTACGAGCTTTCGCCTATGGTCTGCGTAATGATGGGCTTCTTTACAGCCGTCGGAGGCGGCATGCTGCGCGATGTCTTCTTGGGGCAGACGCCCGGCATCTTCCAGCGGGGCAACTTCTACGCCATCACCGCCATCGCGGGAGCAACATCCTACGTCGCCCTTGTCGAGAACTTCCACGCCCCCAATATCTTTGCTCTGGTGGTTTGCGTAATCATCACCATGGCGCTGCGGTGGATCTCGCTGCACTACAACATCCTCACGCCAACAGAGGTCAATCTTGACCGTGTCGCGCGGCCCATCAGGCAGTTCGGCAACAAGGCCGTTGAAGCCGTCTCAAAACCCGTGCACCGGGTGCCATCGGAGCGCGCCCTGGACGAGCGCCGCGAACGCGTGCAGGCAGATATCAAGCAACGCCGCCGCAAGGAGCGCAAGCAGCAAGTTGTCCAAAAGCGCCGCGCTTTCTGGGAGAAACACCGCTAGGAAATCCTCAGGGCGCGCGCATCGCGCCACCTTGAATGCAAATCTTACGGGATGTCGGGCGTCTCTGAACTCGGCGGCAAGGCAACCCGAACCAGCCAATCCGCGCCTTCAACCACTAAAAGAAGAGGCTCCAAAGGAGCAATCCTCTGGAGCCTCTTCTTCGTTCTTAAGACAGTGATGCCCAAAGCGCTACTTCATCGCGCGGGCGGCGGCCTTCTTGCGGTCGATCGCGTTCAGAAGGCGCTTGCGCAGGCGAATGTTCTTGGGCGTGATCTCAACCAGCTCGTCATCCGCAATGTACTCAAGAGCCTCCTCAAGGGAGAAAACGCGAGGCGGAACCAGCTGGACGGAGATATCGGAGGTCGAAGAACGCTGGTTGCCCAGGTTCTTGGTACGGGCAATGTTGACCACCATGTCGCCGGGCTTGTTGCGCTCGCCAACCAGCATGCCCTCGTAGCACTCGGTGCCGGGCTCGACAAACAGAGCACCGCGCTCCTGCAGGGTACCCAAAGCGTAGGCGACGGCCTTCTCAGTCGTCATGGAGATCATGGCGCCGTTGTTGCGGCCGCCAATCTCGCCAGCATAGGGTCCGTACTCCAAGAAGGTGTGGTAGAAAACGCCCTCGCCATGAGTGACGTTGAGCACGCGGTTCTTAAGACCCATGATGCCGCGAGTGGGGATGCGGAACTCGACATGGGTGACGGTGGAGCCGGCCTGCATGTTGGTCATGGTGCCACCGGCATTGCCGAAGACCTCGATAACCTTGCCGGCGTACTCGTCCGGGCACTCGACGACGGCCTGCTCGATGGGCTCGACGGTGTTGCCGTTCTCGTCCTTCTTGAACAGAACGCGCGGACGACCAACCTGGAACTCATAGCCCTCGCGACGCAGGGTTTCCATAAGAACGGAGAGATGCAGGATGCCGCGGCCGGAGACCTCGACACCGCTCTTGTCGGCAAGCTCCTCGATGCGCATGGTCACGTTGTTCTCACGCTCGGTGAACAGACGCTCCTTGAGCTGGCGGGCGCCAACGATGTCGCCGTCACGGCCGACCAGCGGAGACGTGGACGCCTCGAAGACAATGGACAGGGTGGGAGGATCGATCTCGATGGGATCGAGCTCGACGGGGTTCTCGGGATCGGTGTAGACGTCGCCGATGTCGGTGGAGTCGACGCCGACCACGGCGGCGATATCGCCCGCGCCAACCTCGCTGCACTCGGTGCGACCCAGGTAGTCAAAGGTGAAGAGCTGCTTGACGGTGGCCATGGCGCGCTCGCCGCCATTCTTTACAACCAAAATCTGCTCGCCCTGGTGAATGGTACCGGAGTAGACGCGACCAATGCCGATGCGGCCGACGAAGTTGGAGTGGTCGATGGTGACGCACTGCATCGCCAACGGACCGTCCACGTCGACGTCGGGGGCGGGCATGTCGTCAACGACCATGTCGAGCAGCGGGAACATATCCATGTTGCCGTCCTCGGGGTCGAGGCGGGCAAAGCCGTTCACAGCGCTCGCATAGACCACGTGCTCCATCGCAAACTCAAGCTGCTCGTCGGTGGCACCCAGGTCAGCCATGAGGTCGAGGCAGTCGTTGAACGCGCGCTCGGGCTCGGCGCCGGGACGATCGATCTTGTTGATGACAACCATGATCGAAAGACCGGTGTCGATGGCGTGACGCAAAACGAAGCGGGTCTGGGGCATGGGGCCCTCGAACGCATCGACCAAAAGCAGGGCGCCGTCCGCCATGCGCAAAACGCGCTCGACCTCGCCGCCAAAGTCGGCATGGCCGGGGGTATCGAGGACGTTGATTTTCACGCCCTTGTACTCGATGGAGATGTTCTTAGCCAAAATGGTAATGCCGCGCTCGCGCTCCTGATCGTTGGAGTCGAGCACGCGCTCCTCCACCTGCTGGTTCGCACGGAAAGCATCCGTGGCGCGAAGGAGCTTGTCAACCAGGGTAGTCTTGCCGTGGTCGACGTGGGCGATGATGGCGATGTTCCTTAGGTTATCAACGCGCATATATGGGTCCTCGTTCCCTTGAAACGGTTACGTGATGAGAATTAGGCGTACGGTCGGTTTTTCACCGTAACCGCTCAATTTTAGCGAGTGTTACAACAAAAGTTGCTCTTCTCCTGCAGGTTCAGGGTCACTCCACATGAAGTTCTCGCCTTGGCCCATGCCTTTCACCAATGTGAAGGCGGAATACGCGCTCGCGGAGCCCTTCTCGCCAAACACGGTAATCATGGCATCGTTGTAAGCGCCATCCATCTCCTGGATGCAGCCCAGGTACAAAATCGCATAGCGCACAGCGGGGCCAACCCCGTCCTCAGGAGAACCATTGCGGCCTGCGGAAACTACAAAGTCGTCTGCGGCGTTCAGGCACGCCTCGTCGCCGTCCTCAGAGAAAGCCACGGCGGCGCGGTTGCCGCCCGCGTCCTCCACACACGCCACTACGCCCGGCACGTCCCCCTCGGCGAGGGCGTCCAGAAACTCGCCCATCATGTCGCAGGACATGCGGTCGAGCTCGGGAGAAACGTATCCGGGCTGGTTTTCTTGCTGCTGGCTGTTCGCGGTCATGTCGCTCCCTGCACATTTTGCGCCGGCGGTTCCCAGCGGCGCACTCTATATATCCATCGCAAACTATAGTGCATGTAGCACCACTTGGGCTCGTTTACATGCGCCTTTTTAGAAAGCACAGCCCAAACAGCCATCGCCATAGTCACTCGATGCCGATATTCAAGCATGTGCGATGTGCATGAAAAAAGGGCACCCTTACGGATGCCCTCATACATTCAATGGTGGAGGTTAGGGGGATCGAACCCCTGACCTCAGGCTTGCAAAGCCCGCGCTCTCCCAGCTGAGCTAAACCCCCATTAATAAACACCCCAGCGGCGACTCGGCTCTCGCTGGGGTGTTTATTGCGAAAGAAAAATGGTGGACCTGACAAGATTCGAACTTGTGACCTCCCGGTTATCAGCCGGACGCTCTAACCAACTGAGCTACAGGTCCATCGCACGAGTGGTATAATAACCCTTTGCTGGAATCAGAGTCAACGACTTTTTCCAAAAAAGTTGGAATCTTTTTCCAACTCTCTTATTCTCCCAGTTCACAAGGCATTTTTCTTTTCAAATTTCGCATGCGGCAGCTAAATGTCGCCCAACGCAAGGCCCGCCTCGCCCCATCGCGGTCCCTCGACACCCGCAAAGCCAAGCCCCGCCCATCCGTTTAGCAGAAAGCTTGCCGTCGCGTGTCGTTGCCATGTTTCCCATAGCATCCACGTTGGAATTGGGTACTATTACTACCCGGCTTGGGATGGGAGACCCAGCCAACCCTTATGATTTCTAACCTGGAGGAGGTGCCATAATGATTCGCGTTGATATCGAAACCATTATTATGGCCGCCGGCCCCGTCCCCTCGGTTATCGTGCTGCGCGAGCGCAACGAGTCCGTGGGTGCCGGAGCAGCGCCGCGCGCGCTCTCCATTCAAACCGGATCATTCGAGGCGGCGGCCATCAGCCGTGGAATTGACCGCACGGAGGAGCCGCGCCCCATCACGCACGATCTTATGAATGCCGCCCTTACGGCACTCGACGCCAAGGTCGAGCGCGTGGAGATCAACCGCGTCGACCTTCCCGTATTCTTTGCGGACCTGGTGGTTCTCGACAAAGACGGCAAGGAACTCTCTATCGACGCGCGGCCAAGCGATGCGCTCGCATTGGCGGTGCGCGTCAACGCCCCCATCTACGTTGAGGACGATGTCATGAACCGCGCCGGCAGCATCTCGGCCCGCTCGGACGACAACGCCGAAGAAGAGATCGAGCGATTCGACGAATTTGTCCAGACGCTTTCTCCGGATGATTTCTAAGCGGACGAAAATCCGCACGCTGCTCTTCGCACCTCATTATCGACGCATCGGCCACCCACATGCCGGCCGCCATCAAGCCCCGCGATCGCAACCATGCAGTCGCGGGGCTTTCTCTTTTGCACGCGCGGACCCGGGAGCCTCGCGGAACTCACTCCTCGCTATCGCCCGAGCGGTCGAAGTGCGCGCTCAAGGCGGGCGCATGCTCTCGCAGGGCCTTCTTGATGCGCCTGTACGTACCCACCGCGCGCGTAAAGCCGCGAATATACCTACCGTTGAGCATATCGACCAAGCCATGGACGGTCCGCATTGAAAATCCGCTTGAGATGAGCTGGCGCAAAGGCAGATCAGAGACAATTTCATGCATCATGCGCCTGGTGTCCTCGTCCATCTTTTTCACGGGCTCATCCATAACATGCTCCACCACGCGAACCATTAGTCGACCAAAAGGCGTGGAGGCCATCTCTGACACGGACGAGTCGATGGTGAACGGCGCGATGGGCGTGCGAGCGGGAAGAGGACCCGCGTAAAGCGCTTTGAAAGACTCCTCATCAAACCGAGTGGCATCGGGGCGCCAGTACGCCGCGAGCGCCGAGCGGTCGGCGAGGAGGACAGGACGGCAGGCAGACACGGGAAACGGCGCTGTATCGGCTGCGAGGTGAAGGGAGCAGTTCCCTCGGATATCGCGGCTTGAAGAGCCAACCAAAAGCTCGTAGTCGCCCTGATCCACGCGCCACGCGTGACGCGCGGCGTCCCAATATCGAAGCTCCATCTCGCCAAACTCAAGCGTCACGCGAGAGCGCTCGCCAGGCGCAAGGCGCACCTTGGCAAACGCGGCAAGGCGGCGCGGCTCATGGAAGGCACACTCGCAAGGCGGGCAAACATAGAGCTGCACCACTTCGGCGCCGGCGATGGAACCAGCGTTTTCCACATCAACCTCAACGCGGAAGACGGCCGGGCGGGCAGATCCACCACAGGGAAGGGGCATGGCAAGCTTTGGCCGGCCGTAGGCAAACGCGGTATAGGACAAACCATGGCCAAACGGCCATGCCGGGCGCGCGCCGACCGCATCAAAATAGCGATACCCCACGTAGATGCCCTCGCGATAGAGAACCTCGCGGTCAAAGTCGGGATAGCTCGCACCCAAAGCGGTATCCCCCAGCCGCTCCGGCCACGTTTCGGCAAGCTTTCCACACGGATTCGCATCGCCGTATAGCAAATCAACCGTTGCGGAGCCGCCATAACATCCTGACAGGTACATCGCCATAATCGCGGCGGGCATGCGTCTCCAGGGCGCTTCCATGGGGGCACCACCTTGCAGAACCACCACGGTGTTGGGGTTTTCACGGCACACGCGCTCGATCAAGCTGCAGTAGCCGCGCGGCATCACCATGAGCTTGCGATCAAATCCTTCGGACTCGAACCTATCCGGCAAGCCGGCGAACACCACGGCGACGTCATACGTGCGCGCCGCCTCGACCGCCTGCTCAACTTGAATGTCGGATGCCTCGCCAGAATACGCATCATATCCAGGGGAGAACGAGACCGAGATACCGCGGCGTTTGAACTCGTCCAGCGCACAATCGAGCTCACGGGGATTGATTTTGGACGAGCCGGCACCTTGGAAGCGCGGCTCCCTTGCAAAGGCGCCTATAACGGCGACCGTCTTGGTTGGGTCAAGCGGCAAGATACCGTTGTTTTCAAGTAATACCGCGCTTTCACGCGCGGCGCGGGCGGCGAGGCGGGCGCTCCTCTTGTAGACCGACTCGCCCGCCGCAGGGTCGCCGTCAGTCGTTGCGGACGAGGAGGCTCGAGGGCGGCGCGACGGGCGCGTGCGCTCCACAAGATCGATCACGCGGCCTGCGGCGCGGTCCACGCACCTTTCATCCAGCGCTCCGTCGCGCACGGCCGCCAGGGCTGTAGGGGCGTAATCTGGACGAGGGCCGGGCATGCAGAGGTCTAGACCGGCGGCGATGGACTCGGCCACGCCGCTCACGGCGCCCCAGTCGCTTATCACGGCGCCGTCAAAGCCCCATTCTTCGCGCAGCACGGTTTGCAGCAACCAAGCATTTTGCGAGCAATACGTGCCGTTAAGCTTGTTGTACGCCGTCATAATCGACCACGGACGTGCCTTTTTGACCACACGCTCAAAGGGCTGGAGGTAGATTTCGCGCAGGGTCCGCTCGTCCACAACCGAATCGCTTACCAGGCGGGCGAGCTCTTGGTTGTTACATGCGAAATGTTTGAGGCACGCCGCGACGCCGCGCGACTGGATGCCTTGGACCATGGCGGCACCCAGCTCGCCGGAAAGCAGGGGGTCCTCGCTGAAATATTCAAAGTTACGCCCGCATAAAGGGCTGCGCTTTATATTGACACCGGGCCCCAGCACAACCGATACGCCCTGGTCGACCGCCTCATCTGCAATAGCGGCGCCCACAGATAAAACCAGATTGGGATCAAAAGAGCAGGCGAGGGCCGAGGCAGATGGAAAGCAGGTTGACGGAACGCTCTGGTTGATACCAAGATGATCCGCGGCGCCCAACTGATGGCGCAGGCCGTGGGGGCCGTCGGACAGCGCGATAGACTCAAGCCCGACCTCGTCCACTCGCACGGTGTCCCAATGGGACGCTCCCGCCAATAAGGAGGCCTTTTGCTGCAGGGTCATCTGCTGAAGCATCGAAGAACTATCCATGCAGCCCCCTTTTTGATTTCTTGCCGTGAGCCGCCATCGCATTGGCCGTCACATTGAGCTTTTATACCCCTGGCGGCGGGCGCGCGCATACACAATTGTCGCCAAACGCAAAGGGAGGGGCGCCGAAGCACCCCTCCCGTCACTCGTTTTTCCCTGCGGCGGCGTCGCGGCCAATCGCTCAAATGCGCCCGCGCGATATATCCCTCTGGAACCCCTACTCCTCGAGCGGGCCCTCCGGAGCCTCGTCGGCGGCGTCAACATCCACGCGCTCGTCATCGGACGCGGGCATCTCGTCATCGGCATCGCTGGAATCAAGGTCAACTTGGTCGTCCGCTTCGGCGGGAGTCTTGTCCTTCTCCTCCGAACTGGTCATGCGGGCCACGGCCGTAACGCGGTCGCCATCGATAACGCTCATCATCTTGACGCCCTGCGTGGCACGACCGGTCTGAGACACGTCCTCGGTCTTCACGCGAATAACCGTGGCGCTCTCGGTGATGATGAACAGCTCGTGCTGCGGTCCCACCGTCTTCATGGCGGCGAGGCTGCCCTTGTGGTCGGTCATCTGGATGGTATAAACGCCCTGCCCACCGCGGTTCTGCTCGGGATAGTCCGCAACGGGAGTGCGCTTACCGTAGCCGCGCTCGGTGATGACGAACAGGTCGCCGGTACCGTTGGAGATCTCCATGCCCAGCACCTCGGCACCATCCTTCATAGTGATGCCACGAACGCCGCTGGTATCGCGGCCGGTGGCGCGCACCTGGTCCTCGGCAAACACAATCGCCTTGCCCGACGTGGTGGCCATGATGACCTTATCGCCCTCGCGCACGCGGCGAACATCAAGCAAGCGGTCACCGTTCTTGAGGTTGATGGCGATGATGCCGTCTCGGCGGCTGCGGTCGTAAGCGCTCATGACCGTCTTCTTCACCATGCCATTGGCGGTGGCAAACATGAGGTACTCGTTGCCCGGGAACTCGCGGCAGGAGATGACGCTGGCGATCTTCTCGCCCTCCTCAAAGGGGAGCAGGTTGACGATTGCGGTACCGCGCGCCTGACGGCTGCCAACGGGCAGCTCATGGACCTTCAAACGGTAGACCTTGCCCTTGTTGGAGAAGAACAGCACGTACTCGTGGGTGCTGGCGATAAACATCTCAGCGATGACGTCGTCCTCTTTGAGGTTGACGCCGGTCACGCCCTTGCCGCCGCGCTTCTGCGAGCGGTAGGTCTCAACGGGAATGCGCTTGACGTAGCCGGTATGGGTGATGGTGACGACCATGTCCTCGTCCGCGATGAGATCCTCGACGTCCAGGTCCCTCTCCGCCCGGGTGATCTCGGTGCGGCGCTTGTCCCCAAATTTCTTGGAGATCTCGCGCATCTCCTCTTTGATGACGCCCAGGATCTTGTGCTCGTTGGCGAGAAGGTCCTCGTAGTAGGCGATCGCGCGGCGCAGGCCGGCCAACTCGTCCTCGATCTTGTCGCGCTCGAGGCCGGTCAAGCGGCGCAGCTTCATCTCGAGAATCGCGGTGGTCTGCTCGGGGCTGAAGCCAAAGCGCTCGATCAGGCGAGAACTGGCCTCGGCGTCCGTCTGGGAGGAGCGGATGATCGAGATGACCTCGTCGATATGGTCGAGAGCCATAAGGTAGCCCTCGAGGATATGTGCACGGGCCTGCGCCTTCTTGAGGTCAAAGCGGGTGCGGCGGGTAACCACGTCGACCTGGTGGTCGATGTAGTGGGAAAGAATCTCGCGCAACGACAGGCACTTGGGCACGCCGTTGACCAAGGCGAGGCTGTTCACACCAAAGGTGTTCTGCAGCGAGGTGTACTTGTACAGGTTGTTGAGAACCACCTGCGGAATAACGCCCTTTTTGAGCTCGATAACCAGGCGGATGCCCTTCTGGGTAGACTCGTCGCGCATATCCGAGATTCCCTCGATGCGCTTCTCATTCACCAGCTGGGCGATCTTCTCCTGCAGGGTTCCTTTGTTGACCTGATAGGGGATCTCGGTAAAGACCAGACGGCTGCGACCAGTCTTGATGGACTCAACATGGGCCTTGGCGCGCACGGTGATGGAGCCGCGACCGGTCTCGTAAGCCTGACGGATGCCGGAGGTACCCATGATGAGGGCGCCGGTGGGGAAGTCCGGTCCCGGCAGGACCGTCATGAGCTCCTCGCAGGTGGCGTCCGGGTTGTCGATAAGCATACAGGTGGCCTCGATAACCTCGGAAAGGTTATGGGGCGGAATATTGGTAGCCATGCCAACCGCGATGCCGGAAGAACCGTTGACCAGCAGGTTGGGGAAGCGGGCGGGCAGGACCTTGGGCTCTGCCAGGGACTCGTCGTAGTTGGGACCCCAGTCAACCGTGTCCTTCTGCAGGTCGCGAAGCAGCTCCATGGCAGGCTTGGCCAGGCGGCTCTCGGTGTAGCGCATGGCCGCGGCGGAGTCGCCGTCGATGTTGCCAAAGTTACCGTGGCCGTCGATGAGCGGGGTGCGCATGGAGAACCACTGCGCCAGGCGGACCATGGTGTCGTACACCGCGTAGTCGCCGTGGGGATGGTACTTACCGATAACTTCGCCGACCGTCCAAGCGGACTTCTTATGCGGGCGGTTGGGGAAGATGCCGCTCTCGTTCATTGCGTAGAGGATACGGCGGTGAACGGGCTTCAAACCGTCGCGAACGTCCGGAAGGGCGCGCGCGGTGATGACCGACATGGAGTACTCGATGAAGGACTGCTTCATCTCGCGGCCGAACTCGCTGATCTGCAGGGAGCCGCCGTTAACGTCTTCGCCAGCGGCCTCGCCGCGATCTACCGCGCCAAAGCTCTCCTCCAGCTCCTCGTCATCTTCTTCCTCGTCCGAATCGGCGTCTGGGTCGTAGGCCGCAGCGTCGCCATCATCCTCGGCACGGGCCAGCAAGCGCTTCAGATCGTCGGGCAGGCCCGCGGTCACGTCGCCGCCAATCTCGTTGTTCATATCGTCTGCCACGTAAGACCTCCTGGTTTCTCGTGGTCATTCAGTGCTCAGCGCGCGTATGTCGCGCAGGGGATTGCCAAAAGCAGTTGCCCTAGGCATCGAGGAAGCGGGCATCGTGCGCGTGCTTCTCGATGTAGGCGCGGCGGAACTCGACCTGATTTCCCATCAGCTCGCGGACCGCGCGATCGGCAATAGCGGCATCCTCGATGGTCACGCGCTGCAGAATGCGCGTCTTGGGATCCATGGTGGTGCTCGCCAGCTGCTTGGGGTCCATTTCACCCAGACCCTTGTAGCGCTGGACGGTATATCCGCGCCGCTTCTTGGTCACCTTGCCGGAAGCGTCATCGCCGTCGTCGTCCGGATTGAGGCCAAGCTCAACGATGGTATCGCGCAAGATCTCCTCTTCGGGCTGGCGACCGTTGGGGTACACGTAGTGAATCTTGTTGCGTACCTTGATGCCGAAGATGGGCGGGCAGGCGACGTAGACGTAGCCGGCGTCGATCAGCGGACGCATGTACTTGTAGAAGAACGTCAGCAGCAGGATGCGGATGTGCGCGCCGTCGACGTCTGCATCGGTCATGATGATGATCTTGTGGTAGCGGAGCTTCGAGATATCGAAATCCTCATGAATTCCGGTACCGAACGCCGTGATCATGGATTTGATCTCCGCATTTCCGTAGATCCTGTCGAGTCTCGCCTTCTCCACGTTTAAGATCTTTCCGCGGAGCGGCAGGATCGCCTGGGTGCTCTTATTTCTCGCGTCCTTCGCGGAACCGCCGGCGGAATCTCCCTCAACAATGTAGATCTCGCATTCCTCCGGGTGTTTGCTGGAGCAGTCTGCAAGTTTTCCCGGAAGTGATAAACCGTCAAGAACGGTCTTTCTTCTCGTTAAATCTCTCGCTTTTCTCGCCGCTGCGCGCGCACGCTGGGCAAGAACGGATTTCTCGATGATCGTCTTTGCTACGGACGGATTCTGCTCGAGGAAATAGGTGAGCTGCTCAGATACCACGCTGTCAACAGCACCTCTCGCCTCGCTGTTTCCGAGCTTCTGCTTTGTCTGACCCTCAAACTGTGGCTCCTCGATCTTGACGCTGATGATAGCAGTCAGTCCCTCACGGATGTCTTCACCGGTGAGGGCCGGCTCGCTGTCCTTAAGGAGCTTGTTCT
>ERZ835080.1621-NODE-1621-length-15557-cov-3.759257_pt1 | contig 15557 bp, 8 predicted proteins | sample MGYA00519688_ERZ835080 | MGnify/ENA primary metagenome ERZ835080 (study PRJEB31850, sample SAMEA3708770) | human gut metagenome | biome: human gut; feature: human-associated habitat; material: faeces | place: China | collected 2014 ... | reverse complement strand
ACCTTATTTTCGGGGGAATACCTAAAGATACAAAAAAGCCAACTAATTCGCAATAATTTGTGTATGAATTAGTTGGCTGATTTTATAATATTTAATGAATGTCCCTTTACTATAATCTCCGTTAGGATGGCAGTAAAATTCTTCCCGATTTCATTTGCAATGGTCATAAAGTTTATTCGTACAGTTTCAGTTTCTTCCTTACGAACTCTTCTATATAGCCGACCGTTTCGTCAATGCCCAATACGGACGAATCGACGCAAAGATGATAGGTAGCAGCCGCTCCCCAGGTCTTATAGCTGTAATAGTTATAATATTCGGCACGCCGCTTGTCCGCTTTGTTCATCTTCTCTTCCGCCGCACTCTCCGAAATAGAGTGCAGACGGCATAAACGGGCTATACGATCCTCGCGCGAAGCAGAGATGAAGATGTTGACGCAACGCGGGTTATCCCGCAAAATGTAGTCGGCGCAACGCCCTACGAACAGACAGGATTTCTCGGAAGCCAGTTTCCGTATCACATCGCTTTGCACCTTAAACAACGCATCGTTGCTCAAACAGTTGGCAGCCGGCATAGCCCCGTCACTGATAAACGGGAAACGCATTCCGAACAGACCGCCTATAATTCCCTGCGAAGCCTTTTCATCGGCTTTTTCAAAGAATTCACGGCATAATCCGCTTTCTTCGGAAGCAAGGTTAATCAATTCCTTGTCGTAGAAGTCAATACCCAGCCGGGCAGCCAGCTTCTCTCCGATTTCCCGTCCGCCACTGCCTAACTGGCGGCCTATATTTACTATAAATTTATTGTCCATACTTTATTTAATCTATCTGTTTTGCAGATAGCAAATATAGGTATTCTTCCATTAAATATCAAAATAATGAAAACAAATCCATTTCCTGTGTATCAGGACGGTTACTGTTCACAAAGCAACTGCCTGCCTTAAAACAGTCTGCCGCATTCATAATTCAGTTCAGCCGCGATGCCAACCGACGTACCGTACCGTTGACGGAAACTTCGACCTCAACCCCTTTCTCATCATAACCTTTGTTCAGGAATTTTGCTTCAAGTACCGGGTAAGCAGCAACATCCTTCACCGGATAGATAACCGTTATGTAGCGCACAGCCTCCGCATCATCCTTATTGGTATCGAAAGCTACCGAAGTACGGGCTACGCGCTGACGGTAGGCAGTGGAACGCCAGCCCTCTTCCGCTCTTAAAGACGCGCTTTTTTCCGGAAAACATTGCAACTTCACATTACTCGGACCCTCATAAGCCGTAGTCACCATATTTTTCTCCGCATCAACGTTTACCTCACCTTCACGGAAATGATAATTCAAATTCACGGTTCCTCTGGCATTGCCTGTGGCTTCGTCCACTATTACAAAATAGGCCTGGTCCACAAGAAAGACGGTACGACGATGTTTCAACCCTTTATAACCGGGATTTTCCGTTACCAGTATCTGCTCCTTACCTTCCGGCTGCCACAATCCGGTTACGGACTGCGTGGTTTCAAGATTGCGTCCGTCCAAGGTCAGGGTGTTATGTACACGTGTCTGGCGGAACCAGTTGCGCAGTTTCATCACTTCGGCACTTCCGGCATAGACGTATGCACCGGTATCGGGAAACAGATTCCTGCCGTTGAACCAGAGTTCGAAAGTACCGTTATCCGGCTGACAATGCCACTCTCCTTTAGGTCCGGCTTTAACTACCATGACCGTTGCATCCTTCTTCCAACCGTTTCTGAAAGTAAAGAAACCGGATGTCAATGCCCCGTGGGAAAGATAAGGGAAAGGAGCGCCTTCACGCCCTTCTGTCGCATAATAACGTATCCAATCGCAGTCGGGGAACAATGCAAGCCAATCGCGGTAGTTGGCAAGTTCTGCCTGATAATCGCCCAACTTGGCATCACTGAAACAAGGGTTGGTGTAGTCGGGAAAACAAATGTTGGCATAGAAAGCAATCATATTCTTGACCGTATCCAGGTATTCCGACGGAAACTCATTGCGGAAACCGTTACAATCCGCCATGCGCAAGGCCTTGCAGAATATGTTGATTGCCGCAAGGTGATAATGGGGATCCAGCTCGTACTGTCCGCCGTCATTGTATACCTGCTTCTTGATTTCACGATTCAGGATATTGATTCCACTTTCTCTCCAAATGGCGGCATCTTTCAGTTCCGGAAAGAAAACACCGGCATAAACCATACGTTGGGCTTCAAACAGCAGGTGGTTACCTTCTGCAGAATAATTTTTCAGGAGATGTGCGCCATGACGGTGATAATTGACGATAAACTCGGTCAGGAACTCCGGAGTAAACGCCGATGCGGAGCAAAACAAAAGAAACTGGCAGGTCTGGTCCTGCAAACGGTTGCTGACTTCCAGTTGCCGCCATGCAAAATATACATTGTCGGCATCTTCCTTTACCTCACCGGCACTGACAAGCTCGAACTCATCCTGCTTCATGTTCACCAGCGGGTTTTTCTGAACCCAATCCATATACTGATGTACCCACTCCTTTGCATATTTCTCATCTCCGGAGATACGGTATGCCTTACCCATAGGCGTAAACCACTTATGACGATGAAGCTGCCAACGCAACTCATTGTCTTTTACCGGCCAGTACTCCCAGTTGATATCTTTGCCGTAGTTGTAGGAAGGCTGATAGCCTTTATGTACAAAGAAGGTATGCTCCAAAGCATCATCCGCCCATTTCTGTTCTTCCTTGGATATGGTGAGGTTTTTCAAGTCTATATCCGGATGTGTAATACCGGTACGGCTACGGTAATAATTCAACAGTTCCTGTGCCGCCGCCTCCCACTTCTGCCGGGAACATGCCGCTTTTACTTTCTCCAAACCCGGATAATCCAAATTTATCAGTTCAAAAGCCTCCTGTCTTAGTTGTTGTGCGTCTGCAACAACAGCAAGCATAAGCAAGAAAATGCTAAAAATGTATCTTATTGTCTTCATGATATGGTAATAATGAATTTAAATATGCTTATAATCAATCTCTTTTACCTGCATATAACGGAGCAATGCCTCCAGATAATAATAATCGGCATAGTTGAGCGGCGTATCTATTTCGGAGCCGTTCGGCAATGAACCCGTTGAATGCATCAGTATAAAGCCCCGGTTGGTTCCCGGTTTTGCCAAATACCCGTCGGACGAAAGGCTTTTGAGCAACTTCCCGGCATACTCCATATAGGCTTGTCCGTCTTCAACAAGCGTGCTCAGTTCTATCAGGGCGGAAGCGGTAATAGCGGCAGCAGATGCGTCACGAGGCGTCTGAGGGGTGTCGGGCGCATCATAATCCCACAAGGGAACTGCATCTTCCGTCTTTACGCGCCGCATAATTAACGAGGCTATATTTTTGGCCTGCCGCAAAAATTGCACATCCTTAGACTCGCGATAACAGGATGTGTAGCCATATAATCCCCATGCTTGTCCGCGCGCCCATGACGATGCGTCACTCTTTCCCTGATGCGTGCACTTTTTTTCCACCGTTCCATCGTTATTGTAACTGACTACATGGTAGGATGAATAATCATCTCTAAAATGATTTTTCATCGTAGTCCTTGCGTGCGTCAAGGCAAGCTCCTTATATTTATCATCACCGGTCAGGCGAGTGGCATAAAACAGCAGGTCCAGGTTCATCATATTGTCTATGATAACGGGAAAATTCCACTTCCCGAAGTTCCAGGAACGGATACAGCCTATCTCCGGATTGAAACGGCCGCACAGGTTGTCCGCTGTTTGTATCAATGCACTGCGGACGCTGTCGGCAGGAGATAAACGATTGGCATTACCGTAGCTGCAATTCATCATAAAACCTATATCATGCGTACCTTTGTACTCACGCAGCGGATAAAGATAATTAGTGAACTTCACAGCGCTTTCCCTCAAGCTTTCATCGTCGGTAAGTTGATAAGCGAGCCAAAGATTGCCGGGGAAAAAACCGCTTGTCCAATCGTAAATGGAAAAGCAATAACGGCGGGAACCCAAATTATCATGTATGGGTTTCAGCCGGGCAGAGTCTTTGCCTGTCAACTGTTTCTTATCCAGCTGATGACATAAAAAGTCCGTGTCATAGCCCGTCCAGATGGAACGGGGCAACCGGATTGAATCTCCGATTTCAGCCACGGTAAATTTCAATTGTAACGCAGCCGTTTCTATTCCCTGTTTCAGCCAGGTATAATCTTTTTCCGGTTGTTTGGGAGAGCAGCCGGAAAATACGCATAATGCGACAACAGCAACAAAACAAGATAATGATATTTTCTTCATCTTTTATAAAGGTTTCTATTTTCCACAATCATCTCATAAAATTTCACTACATGGCACAACCAGCAACACAACATCATATAGCTTTGAAATAGAAAAGATGTTTAACAGAGCTGATAAAAAACAGGCTTACTATTTTCAACCAGCTCCGAAACATCTTTCAACATTTCAAACAGGACATTGCATCCTGCCGTTTATAGCAATAATACCTATTTATTCATAACCCGGATTATTCTGATTTTTTAAAGCGGGATTGGCCTGCAACTCGCCCAAAGGTATAGGAAACAGTTCATGTTTGCCTTTTATAAATTTGTCGCCTGCAACATATTTGCCTTTTAGCGATTTATCCATTTTGCTTTGGAATAATTTTAAAGCATCACCCAAAATACCCCAACGTAATAAGTCATATTTACGCTGACCTTCAAAAGCCAGTTCAAAACCGCGTTCCCAATAAAGAGCAGTACGGAAATTGTCTGCCTCATCACCACTGTTAAAATAGGGAAGTTCATAGAGATTAGGCTGTGCAGCCTTGTATGCCTGCAATGAATTAGTTTCAGTAGCTCCGGCACGATGTCTTACTTCATTCAATAACCTCCAGGCTTCCGGAGTATTGCCAATCTCATTATAAGCCTCGGCTGCCATCAATACTACATCAGCATAACGCAACGGACAATAATTGACCCCTGTATTATTAGGATCTACAAAGCCTTTCGGCATCCACTCCCTACGCCATTTGCCCGGATACCAATCCGTCAGTTTCTTATTTTCAACCAACTTATGTGCTTTCTTATCGGCATCCCATTTATATTGGTAAGTACATACCATTACATCTCTACGCTCATCATTTGCCTCAAAGAAATCTTTCCAGACAGGTAACACACGGAAGAACGCGTTGGCACGTCCCATTGATTCAGCAGGAGCACCCTTGCCCGGCGCTTCTACCGCAGGACCATTATACGTAGCCCAAGTACCGGAGTTATCCTTATAACCACTTCCTGTCGGATTAAAAGCTATCTCCCACAGATTTTCCATCGAATTCAAAACCCCTCCGGAATAACCCTGGAACAACTTTAAATAACCGCCCGGGTGAAAGTTATGATAACCTTTATTCTGGAAAGCAGTCCATTCGGCAATTACAGCATCAAAATAGGCCTTTCTCTTGTCGTCGGCCGGTCGGTTCAAACTACCGTCTTGCTGCAAACTATAACCTGCCCGTTGCAAGTAAACACGCATCAGCATTGCATGAGCAGCTCCCTGCGAAGGTATCTCCGGTGAAAGCGAAGCACTCCCTTTCTGAAGATTTTCTTTCGCAAAGTCCAAATCTTCAATAATATAATCATATATCTCCTCACGGCTTATACGACCATTAAAGGCACTTTCATATCCAGCGGTGTAGTCGGTCTTAAATGGAACATCTCCCCAATATTTCACTAAATCGAAAGCCAAAAATGCACGTAAAAATTTAGCCTGGGCCACCAGCTCTTTCAAAGAAGTATCTTCTTCATACCCAGCCATATTTTCAATGCCTTCAATGGCAAAATTAGCCCGGTCTATTCCCATATATTTGTACTTCCATAAATCAGCAATCCACGTATTCGTCGATTTCACCATATAATGTGCTATATCACGACGTGTATTGTCTGTACCAGTACCTTGTATATAATAAGTGTCATCCGACGCCGGCATAGCCATTTCAAACTGTCCGTAATGGTTGTTTGTAGCCAAACAGTCATAAATCCCCACGACTGACATCTTTGCCTGGTCGGCTGTTTGAAAATAGGTATCCTTCTCATAATAAGAAGTTGGTTTTTCTGTCAGTTCACAAGAGGCAAATCCAGTTGCAATCAGTGCGCCAAGCGCAATTGTTTTATATTTTTTCATTGTATTTTCTTTTTGAGGTTCATTAGAAAGCTAAATTAATACCGAAAACAAACGCGCGGCTTCTGGGATAAGCACCAAAGTCAACGCCTGGTGTCAGACCATTTCCCATTGTAGAAACTTCAGGATCGAAGCCGGAATATTTAGTCCAAGTTAATAAATTAGAACCTGTTGCATAAAGACGTAACTTACTGATACCTATCTTTTCGATTATTTTCTTCGGGAAAGTATATCCTAAAGTGATATTACTAAGTTTCAGGAAGGAACCGTCTTCTACCGCCCAAGAATGAATATAAGTATCACCAACTTCATTATCATAGATAGCGGCAACGGTCTTACCTCTATTAATCTCGGCCATTTCCTGAGGGTCGGTAATTAATTCACCTGACTTATTCACTAAAACCCAGCGATTATGAGAATCGGCCGCAGCCAAAACGTTCTTATTCTGCAAAGCCGTCTTTGTGTTAGTCAACTTGGTTGCATTAAGTACATCATTGCCAAAGCTATAAGTCAAGAAAATGCTCAAATCAAAGTCTTTATAAGTGAATGTATTATTGATACCGCCATAAAATTTAGGATACGCATTACCAATAACAGTCTTGTCTTCCTCTGTTATTTTATTGTCTTCGCTACCGTCTACATTCTTAAATTTCCACATACCGGGTTTCACATTGGCTTTATCGCCTGCATAAGGAATGCCATCTTTCAATGTGTAAGTTTGGGTGGTTGCATCATAATCAAAATCAGACACCTGATACAAGCCTTCTGTAATATAACCGTACATCTGCCCCAACGGTTGGTTTATACCGATAATATGTGTGTTTTGGCTATATCCGAAATTAGCTTCCCAAAGTTGCACTTCTTCTCCCGTCAACTGTTTTACAGAATTTTTATTGTGCGATAAGGTTACAGAAGTATTCCAAGTAAAGTTCTTGGTCATAATATTAGTTGAGTTGATAGTCAAATCAATACCTTTATTTTCTGTTTCACCGGCATTGATGACCATACTGTCATAACCTGCCGATGTTGGCAATTTTGCACTCAGCAACAGATTACTGCTGCGATTGATATAAAATTCGGGAGAAATAGTCAAACGCTGATTGAAGAAACCAAAATCAAGACCGAAATTGAATGTCTTGTTAGCTTCCCATTTAAGGTCCGGATTAGGAATCTGCTTGGGTACATAGCCTGATTGAGTAGAATCACCATTAGGATAAGTGACGGAATTCAATACTGCCAGACTCAGATAACTGTCTATACGATTATTACCAGCCATACCATAACCTAAACGAACTTTCAAATCCGAAAAAACATTCAAATTCTTAATAAATTCTTCTTCTCCCAAACGCCAGGCTGCAGAAAAAGCCGGGAAATATCCCCACTTATTATTCTTACCAAATTTAGAAGAACCGTCTGCACGGAAAGAAGCGGTAAACAAATATTTATCCTTAAAGCCATAGTTAACACGTGTAAAGAAAGAAAGGAGCTTGTCATCATAATTTTCAGCAGATGAAACAGCTGTCGGCAATCCCAGTGAAAGGTCGCCTAAACCAATATCATCGTTCGGGAAATTGGCGGCTGCCGCTTTGAAATTACGACTCCAACGGTTTACGTATTCCTGACCAACCATGGCTGTTACATCGTGTCCTTTACCCGACCAAGTATAATTCAAGACATTTGATGTTTGGAAACTGCTGTTCTCCAGATTTTGAATGCTTCCATTAATACTGGAACGCTTTGCCGTTATAGACTTATCACCGTAAAAAATATCATTACGACGTGTCTGGTAGCGCATACCTGTTGTATTACGGAACGAAAATCCTTTAAAAAGCTTTAAAGTAAAGCCACCATTGGCTTGAAAAGTACGATACTCACGATCATTGGTTTCTTCAGCAGCAGAAAGCAGGGGATTCTGCATTACATTACCGGTATCGTCCACAAAAATCGGGTCTTCATCTCCTAACAGCAAATCATCTGTACCTCCAATTCCTATCATAGGACGATACTGCAAAATATGCTGCATCTTGTTAAAACGGTCACCACCTTCAGAAGTACCCATACCATAAACTTTCATTTGATCATAGCTGACACGGGCATTAACACTTAAACGGTCATTCAATTTATGATTCATATTGAATGATATGTTATGTTTTTTATTACCGCTATACACCATAGCACCCTCTTCATCATAGTAAGAATATGCCAAGTTGTAATTCAGCTTATCTGTTCCACCGGAAACTCCTACACGGTAGTTTTGAGTCAACGCAGTACGCCCCAACGTTTCATCCTGCCAATCTATCCCTTTACGATTGGAATAGTTAGTTCCGATATCACTATATTTTCCGTACAATGTTTCAAAAGCCGTAATATCCTTATCCCAATCTTCTTGAGTAGTAGCATCGTACACACGGCGTTCATAATCCAACATTGCAAACTCTGCCGTAGAAAGAACATCCAATTTCTTGGCTATTTTTTTGAAACCGACATAGCTGTCAAAAGTTACCGTAGCCTTGCCTTCTTTACCACCACTTTTTGTAGTAATAACTACAACGCCGTTAGCACCACGAGCTCCATAAATAGCCGTAGCAGACGCATCCTTCAAAATATCGATAGTCTCAATTTCAGCAGGGTCGAGCGTAGACATACCATCTTCGCTGGGAAAACCATCGATAATATAAAGAGGCTCATTGCTCTGTGTAATAGAAATACCTCCACGGACACGAATCGAAATAGAAGCTCCCGGCGCACCTTCACTCTGCATTACCTGTACACCGGCCATACGTCCTGCCAATGCCTGGGTAATATCACTTGTCGGCACTTTGGAAAGTTCCTTACTGTTCACCGATGCCACAGACCCAGTCAAGTCCTTACGCTTAACCGTGGCATAACCGATTGCTACTACTTCATCCAGTAACACGGCATCAGCCTTCAACGTTACATTGATTACATTCTTACCATTGACCTTTACTTCTTGGGAAGTCATACCCACGTACGAAAAGACGAGTACATCTTTGGATGCGTCATTTACTTTTAAGGAGTAGTTACCGTTTACATCCGTAACGGTTCCAACGCCGGCGGCGCCTTTAATGGTAACACTACCACCGATTACTTCATAGCCCTCACTATCAATGACCTTACCGGTAACGGTCAGACTTTGCGCATATGCGGATATGCTCACAAAGGCGAGGATAAACATTAAAAACAGTTCTTTTAATTTGTACATAATAAATAAATCTAAGGTTCTACTTTAGAAATAATTTTTCGAGGGCAAACTTACTGCAAATGCTAAAAAAAGTGTAAAAGTATTGTTTTCATTCGTTACACTTTTACACTTTCCAAATATCAATTTTGTATAATACAGAGTAATTTTGTACAATATATAGCCCTACAGCTATGTACAAAGGGGGTTATCCTTTTGGGATAGAGATTTGCAAATCTGTTAATAAAGTCAAATACCCATCAATACAACACTCATTTCAAGAAATCACTTCTCATTGGAGCAAAGCAGTCTATAAGTACCCCCGGTTCCAGACAGACACATCCGTGCAAAATATCAGGTTCGATGTAAATACCGTCACCTGCCTTTACCGTTTTCTTCTCATTCCCCACCGTAAACTCAAACTTTCCACTTGCCACATAAGTGGTTTGGGTATGGTAGTGAGTATGAGGAGTACCTATCGCTCCTTTTTCAAATTTCACTTTTACCAGCATTACCTGTCCGTCATACCCCATAATCTGCCGGGTCACGCCTTCTCCTGCTGGTTCCCACGCCTTTTCTCCACTAATAAAAGTAGTGCTACGCGTTTTTTTAACGGGATTGTCCCCATTTCCGCCTTCAGCCGTTTGCATTGCGCAGACAGCCGGCATCATCATAAGTGAAATACCCATTAAACACATGTACTTTTTCCAGCTTTTCGTTTTCATAACCAATGTTTTAATTAAATAATTTATTCTGTTTCGGATAATGTTTCAAATCTGTAGACCGTAGTTTGCCGGTAAGTCTCTCCCGGCAGCAACACGGTAGTCGGAAAATGCGGATTATGAGGCGAATCCGGAAAATGTTGCATTTCGAGACAAAATCCGTAATACCGCCCATATGACTGCTTGCCATGCCCTTTCAGATAGTCCAGATTAGCTGCCGGAGTATAGAACTGCATACCCGGTTCGGTGGTATACGCCTTCAGTACCCGACCGGATTCCGGCTCTACAATTTTAGCTGCAAGCGCCAAAGTTCCCGGCTGCTTATTGAGTTTATAATTGGTATCATATCCTTTTTTAAGTTCTCCAATGCGCCCGTCAAGCGCCTGCAAGGTTCTGAAGTCGTATTCCGTACCCGCCACCGCCATAAGTTCTCCGGTAGGAATACCTGCGGCATCAACCGGTGTAATCGAATCCCCGTCAATCATACAATAATGGTTCAGTACAGACTCCTTACACCCCGTTAAATTGAAATAACTGTGATTTGTCAGATTAACCACAGTCGGCTTGTCGGTCGATGCCCTGTAATCCAGAATCACTTCATTGTCATGCGTCAATTTATAAGCCAACGATATATTCAGATTTCCCGGAAATCCCCCTTCCGCATCAGGACTCAGATAACTAAAGCGAATCACTGCCGTATCCTTCACCACATAGGACGTATCCGTATCAAAAACCCGGGTATGAAATCCCTTGACACCACCATGAATGGAATGCCCTTTATTGTTTTTATCCAGATAATAGACCCGGTCATTCAAAACAAGTTCCGCATTCCTGATTCTATTTGCATAACGCCCTACCGTAGCACCAAGCTTGGGTTGTCTGCCCAGATAATATCGCAAGCTGTCAAGTCCTAAAACTACCGGAGCAAAAACGCCCTCTTTATCAGGAGCGGAAACAAATGTTAAAGAAGCCCCATAATTGGTAACCTTAACCGTCATTCCATTCCTGTTAGTCATTCTGAAAAGTTCAACTGTCTTGCCTTCATACCGCAAACTGTCTTCCCTCGCTATCGTAAAGCCGGGTGTGCCCGTACGGCTGCATGACACAAGCAATGTATGAACAAGCACCAGAAGAAAGGGAGAAAAAAGATACATCTTCATAATAATATTCCATAAATGATACATACGTCACTGCTTTCCATACTCCGTAGGAAGGCAACCGATATACTTCTTGAAACGGGCGGAGAAATAAGAAGGAGTATTATATCCCACCATAAAACTGATTTCGGAAACCGTATACTTACCTTCCTTCAATAACTGACAAGCACGGTTAAAACGTATTTTATGAATAAAATCAATAGCCGATTTTCCTGTTATAGCCTTCAACTTCAAATGGAGATTGGAACGGCTCATATTCATCTCGCTGGCGAACTGCTCCGTTGAGAACTCCACATTGCTCATGTTTTTCTCCACGATGGCAATCGCTTTCCTCAACAGTTCCTCGTCCATGGCATTGTTTGCAATCTTTTCAGGTTCTATCTCTGCCGCATTGGAATAATGCTCAAAAATACGATAGCGGGTACGCAACATATTCAAAATCTTTGCTATCAATACATCCATCGAGAACGGTTTGGGTATGTAATCGTCCGCACCTACCTGCAACCCCTGCAACTGATACTTTATATCGACCTTGGCAGACAACAGATACACCGGTATATGGCAGGTCCTCAAATTCTGTTTCACCGATTTGCAAAGTTTGACTCCATCCATAACCGGCATCATAACATCCGAAAGAATCAGGTCTACGTCATTTTCTTTAAGCACCTCCAACGCCTTTTGCCCGTTCTCCGCCTCTATCAGATTAAACTGAGCGGACAGACCGTTGAACAAATACCGCCGCAGCTCCTCATTGTCTTCCACTATAAGAATTGTTCCATGCCTGCTTCCCGCCTCTTTTTCACCGGCTTCTGCCACTTCCGTTTCTACATCATCGGTATAAACCTCATGCGCATTTGTCGAATAGACACGCTGTTCCTCCATCTCTCCCTTGCTCTCCGCAAGTTCCTCCGCAGTATACACCGACTTGTCCTGAGGAATATAAATGGAAAACGTAGAGCCTTTTCCAACCTCGCTCACCAACGTTATCTGCCCGTGATGCAATTCAACCAGACGCTGAACCAGCGATAATCCGATGCCGCTTCCTTCGTGTACGTTCTCTACCTGATAAAAACGTTCGAAAATCTTCCTCTGCTTATCCTTTGGTATGCCCACTCCCGTATCTGCTACCTGCAAAACAACATTTTTATCTTCTCTGTAGAGTTTTACATAAATCCTCTCCCCTTCTTCCGTATACTTAAAAGCATTGGATAATAGATTGTTGATAATCAAATCCAGATAAGTACCGTCAAACAACACATCCTCATCCTGCAATTCTGAATAGAAATTATAGTCTATGTCCTTTTTCTTTGCCAGACTCTCGTAATTTAAAAAGCTGTTCAATACCCTTTTATATGCATTGGCATAACTCGGCCTCAACTCAAAAATACCCAATTCGGCACGCCGGTAGTCCATCAGTTGATTGACCAAATGCAACAGTCTTCTTGCATTCCGCTGGATATACAACAGCTTTTCGCGCTCCCAATGCCCGGTGACACTACTGAGCAACTCTTGCAAAGGAGAAATAATCAAAGTCAACGGAGTACGTAACTCATGTGAGATATTCACATAAAAACGGATTTTCATCTGGCTGATTTCTTCCTTTTTTTCCCTGTCAAGCCGCTCCATACGGATTTCTGTCTGCATACTCTTACGCAACCAGAAGAAACGGAACACAGCAAAAACCAACAAAATAAAAAACAACGCAAAAATCAAAAAGGCCCACCACGTGCGATACCAGACCGGAAGGACACGGATGTGAAGAGCCTCTACCTCCCCGCTCCACTTTCCGTCATTATTGGCTGCCTTTAAAAGGAAGGTATAATCTCCTGCCGGCAAATTGGAGTACGACACCGGACTTATGTCTCCCTGTTTATACCATTCATCATGATATCCCTTCAACTTATAGGCAAACGTATTGTGCTTGCCGGCTATGTAGTTGGAAACGACAAAGGAAAGGGAAAACGAGTTTTGGGAAGATTTCAGGGTTATGTGGTTAACACTCTCTATATTCTCTTTCAGTATTCCGGTTTCATCATTCGGAAGCACCTCCTTGTTAAAAACAAAAAGCTTATTGATTACCGGTTTCGGAGTATAAGGGTTGTCTATCAGGGTTTCGGGACGGAACATGGTGATGCCGTTAATGCCGCCGAACAACATATTGCCATTGCCGATGCGGCAATAAGAACCGGCATTAAACTGATTGCTCTGCAGCCCGTCCACTATTGTAAAATTGCGCATTTTACGGTTCTCCGGGTCAAAACAACTCAGTCCCTGATTGGTACTGACCCACAAGCGCCCGTAACTGTCTTCCAGTATTCCATAAATGACATTGCTTGGCAAACCGTCGTCCGTTGTATATTGCTGCAACTCCTTATCCGCTTCCTTCAAGGCAAAAAGCCCGTCACGGGTACCTACCCATATAGAACCGGATAAAGACTCGTAGATACAATTCACAAAAGACTGTCGCAATACCGGAGTAATACGAAAATCCGTATTGGTCCGCAAACCCATACCTTCCTGATTATAAACGGAAAGTCCTTTCTCTCCACCTACCCAGATGCGTTTACGGGAATCCCTAAACAGCAAGCGGGTCTTTTTTTGTACCGGGCGGCCTTCCACATCTTCATTTATAACGGTAAAGCGTTTTCCGGCAATATCAAAATGAAACAAATAGTCCAGGGAAGCTATCCAAAGACCGTCTTTTCCGTCGGATATAATAGAATAAATATGATTGCTCGGCAAGCCACTGTTTTGCTGATTGTAAAACACCTTTCTTCCGGTCTTACGATGCAGTACCATCATACCGCCGGCATGGGCGCCTACATATATCTTATCCGATGCTTCATCTACATATACCGTTTTAACGTCTTTAAAAGGAACACCTTCCGATATGTCCGGATTAAACAAATAGTTCTTATAAGTTTTCGCCGTATTATCATAGAAGTTCAGACCACCGTCACTTGTGCCGATCCATAAATTGTTCTTTTTATCCTCTACAATGCAACTGACAACATTATCACTGAGCGAATTGGAGAAAGGAATATGTTTAATCTGCTGGAAACGGTTGCACAAAGGATGATAGTAATTCAGTCCTCCCCAGTATGTACCCAGCCACATTCCGCCCTGCGAGTCTCTGAAAATGCAACGCACCGAGTTCTGCGACAATGTCCCAGCCTGAGCCATCGAACTCTCAACCGATATAAAGCGTTCCTTCCCTTCCTGATATATATTCAGCCCGCTGTAAGTCCCTACCCACAAACGGTTCTCCTGGTCCAATGCCAACGAACGCACATAATTGGAGTTCAAACAGGAAAGCTTATTCTCATAACGATAGTTGTCCAGCTTTTTGTTCTTTACATCATACAGGTACAGTCCGTTGCCTTCTGTCGCTACCCATATCCGATTGGGAGTCTGGCACAAAATACTGTTTATCTGCACCTTGTCATGCAGATCAAGTAATGTTTCCAATGCTCCGTTCTGCAATGAATACATATACACCTTCCCTTTAGTGCCAATATAAATATCATCATCTTGCCTGAGCAGCGTTAACGGTTTCAGCGAATGTAAAGTAGCCGACAACGTATCATTCAGGAAACGTTCTCCTTTCACGTCAAAAAGTAAAATACCTTCGGTTGTCCCAAGCATAAGCCAGTCCTTCTGCATAGGCACAATATTCCTGACTGTTACATTTTGTCCCTTTCTCTTATAAAAGAAATTAGAGAATTCGTTCTTGCGATGATTATAAAGCGACAAACCTTCTCTCGTTCCTATCCATATCCGGTTATCATTGTCAATGACGACACAACGGGTTATATCGCTGGCTATACTCTTCGGATTCTTATACTGATGCCGGTAGACAGTAAAATTATAACCGTCATACTTATTAAATCCGTCATAAGTGGCAAACCACAGATTACCTTCTTTATCCTGATTAATTCCGAATATGGTGCTATGCGACAACCCTTCTTCCAAACCGATATGTATGAAACGCATACCGTCTATTTCACCGGCAAGCCCCATACAGGCAAACAATATTCCGCATAGTAGTGATAAGAATCGAAGTGTTCTCATGTATATTATATTATAAATCAGGACAAAGAAATAAAAAATATATTAATTATATATGATTTTAACTTGAATTTTCTTATCCGGACTATCCGGAAAAATCTGCAAAGGAATGAAAGAAAAGCCCGGCACAGGATTAAATATCCGTCCGTCTTTATCGGTAGGAGCAACCTTCATCCTACCGTTCATGCAAACTACCTCCAACACGCCGTCCTTTTTCTGAAGGCGCATGCCTTCCGGCGTAATATCCACAACTTCCGAAGGC
>ERZ835080.1617-NODE-1617-length-15593-cov-3.068155_pt1 | contig 15593 bp, 5 predicted proteins | sample MGYA00519688_ERZ835080 | MGnify/ENA primary metagenome ERZ835080 (study PRJEB31850, sample SAMEA3708770) | human gut metagenome | biome: human gut; feature: human-associated habitat; material: faeces | place: China | collected 2014 ... | reverse complement strand
ACCCACATCCTTCGGATCGATGATCTCGTAGGTGTCGCGCGCCTTGAGGACGCCGTCCTGATGGATACCGGAGCTGTGGGCGAACGCGTTTGCGCCCACGATCGCCTTGTTGGGCTGGACGTTGATGCCGGTAATGGAGCTCACCAACTTGCTGGCATGGGTGAGCTCGGTGGTGACGATATCGGTATGGGCGTCGAGCGCCTCCTCGTGCATGCGGATCGCCATGACGACCTCTTCAAGCGAGGTATTGCCCGCGCGCTCGCCCAGCCCGTTGATAGTGCACTCGATCTGCGTGGCGCCGTTGCGGACGCTCTCGAGGGCGAGAGCCGTCGCCATGCCAAGGTCGTTATGGGTATGGACGGAAATGGTGACGTCCTCGATGCCATCGACGCGCTCGCGCAGGTCGCGGATGCGTGCGCCGAAATCCCACGGCATGTTGTAGCCGGTGGTGTCTGGAATGTTGACCACGGTGGCGCCCGCCTTAACGGCGGCTTGGATGATGCGGACCAGGAACTCCTGGTCGGAGCGGCCGGCGTCCTCTGCGTAGAACTCGACATCGTCCACAAAATTGCGAGCGTACTTCACCGCATGGATCGCGCGCTCGATGGCCTGTTCCTCGGTCATGCGGAGCTTGTCGCGCAGATGGCTGGGGGACACGCCCAGACCCGTGTGGATACGCGGGCGCTTTGCCGTGCGCAGCGCCTCTGCCGCGACCTCGATATCGCGATCGACCGCGCGGGTGAGACCGCAGACGGTGCAGGCGTCGCCGGCGATGCGGCCGATCTCCTGGACGCTCTTGAAGTCGCCCGGGCTGGAAATGGGAAAGCCCGCCTCGATGACGTCGACCTTCATACGCACCAGCTGGCGGGCGATGATGAGTTTTTCCTCGGTGTTCATGCTGGCGCCGGGCGACTGCTCGCCGTCGCGCAGGGTGGTATCGAAGATGGCGATCTTGCGGCTCATGGTTCCTCCTGGTACTTGCCGACGGGCTGACATGCGTCATAGCAGGGGGACTGGCGGCCGACTTTGCCGGAAAACTCGCCCAAGCGAGATGAAAAAGCACCCATACGCGCCAACGACCTGCTAGACAGATACGGATACGCGTGTGGGTGCCAAACGATTCAACGTGCGGAAAGGACCCTAGCGCGTATCCTTGCTAAGTAGCGCTAGGCCTAGTAGATGCAATGCTGTGTGCATGGTGCGATCCATGGGCGTCCTTTCTGTAACCAACGTGCTTTAGTTTATCAGAGTGTTTGCTGCAGCTGGCACTTGGTCTGACGGTTCGCAACCAACTGGTTACATTATTCAGGATTCACTTTAATCTTCACGTTTTTATTCATGCATAACGATCCTCCCTGCAGCCCCCTTGTCCGCAATAAGAAAGGTCCGGCAAACGCAGCAGCGCTCACCGGACCTTGCATACAGCGGTATAAGCCAAAAGCTAGGAAAGAAGGCTCGACATCTCGCCGCAGGAGAGCAGCGTCACCTGGTGCATCGCACGGGAGACGGCGGTATAGAGTTGACGGCGGGCCAGAGGCGTATCCGGATACGTCGTCGCATCCGCATCGGGAATGACCACATGGTCGAACTCCAGGCCCTTCGCCATGACCAGCGTCACAATCACCACGCCGCTCGCCGGGAGCGACTGGTTCTTCTTCAGCACCGGCACGTCGTTATCCAGCAGCTTGGCGATGCGATAGGCAGCCTTGGTGTCGTTGGCGACTATGGCGGTAAGCCCCGCCTGGTCACCCTCCGCCTCGGCGCGCGCCGCGGCGACGACCTCGCGCAGCGCGGCAGCGATCTCCCCATCGCTTGCGAACGCCTCGCGGCGCGGCTCCAGGCCCGCACGGCGCACGCTGGCGAGCTTGATGTCGTCGCCCATGTGGACCAAGCGGCTAAAGACCGCCGTGACCTCGGGGCTCGAACGGTAGCTGGTCAGCAGACGGCACACGTCAACCTGGCCGTGGGTCGCCTCGAAGATCGAACGGATCTCGTCAAAGCTCGCCGTGCCCTCGCGAATCGCCTGGTTCTGGTCGCCCAGCAACAAGAAATGCGCGCTGCCGAAGAATTTGGAGAGGACCATCAGCTGTGCCGCGGAATAATCCTGCACCTCGTCGATCATAACGTAGCGGGCATCCGACGTACCGCGGCCGCAGATCAGCAGGCGCAGATACAAAAGCTCGGTGGCAGACAGCGTCTTCTGCTCCAGCATGCGCATGCCTATGCGGTCAAGGCGCAGCCAGGTAAGACGGTCGATGTCGGCCTCCGCGCCGGCAAAGAGGTGATCCAGGTAGCGACGCGTTGCACGGGCGATCTCGTCCTCATCGGACGTATCGATCACAGAACCCAGAATCTGGATCTGCGCCTCCACGTCCAGGCCCATAGCACGCTCCTGCCAATCGTCGGAGCGGGCCATGCCGGCAAGGCGGCGATCCAAGCGGTCGCGCAGCTCGTCGCAGGCAAGGGCCACAAAACGCGGGCCTATGCCCCACTTGGCGTGCTCGTCCACCACGCTGCCAATCTGGCCGGCAGACAGCAGCGTGACATCGTCCATGGTGATGGCGCGCAGGTCGTCGGTGGTGATGACCAGGCTGCCGATCTCGTCCTCCAGACGTTTGAGCGAGGACGCGGGCGTCTTGGAGCCATCGTCGCGGTTGCCCGCCCCCTGCTCCTCGACAAAATCTCGCCAGGTGTACAGGCGCGGGTTGGCCTCGCCCATAGAGGGCAAGACACCGTCGATATAGCGCTCGAATACCTCGTTGGGGCTAAAGAGATACACCTGGTTTGCGTTGAGCGTCTCATGGTTGTGGTACAGCAAATAGGCGATGCGCTGCAGCATGACCGAGGTCTTACCGGAACCCGCGATGCCGTTGACCAGCATGACGGGGACGTCCGCATGGCGAACCACCTCGTTCTGCTCGCGCTGGATGGTCGCGGTGATAGCCTGCAGCTTCTCGGAATGGTGCTTGCGCAGGGCGTTCAGCAGCAGCGAATCCTCGATGGCGACCGTGGTGTCGAAGTAGGCGTGCAGCTGGTCGCGCTCGATATCGAACTGACGGCGCAGCTCCAGCTCCACCGTCTTCAAACGGCCGTTGACGGTATAGCTGGTCTGGCCGTTCTCCTGGTTGTAATACGTCTCCGCGATGGGATTGCGCCAGTCGACAACCAGCGGCGTGTGACGGTCGTCCGTGATGCCCGCAGCGCCAATGTAGACGTCGCGCGCCGGGCGATCGGGGCGCATCTTCAGGCGGACCTTGGCGAAATAGGGCTGGCGGAGAAGCAGCAGCACCTTGCGCAGACGGTCCACGCTAAAGTCATGGTACTGGTTGTAGGCGTCGATAACCGCGTTCAGGGTCTCGATGGCGGCCAGGGTCTCCATGGTCTCGTCCGCTCCGCCAAAGTCGGGGCGAATCTCTTCGCTCATGGTGACCAGGTCCGCAGCGGCCTGCTTGTGGTCGTGCTCAAGCTGGTGCGTCAGGTCGTCGCGAAAGCCAAGCAACTGCTTATAGAGCTCGTCCAGGTGCGCTTGCTCCTCGACAAGTACGGGATCGTCTTCATTCATAAGTCCCTCGCAATCAAATAGGGTGCAACGGGCGCAGTCCAGTGTACCCAAAGCCCCGCCGCCCACGTTCAAGAATCACAACAAGCGCATTGCCCAAGCATGCCCCAGGCACACCGGCGCCGGCCCGCGTGCCCCTCGATCCCCACGCTCGTCAAGCACGCCAGCGGTTCAGCACCGCAGCGAGTTCTTGCGGACGAGGAAGGGCCAGGCCGCATGCGACGTAATCGCGCTCCGCGAGCGCGCACCAACCCTCGCGATCAAGTAGCGCCATCAACTCGTCGACGGCTTTAGCGACCGGCTTTCCCTGGACGAGGATTCCCGCCTGCGCGCCCATGCGGACCAGCTGCGCCAACGCGCGGGCCTGGCAGGGGTCAACAAGCTGCTCCACCAGACGTACGTCGGCGCTCCCCCGCCCCACCTGCAGCTCCTCGCAACCACTGGTCCGCACCTTGATGCGATCGGGCTTAGGTCCGCGCCCCGCTCCTCGTCCACCATAACCACCACGGGCACCGCGTCCGCCACGATCGTCGTGCCCGCCGCGGTCGCCCCTTGCGCTATCCGTCCCCGGAGCAACGGGCGCCACCGCGATCTCCCTGTTGCCCGCAGGCAAGGCGAACCCCGCGGCACGCGGCGTTGCGGGCACCTCCAACTCCATGCAGACCGCACGCGCGTGCGCCGTAATGTCGTGCACGCGATAGCGATTCATCTGCAGCACCGCGTCTGCCACCGAGAAGTACGCTCCCGAGCTTCCAGCAACGATGATGCTGCTCACGCCCGCACGCTCCCACAGGTCGCGCACGCGCTCCACAAACGGCGTGATGGGCTCGAACTCGCGCGCCACCACGGCCTCCATCAGCGCATCGCGGACCATAAAGTTGGTAGCGGAGGTATCCTCGTCGATCAGCAGCGCACGCGCGCCCGCCTCGTACGCTTCAACGGTCGCCGCCGCCTGCGAAGTCGAACCGCTAGCGTCCACGGTCGAAAACCGGGAGGTATCGCGCCCGTCCGGCAGATCGCGGATAAACAGCGAGATATCCACGCCGCTCACCGCGCGCCCGTCTTCCGCGCGCAGCTTCACCGCGGATGAATCCGTCAGCACAAGCTCGCGCCCGTCGCCCGCAACGTGGTTGTACACGCCATCTTGCAGCGCGCGCAAAAGCGTCGACTTACCGTGGTAGCCGCCGCCCACAATCAAGGTCACGCCGCGCTTGATGCCCATGCCGGCGACCTTGCCGCGGTGCGGCAGATCCAACACAACGCGCTGCTCCGCAGGGGCCTCGAAGGCAAGCGCGCTTTTTAGCGGCCTCTGGGACACACCGCTCTCGCGCGGCAAGATCGATCCATTAGCAACAAAGGCAACCAGGTCGGACGCCTCCATCTGCTCGCGCGCGGCGCGCTGGTCGTCCGCAAGCTCAACCGCCGCCCATGCCTGATCAAGCAGGCCATCGTCCACAAACAGCGTGCGCTCCACGCATTCCGGCACAAAATCAAGAAGCATCTTCGCGGCGGCGCGGCCGTCAACCGTGCGACCGTGCGCCGGCAGCCCCGCTTCGAAGCAAAGCGTCACGGCGCCCCCGCGCACCTCGCAGGCGGAGCGCGCCAGCACCTCTTGCCCCGGTCGCGTGGTCGCGAGCACGCCGCTTTTACCCGAGCCGCCCGCGCGCATGCTGCACGCTGCCAGCGCGCGCGAGAAGCGGCGCAGCAGCACGTCCTCAAGCGCCGTGCGCCTATGCACCTCATCCCACAGCCCCGCGGGAATATGCAAAACCTCGTTGGGCACGCGCGCGCTCATGCTGGACGGCGATGCGAACGGATCGCCTTGCACGTGATCAATAGACAGGACAAAGTCGCCAAAGTCATACTGGCCGCGCAGGTCCTTGTACGCCGGGTAGCCCCTACGGTCGATGCGCTCCAGCTCGTGCTGCAAATCCCTATCGCTTCTCATAACGCGCCTCCCCATACGTATGTGGACGAGAACTCTCTTTGCATGCATTGTGAACCATCCGGGTCTGCGCTCATACGCCAAGCATGCAGACGGGCACAAAATAAGCGGCCCGCATGCACTCGCACACGGACCGCTCTTCAATCGCTATTATCGGTCGGTTTCCGGGGCATCCTCACCTTCCAACCCACCGAAGCCACCAAGTTCCACGGAGTCTTCCGGCTCATCAGGACAGTCGGAATCATCCCCCTTCGCTTCGACCCCTGCGTCATCGGAATCGTCCGAATCATCGGCACCTTGGGTTCCGCGGCGCTTCAGCAGCCCCGACGTAACCAGCATCGTCACGCCCGCCACCAAGAGAACCGCCGCGACCTGGAACTGAACGTCGCCGGTCTGGGGCAGGCCGTTCTCCTCAAGCCAATCGTCCAGGGGATTATCCGGCTTGCCGGGACCGTCGGGTCCTGCCGGCTCATCGGGACCATCCGGGTTGTCCGGACCATCGGGGTCCTCGGGGTCAACCGGCTTGTCGGGATCCTCTGGGTCTACGGGCTCATCCGGGCCGTCGGGATCCTCCGGATCTATCGGCTTGCTGGGATCCTCGCTCTTGGGAGTCACCTCAACACCAAAATGCAGCTCGCCGTCGACGCCGTACGGGACCAGCACCAGCACCGGGTCGATCAGAACCCGCTCGTTTCCAGGGGCGCTCGCCGTGCGAGACAGCAGGTACACGCCGCAGCGCACGCTGCCAAACGATGCCGTACCGTCTGCGTCCGTAACGGCGTCGCCAGCGGAGAACAAACCGCTCTCGCGCGCGAAGGCGTCCATCTTCTTGGCCTTCGACCGCAACCCCGCGGCATCCAGCGAAGACCAGTCGCAGGCGTACGCCTCGAACTCCTTCACGGTGGAGAATTTGGCAGTCGAGCCCTTCACGCTACCCGTTGCGACCAGGGCGAGCGAATAGGTATCGCCCGCGAGCGCCACCTCTTTGCCGCCCACCTGATGATGTGCCTTCACCACTATGGAGCCCGAGCATGTGGAAGCGGCCTCGGCGGCAGCGACCTCAAGGGGCGCGATAGGACCCGCAGACCACGCGGAAAAGAAACCGGGGGCGCCCAACGCGACGCCGCATGACAAAGCTACGCCGGCAACCGCGCGAACCCGATTGCGAATACGTGCAACACGGACAACGCGCCCGCTATCTAAAGTGCGATCCGCCACTACGGCAATCCCCCCTTATCTTTCCCCTCAATCCTAGAATGCGCGCCAGGGTGCGCCCGCTCGGCGTCGGCACGGGCGTCCCTGCGCAGCACCAACACGCCCAGCGCGATGGCGACCACGATCAGCGCGAGGATGAGCATCACGTGGGGCAGTGACAGGTTGATGGGGTTGCCCTCAACCTTGGCCTCCTGCTCCATCTCCTCCGTATACGGAATGCCATGGGCATGCACCAGCAACCTATGCGAGTTGATGCCGTACGGCGTGCAGGTCACCAACGTGCACAGATCCTCGCCCGCGCGAATCGCCAGGCTCTCGGTCTCATTCGGCAGCACGGTCTCGATCGAGTCGACCTGGTAGGCGAACGTCTCGCCAAGGACGCGGATGAAGAAATGGTCGCCCACCTCCATCTTGTCCAGCTCGGTAAACAGCTTCGCCGAAGGCAGGCCGCGGTGTCCGGACAGCACGGAATGCACCGACGGCGCGCTCACCGGCAAAGACGTCTCCGGCATGTGCCCGGCGCCAACCTGCAGCACCGGCTCCTCGACCGTGTGGTAGATGGGCATGTTCACATCCAGACGGGGGATGCTGAGATATCCCATCATGCCGTCGCCGTTGAGGTTGAGCAGACCGTCGTACGCCGCCTGGAGCGACTCGGCGTTGGCAGGGGCGCCTGTGGACGAGTCATCCGCCTGCACCCCCGCCAACGCGGCCAGGCCCTGGTTATATGCGCGGGCATCGGCGAGCATCTGGGCGTACTCTTCTTCGCTCAGGTCTTCCACCGCTTGGTCGTAGCTAGCGATCGCGCGGCTCGAGTTGCGCTCGACCAAAAAGTTGCTCACCGTGGGATACAGCAGGATGGCCAGCCCCGCGAGGACCATGAGAAGCGGCAGGATGTCGTCGAGCTTTTTACGCATGCGGCAAGGCCCTCCTAGCGCTGCGCGTTCTTACGGCGCACGGCCCACGCAACGCCGCCGACGACCACGGCAGCGCCGATGACGGTGAAGGCGATGGTGCCCATGCCGCCGGTCTCGGGGAGCACGGAGCCCGTCTTGTTGACGATGGTGATGACGTGTTCGCCATTACCACCACAGGTCGTGGTAGTACCCTGGCCGTCATCCTTTCCATTAGCCGTATCGCCGTAGTCGATAACGTGACGAGTCAGAGATCCGTCTTCTGCAATATCCGCATAAATGACCACCTTGATGGGGTCCTTGAGCGGGTTGTAACCATTCGGAGCCGTTATCTCCTTGACAAAGTAAGTACCCGTAGCAAGTCCAGCGAGGTTAAGCTTGCCGTTTTCAGGAGTGGTCACGGTCTCCGAGCCGCTCTCGGACACAATCCACTTACCAGCGTTGTCGTCCGTCCCCGCTGCGAATTTGACAACGGTGTCGGCATCGGCGTCATAAGACCCGTTTCTATTTGTATCGGCGTAGACGCTGAACACAGCACCAGCAAGCGGCTTGCCGTCGGCGGTGCCGGCGCGCTTGTCAAGGACAAACCCGAACGTATAGGTTTTGGTCTGATCGTGTACGCCTTCCTCGGTCGAGCCGGGCTCGGTCGTGTACTCAACGTAAGCGTCGTTGCTGTTGGGGTTCTCGATTACGGCCTGATTGTTCACCTTAGCCTGGTAGTACACCTCGATCTTCTTGCCGGCAAGGGAACCACCGTTAGTCTTAATGTCATTGGTGAGATAGGCACTCAAGTCAATCGTCAGCTTCGTGGTGCCATCGGGCTGAATAGCGCCGTTGCGAGTGTAATCGTCGCCGTCCAAGCTCTGCCCATTAATCTTCACGACAACCTTGGGGTCGGTCGCGGAGTTCAGCAGCGTCAAACCTTTTGACAGGATATCGTGAAGCTTGAAAGTGTATGCGGTATAGCCAGTCATGTCAGGAACGGTAGATTCAAGCTTGAAGGTGAGGACATCGCCTACATTAGCAGACTGACCGTTCGCTTTGGCTTCATCAGCGAGGGGCATCAGTGAGTCGAGCTCCATGTCATGGTTTCCCTCCCAGCTGCCATCGACGATAACGCCAAGGTCACCAAGGCCACCTGCCGGGTTCTCTACGATGCTCTTGTCGACTGTAGGATACTCGGACTTAATATTCCATACCTTGTTTGCAGGAATGTTGACAAGCATGGCATCGGTATGACGGTCAACGGAAGTAGAACCCTGCGCGGGGTACACCAGATAGTAGCCATGAGCGAGGTCCGTGAACGTTGCAGACGCGCCAGCATCCGTCTTCGTGGCCTCCGATGAAGTCTGTACAAGCGAGGCGACAGCATCCTTGCCACTGCCGCGCACGTAATCAACGGCCTCCTTAGCGAACTCGACCAAACCGGCGCCCTCTTTGAGGTTCAATACGTAATCATATGCCGCCGCTGAGAGATCATCGCCAGTAAGGGAATCCATGGTGCCCTCTTTCAGACCCGTGAAAAAAGCCTCCCAGGCGGTATTCAGCTTATATGTGGCCCCCGTGTCCTGGGTTCCCTCAGAGCTGAACATCTGAACCGCGTAAACGTATTTACCGGCCATGCCGGCGGGACCGTTTACCGTCAGGTCGGCCGTCTCGGCCGCATACGCCCTTGCGGGCAGCGCGCCGACGAGCATCGCCAGCGCCATCATGACCGTCAGCGCTATGCCGGCGATCCTCTTCGTCATCGTTCTCATCGAATCATTCCTTCCCTCAAACGCATGACATGTACAACTGCTTATCTGCTACGGCACGCTATCGGCGCCGTGGGAGATACCTATCTCGATTCGCGCTTCGCGCACGCCGGCGCCGGGGACGAGCGGGCTCGAGCCGGCGCAAGGCTGATACGAAACGAGCTGGCGCACAACCGGCGCGCGCCACCGATCTGCGCCTGCGCTCGTATACAGCGCACGCGAGCAGCATGCCGCCCGCAAGTACGAGAAGCGCAATGCCCGATCCGCCCGTCTCGGGCAGCATGGGCAGATGCGTGTTGGTGATTTCAATCACGCGGTCCGTGCCGTCAACGCCGTAGGTGACGGTGTAGCCCGCCTCCTCCAGGCTCTTCCATGTACCGTCGACCAACACCTGGACCTCGGTTGCCTCGTAGGTGTAGTAGTGGATGGCGCCGTTCTCGTCCGCAAAGGCCACGGGCAGACCCGCCACCACACGGCGCCAGGTCTCCGTCCAGCCGGATGCGTTGTCTGCCTTTGTCAGATCGACCTGCTGCGGGTTGGCAATCTTCTCGGTCGTGGTGCCGTTACCGTCTTGCACGATAAGCTCGTTCGGTACGATCTTCTTGCCCGCATCGTCGGTATAGGAACCAACCAGCTGCACGCGAATGGCGTCGGGGCGCAAGTCTTCCTTATCGCCGGCGTCGTTCCAAATCTTCTGGATGGTCACGTCCACGCGCGCCTCGCAGGGATCCTGGCCTTCGTCGGGCTCGGGAGTAAGCGCGCCGCCATTGCCGGTCTGCGCAGTATCGAGCATGAGCACGGCTTTGGATGCGCTCTCGTACACGCCGAGCGCCTCCTTGAAGCCGCCATCGCCTGTGCGCTGCGCATCCTTCATGCCAATCCACTTCATACCTTCGTCACCAGAGGCTCCGCTATTGGCGATGTCTTGGTCGAAGCAATTCACAATGTGGAAGAACTCAACGTCATAACGGTCGAGACCGGTGTTGGCCGTGCCCTCGCCCGTATCAAGCGTGCCGCCCGTGATGAGCGCATTGCCCTTGGTAACAGCCGCCGTGGAACCGTCCACGTGAGAACGGTACACGCGGTACACGTTGTAGTTGTTCGCATCGTCCGGACCAACGATGTCTTCCATGCTGTTGAAGTCCCACACGCTCTTGAGCTGGGTGTTTGCAAACGGATCGACCTTTTCAGCCGTACCGCGCACCACGTCGGCGTAGTACATGTCGTTGTTATACAGCACGCCCTCGTCGTTGAGGCCCGAGAAGCCTCCCGCGTAACCGGTGGCAAGGTCGGCCGCGCCATCAGCATTTTGCGATGCGCCGCCGCCGAAGACGTCGTAGCCGCTGACAACACCCGTGACCGAGCAGCCCTCAACGCGAGCGCGGTTGCCCTTGATGAGTTCGACCGTCAGGTTGGATTTGGCGTTTTCGGTATCGGTGATGCCGGCCTCGGTGCACGGAAGCTTAATGGTGGAGTCGCCGATAGTGATGATGGCCACGTCGGTTTCCTGCTGATTTTCTGAGCTCGCTTTGGAAAGCGACACGCCGATCTTCAGGCCGAAGAGATTCACGTAGAATGCATCGCCCTCAGAGAGCACCTTAAGATCGAAAAGCTTGTTATCGCCAAACCATTTACCGATATTGATTACATCCAGCTTTTCTAGCCCGGGAACGTAAAGCACTTTGAGCAGCGCATTCACAATGAAGAGCACCAGATCGAGCAGCGGAGAGCTTACCTCGGCTTCCACCAAATGGGCACGCAGTGCCTCACCGGCAAAACCACCTGCGATCTCGCCGCTGTTGACCAGCTTGAGGTTTCCTGCATCGCAATCGTACACGCGCGCAAGGTCGGTATAGCCCACGAAGCCGCCCGCAACCTCGCGGCCCGATGCCGCATCGGTGCCCAAGCCGTAATCGGCTCCGTTATGGGTGGAGGTTACGGTGTAGCCGTCGGCCACACCCATGACCGTGGAGCGCTCGACATGCGCGCCCCACACGTCGAGCACGCCCGCCGTGGCACCGAGGAGCTTGTTAGCTTCAACGTTGTCTACATCGACCGTGCCGGCCTTGCCCAGATGGCCCACGAAACCGCCCGTGTAGTTCACGCCGGACACGCTCATAAGGTCCGTCACGGCGCAGTCCTTCACCGAGCCGTTCACCACCGAGCCTGCAAAGCCGCCCGCCGTACCGGTGAACTGCTTAGAGCTCAGAATGCCCTGCGTGGAGCTGTCGTTCGCGCGCACCTGGAAGCCATCGGTCACGCCGTCCACGTTTGCATGGTAGAAATAGGGACGGAACGCATCCACCGCAGCGATATTGCCCGCCTTGATAAGGCCGAGCAGCAGGTTGGTGCTCTGGTCGCCCTCGGTGCCGCCTGCCACGCTCGCAACGCCCGTCACGTCGGCCTGGCCCACGAAGCCGCCGGCGTACTGGCCGCCCTCGACGCCGCGCAGTCCGTTGACGGAAACGGTGTCGAGCCCGGAGGTGCCACCCTCTTGCGTACCGACCACAACCGCCTTGGCGGAACCGGCAAAGCCGCCTGCCGCGCGAGCATACTTGCGCGCATCCGCATTGCCGTACGCGCCCTCGATGGTGAAGCCCCACGCGCCCGCCGCTGCATCGGTCGCTTCGTCAACAGCAGACACCGAAGCGCCGCGCACGGTGGAGACCGTGGCGTTCAAAACCGAGGCGATGCTGCTCGGGGTTTCGATAAGCGTATCGAGCAACTTCTGCAAAAGACCGCTCGATGCGCCGTTGGTGTTCACGTCGGCCACACCCGCGGCAGTGATGATGCCCGCATAGCCGCCGATGCAGTTAGCGCCAGACACCTTGCGAAGGTTCTCGACGTTGCAGCCCGTAGCCTGCGCACCTTCATGCGTGGCGCCCGTCGTCCAACGATCGCCGTCCTTGTCCGCATCCGCGAAGGTGGCGTCACCCCAAATCTGAGCGCCCGAAGCGTAGCCCACGTAGCCGCCGGCAAAACCCTGCTCGAGCGCAGTATCCGTACCCGTGGCGGTTACCGTCATGCCCTTGCGATAGCCCGTAACGCTGGAGCTTTTCACCACCGGCACCAGCACGTCAAGCGCAGAAACCAAGCTGTCCAAATTCACGCTGATGAGGTTGAGCAAGTCCACGCTGCCCAGGCTTGCCGCGTCGGCCGTTTCCATGGAGCCGGCAAAGCCGCCTGCCGCGCGCAAAGCGGAAACCATCTTGGTGTCCGTCGCCTGCCCGTGCGTGACCGCGCCACCGTGCATAAGGCCCACGTAGCCGCCAGCGATGCCGCCGCGCGAGGCGTTGGCCTCGGTGGAATGGGCCGTACGGCCGGCAACCACGTTCGTACCATATATATAGGATGCAACGAAGCTGTCGAACTCGTCCTGAGTGGTGAAGCTCTCGTCCGCGGCAGCATCGATCTGCGGGCCATAACCGCCTTGCGAGCCCACGTGTTCGGCCCATGCGTTCCAGCTTTCAAAAGACATACCGCGCAAGGGACCCGTAACCTCGGTGTTCTCCTGCGTGGGATAGGTAACCTCGAGGGCTCCAAGCAGGTTGTTCACCTCAACCAGACCGAAAAGCAGACTGAGGTTACCCGTGCTTGCCGTATCGGCGGGCTCCAGCAGGCCGGTGAAGCCGCCTGCAAATTCCGCGCCATAGACACTGCGGATACGCTCGGCAGCCGCCACGCGCTGCGTGCCCGTGTAGTGGTTCGATCCGTCGTTTTCCTTCTTCCACGAGGCATTGTTGTTGCCCCAAATGTGACCGCCCTCGTTATGGCCCACATAGCCGCCGGCCATGCCGCGCAACGCAAGCTTGTCGGATGCTGCCTGAGCACGCACCGCACCGCCGCACGGAACGCAGGTGGTTTCGCTATTGCGGATGGTGGGAACGAAATCCTGCACCAAAGACGCCAGCGTGCCATTGGTGCCTATCAAGCCCTTGAGGATGGAGGTGTTATCGGCAAGCACGCTCGCCACGTCGCCCGGGGCAATGCCACCGGCGTAACCGCCCGCCTCAACCTGGCCAACGATATACGAGAAGTTGTACGAGTTCGAATCCTGAATGTGGCCGCCCCTGACTTCACCCACGAAGCCGCCGGCGCTGCCTACCGGGTTGGCCGCGCTGCCGGGATCGGCCGAGCCATCGCCCAAATCGCCCTCGGGAAGGCTTGTCTCGGTTGCCAGCACGGCAAAGCCGCCCGTGCCGCCGTTGACGTCGGAATGCTCGATGGTTGAAACCACCACGGAAAGCGCCCCGGCGATGTCGGTGAGTTTGATGGTTTGGCCGAGCACATTGAGGCCCTTACCCACCGAAGCGGCGGAGCCCACTTCCATTTTACCGATGTAGCCGCCAGCATAGCGCGGAGCCTTGACAGCGTAGGCACTCTGCTGCCCATCGAAATACGAGCTGCCATCCGTTCCCTCGAGATCCTTGGGCTCGGTAACGTTAGTGTGGCGCAGCTGCGTCACGTCGCAATTGGAAACCTGCACGCCCGATCCGTAGCCAATGTAGCCACCTGCAGAACCGGACTGGGAATCAAGCATGTCCATGCGCGTCGAGGATACGACGAGGCCGGGATTCTTCTCATCGGGAGTCGCCGCGCCGGAAGTTGCCTCGACCGTAGAGGCATCGGATTTCACGCCGGCATTTGTAATAGAGGGAACATAGGCACCCACCACACCCAGCAGCTCTTCAACGCCGATGCTCAAATCGGCAATGCCGCCCAGGATGCTCACGCCTCCATCGGCTGCCGCGAGCGCGCCGGAGGTCACCTTGCCGCCGAAGCCGCCAGCATAGCTGCCGCCTGTGACTTGCGCGATGTTATAGACCGCCCAAGGGTTGCCTTCGGGGTTTTCGACCGCACCGCTTTGGAAATCACCCGTAAAGCCGCCAGCAATATCGGCCGAAACCACACCGCCATTGATATACGAAACGTCGACATTCGTGTACGAAGGAATCATGTATCCCACGGCGTTGAGCAGGTTGCTCGCAGATATCAAGCCCTTGATGGCCGCCTCGTCCGCAACATCGGCCAGTCCACCCGTGCGCGAAACACTTACGAAGCCGCCCGCCACGCCGTCTTCCTTATGTGCGGTGACGCTCGCGAGGTTCTTTACGTGACCGTCGGTAACCTCGGCGCTGTTGGCGGAGGCGATAAAGCCCGCCGCCGCAAAGCGCGTGGTGCCTCCGTCGGCATCGTTATTGCCCGTGGCTTCCACAGCCATGCCTGCGGGTACGCCCGAAACCGTGACGCCATCCATCTTCACCTCGAGGCCATCCGCCACCGAGAGCAAGCCGTTAAGCTTGAGCGCACCGAGACCAAGAAGGTCGAGCCCGCCCGTGGATGCCAGATCACCCGGGCCAACCAAGCCCGCGAAACCGCCAGCATTGTTCTTTGCCGTAACCGACTTGATATTGGAAATGTTTACCACGCTGGTCGTCGGAGCCGCAGATGCCGACTCATAGGCATCATCCGCACGGCCGATCTTGCCACCCGTCGCCTTGCCGATGCCCGCGGCGGCGCACGAATCGCCCGCGGTCACGGTAAAGCCATCCGTCACACCGCTTACCGTGGTCGAACTCACGTTGAAAGGCAGATACCCACCCAAGCCGATAGTGGTATTCAACACGCCGCCAACCGAGGCCGTTCCAAGGCCGCCGGCGATGCCGCCGGCATACGAGCCGTCGGCGGTAACTGAGCGAAGCCCCTCGATATTCGAGCCCCGACCAGTCGCCTTATACTCAACGGTGCCCTGACTCCAAAGCTTGATATCGCTCAAATGAGCGTCATCAGACGCCGCGATCACCAAACCGTCGCCACGGCCTACCATGCCGCCCGCGAAGTCGTTGGCGGAATGCACGGTGAAGTCACCCTTCATCTGCACTCCAAGAAGCTTTGACTCCTCAACGCCCACAAGGGAAAGCAGATTCTGTGCCGCTTCGGGATTGCTCGTCAGGAGACCCGTAAGCAGGCCGTTGACGCCGGTCAAAAGATCGGAATTCTTATTTTCACCCTGTCCGAGGTCGGTCGCCCAGCCAACCGTAGCCGCGCCCGTGAAACCGCCCGCCAACGCCTTAATCGAGAGCTGGCCATCATGCTCTTCTTCGTGACCGGTGGCGGAAACGTCAACCGCGCCCTCCACGACAGCATCCACCGCGTAGCTGTTCGCCATGGCACCCGCGAAGCCGCCCGCGTAGCTGGCGGCAGTC
>ERZ835080.1612-NODE-1612-length-15630-cov-4.111075_pt1 | contig 15630 bp, 10 predicted proteins | sample MGYA00519688_ERZ835080 | MGnify/ENA primary metagenome ERZ835080 (study PRJEB31850, sample SAMEA3708770) | human gut metagenome | biome: human gut; feature: human-associated habitat; material: faeces | place: China | collected 2014 ... | reverse complement strand
GCTCAGGCCGTCGGTCCACGAACCGAACTCCATGTCGAGACCGTTCTCGGCGGCCTGCTTCGTGTCGTGCGTGCCGCCCCAGTCGGAGACGACCACGCCGTCAAAGGCCCAGTCGCGTTTCAGAATGTCGTTCAGCAGGTAGCGGTTGTGGCAGCAATGCTCTCCCTTGTATTTATTGTAGGCGCCCATGACGGCCCATGCGCCGCCCTCCTGAACGGCGGCTTTAAACGCCGGGAGGTAGATCTCGTTCAACGCACGGTCGTCGACCTCGACGTCGATGCCGTGGCGGTGGGCCTCCTGGTTATTGAGTGCGAAATGTTTCACGCAGGCGGCAACGCCGTTCTTCTGCACCTCCTCGATGTAGGGAACGACCATCCGCGAGGAGAGGTAGGGGTCCTCGCCCATGTACTCGAAATTGCGGCCGTTGAGCGGCGTGCGGTAGATGTTCACGCCGGGTCCCAGCAGGATGTCCTTCTCGCGGTAGCGCGCCTCCTCGCCGATGGATTTGCCATACAGCGCCGACATTTCGGGATTCCACGTCGCGGCAAGGCACGTCAGCGCCGGGAAAGCCGTGCAGGAGTCGTTCGTCCAGCCGGCCTGGTCCCATTCGTCCCACAGGACCTCGGGGCGGATGCCGTGAGGGCCGTCGGTGCACCACACCTCGGGAATGTCCAGGCGCGGAACGCCCGCCGACGAGAATTTCGACTGCGCATGCAGGATGGCGACCTTCTCTTCGAGGGTCATGCGCGAAAGGGCGTCTTCGACCCGCTTTTCGATCGGCTGCGACTCGTCGAGGTAGACGGCGACGCTGCCCTGCGGCCCCGGCCTGCCTCCGCAGGCGACCGCCGCCAGGGCGCACAGCCCGGCGAGACTCTTCAACAGAATTTTATTTTTCATGTCTGGAATGGATTAGTGCATATTCACAAACGGAGTGCACAGTCGAGAGGCTGCGCACTCCGTTCACAAAATTAACGATTATTTCTTAACCAGCGACAAAACGGGGTTGTCTTTTCCCGCCGTCACGTCGAGTGTCAGACGATAGGTCGCGCCCTCCTCAAGGGTGACTCCCGAGGCGATCTCGATGTTGCCGTCCCCGGCGATCGAGAAGAACGCCTCGGCGCCCGGCGCCAGCGTGAAGGCTCCCAGACCGTCCCAGCCGCGGTTCCGGAAGAACTTGCCGCTCCAGCCGCTCACGCGGAAACGCTGTCCGAGGGTCGTGCTGCCTTCCAGACCCGCCTGGGCCGTCATCGTGTAGATGCCGGGAGCGGATTCGGGCACGCAGACGCCCTTTTCGGTGGTCCAGCCCGGTTCGTTCACGGCCGCGGGCGAACCGATGCCGTAGCCGATGAAATAGACCGCCCCGTGGCCGTCGTCGCTCAACGTGGCAAGCCCCGAGCCGTCGGCGTTGAGCACCAGCGCATCAATCACCCGGGTCGCCAGATTGGCCGTGATGCGGTATTTGCCCGTGACGGGGACCAGCTTGACGCTCGTCGCGGAGGCCGCCTCGAAGAAGTCGGGATTGATCCACGCCGGCGTGAAGGCGTCGGCGCCGCCCAGCGTCAGCGTCTGGCCCTGCGTCAGGTCGAGGTCCAGCTGGTAGTTGTCCACGTCGAGCTGAGCCATCGGCGTTCCGTTGACAGTGATGTCGGCCGGCGGAAGCTGTTGCTCGCCCACCTTCTCGACGGTCAGCACGGCCGCCGTATTGCCGCCCGTGATGTCCACCGTGAAGCGGTAGATGCCGCCCAGGTCGAGCGTCTTGCCCTCCACCAGGCCCAGGTTGCCCGAATCGCTGATCTTCACCAAATCGCTCGCGGTCGAAATGTCCTTGCCGCCGAATTCCCCGCCCCAGGTCTTCTGGTGGAAGAACTTGAAGTCGAACGAAGAGGCGTTGAGCGAGATTCCCGCAACGAGCGTCAGCTGGTACTTCTTGTCGGCGACGCGCGCCAGACACAAGCCCCCGTCCTCGGGACTCCAGCTGGCGGCGTTTTTCAGCGTCGGCTTGCCGACCTCCATGCCGCCGATGGCCCAGATGGCTCCCGAACCGTCGTCGTTGAGCGTGGCAAGCTCCGTCGCCGACTTCATGGCCTCGATCTTCAGGTAGCGGTGCTTGAAATTGGCCGTCACCTTGTACATGCCCGTCATCGGCAGGAAGGTCAGCGTCTCGGGATCGGAAACATCGGCGCGTTCGAAGAAGTCGCGGTCCACATCCCAGTCGGCGAAGTCCGAAACGCCCGTCAGCTTGTAGGTCCGGCCCTCGGTCAGCGTGGTGACGATGCTGTAATTGTCATTGTCGACCATCGTCATCTCCGTCTCGCCGAAGAGCAGTTTGATGAAAGGAGAACCCTCGAAGGTCAGCAGGTTGAAGGTGATCGTGAACTCTCCGGCATTCGAATTGGCGAAGGGAATGGCGTCGGTGGAATCGGAGACGATGCCGCCGGCTCCAGAGTCGTAGCCGAAGGTCACCACCGAGCCAGCAGCGTCGAGTTCGGGCGTCGCGATATAGCCCTGCGGCTTCTGCGGGAACTCATCCGTCACGGCGTATTCGTAGTCGTTACCCGTAGGCTCCATGCGGTACTCCGCGTCATCGAGGAAGAACGTCAGGTAGGCGGGCTTGGGACGCGATACGGCGAGCGGCCGGTCGACGGTCGTCGTTCCGAAGCGCACGTTCTGCCCCACGAAGCGCAGCGTGGCCTCGCCGTCGGGAATGTTCTTGTAGAAGGGAAGCGTCACAGCCCCCGTGTAGGTTCCGTCGCTTTTGGTGCGGATCACCTCCTCGGCGACCATCTCGTCGTCGAAGAATACCTGCGCCTTGAGCGTCGAGAGCGCATAGCGGTCGGTCATCGTCACCTCGAAGTCGACCTTGCCGCCGTAGACGCCCGACGCATCGGCCGAAACGACGGTCATCTCGGGACCGACGTCGGTGGTGAGCAGTTCGGGATCGTCCTTGCACGCCGTCGTCGAGGCAGCGACGAGCAGCGACAGTGCGATGTATTTCAGCGTTTTCATGTTCTGCGAATTTTAAAGGTTAGTTTTCGGCTCCGGCGCCCCAGCGGAACGAGGCGATCGACTTGGCCGGGATGGTGTATTTGAACGAACGGTCGGCGTTTTCATACACGGCGACGGTCTGTTCGCCGGCGCTCCTGTTGAGCGCCACGAAGGCTTTCGATCCGTCGGGATTCCGGAAGGCCAGGTAGGTCAGCCCCGACGCCGTGTAACCCGACGCGCCGATGCGCACGGCACCCGGCCGGATGACCTTGGCGCACTGGGCCAGGTCGTAATAGTGGCTGTTGTACTTGAGCGTCTTGTAATCCGACGAACTGATCTCGATGGCCCCGTAGCAGGTCGTACAGCCTCCGGGACGGTTCGGAGCGCCCTTGTCGTCGAGCATCAGGTTCCACAGCAGAACCCCTTTGCCGTAGCGGCTCAGCGTCCCCAGGAAGATCGACTCGAAGTCGTCGATCACGCAGCTCTCGAAATTGTAGTTCCACGTGCCGATCGAAGCCTCGGTGAAGTAGATCGTCTTGTCGGGCGCGGCGGCGCGGATGTTGTCCAGCTCGCTCACGCTGCCCCCGTAGTTGTGCCAGGCCGAGCCATCGACCCACTGCGCAGCATCGGCGTCGGCGTAAATGTTGAGCGGGTAGTTCTGCTGGCCGGCGACGTTGTCGTAGTTGTAGTTGTGGTCGTAGCAGAGGATCTTGGTGTCGATGCCCGCCTTGCGGAATGCCGGGCCGAGCTTCTTGACGAAGGCCAGCTGGTCCTCCCACGGCATGTAGAGCGACATCGAATTGCCCTTGTTCAGCGGCTCGTTCTGCATCGTGATGGCGTAGATCGGGAATCCGTTCTCCTCCATCTCGGTCACCCACTGCACGAAATACTCGGCGTAATCGTCGTAATAGGCGGGATTGAGACGACCGCTGGTCCACGAATCGTAGGGTTTCGAGGGGTCGGCGACCGTGCCCTTCATCCATTTGGGGCACGACCACGGCGAACCCATGATCTTGATTTCGGGATTGATCTCCAGAATCTCTTTCAGCACCGGAAAGATGCCATCCTTCTCCACGGCGGGAATGGCGAAGAATTCGATGCCCTCCCGGTCGCAGCAGGTGTATTCGTCCATCGAGAAGTCCGAGCCGCCGATATGCACGCGGATAAAGCTGAAACCGGCTCCGGTCTCGGGGTCGAAGCACTTCCGGAGGATCGCCGTGCGGTCGGCCTGCGACATTTGCAGCAGGTTGTAGCACGTGGCGCCGGTGATGGCCGGGCCGAAACCGTCGACGGTCTGGTAGGTCGTCGAGGGGTCGATCGTGACCCGGTAGGGCGACATCGAGACCTTCGAGTAGTCGAGTCCCTCCTCCGTGAACAGGCGGTTGCCGTCGGCCGAGGTGACGTAGGCGAGAACATCGCCCGTCACGGGCGAGGGATCGGGGCCAGGACCGGGAGCCGGCGTGTCGCCGTCGTTCCCGCTGGAACAGCATACGGCTCCGGCGAGCAGCAGCGGGCAGGTCAGCAGGCGCAGGTTGTTATTGATCGTAAATTTCATGGCAGAATCGCAATTTTAAGGTTAATAGCCCAGGTTTTGTTCGATGTTGGTGTTATCCTCCAGCACTGAAGTCGGCACCGGCATCAGCACGCGGTTGTCGTTCATCGCGCGGCGGGTCTGGAAGTAGGAGTCGTAGGACGCCGAGCCTTTGATGTTGACGCCGTCGCAGATTTCGAACAGTTTCGAATAGTCGTCGCCGTAACGCATCAGGTCGAACCAGCGGAAGCCCTCCATGGCCAGTTCCAGACGGCGTTCGTGGAGCACGGCTTCGCGCATCAGGTCGGCCGACGCGCGCTGCGCCGCAGTCAGCTTGCCAATGCCGGCGCGGCCGCGGATCTCGTCCACGATGTCGGCGGCGCCTCCCGGATCGTCCGTATTGGCCAGCGCTTCGGCATGCAGGAGCCGGATCTCGGCCAGACGCATCAGGTAAACCGGGGTCACGTTGGTCGGGAACTTGTGCATGAAAGCGTATTCGTCGCTCGGATAGTGGTACGACCAACCGCATTCGTCGTAGACGACCGACGCATTCTTGCGCCCGGTGTCGCCCTCGGCGTCGTAAGCCTTCGTCAGGTTACGCGACGGCGTGCACCACTTGGCCCACGAAAAACTGTCGCCCGGGACATAGGCGTTGCGGTGGAACATCATCCACATCCACGAACCCGAGGTCTGGCTGGTCCACTGCACCTCGAAAATCGACTCACGGGTGTTCATCGCAGCCATGCCCGTATCGCCGGTGGTGTAGGCCCACAGGTCGCCGTACTTGTCGCAAAGGCTGTACCCCATCCCTTCGACCGCTTCGCAGGCCGAGACGACCTTCGACCAGTCGCGGAACTCGCGCATGGAGTAGAAACGGGCCATCAGGCCGTAGGCGAAGCCCTTGGTGATGCGGAATTTGTTCGAAGCGTCCATGTCGGGGGCGTATTTGCAGGCATACTCCTCGATGTCCTTGACGATCTGCTCGCCGACGGTCTGCTTCGACACGCGGGACGGGAAATAGAGCGGATAGACCTCCTCGACGTTCCCGGCGTTGATGGCGGGCGGGATTTCGGTCAGCATCGGGATTTCTCCGAAAAGCTGCATCATGTTCATCCAGATATAGGCGCGCCAGCAGAGCGCTTCGGAGAGCCACTCCTGGTACTCCTTGTCGGTGAGCGACGGATCGTTCTCCTTCACCAGATCAATGTTGCAGATGACCTGGTTGGCATAGTCCACGGCGTTCATCGAGTAGTTCCACAGGTTCGAGGCGAATTCGTTGTCGCTGTCGATGTGGTTCGACTCGACGCTGACGACCTTCGTCTCGGCCATGTTGCCGCCGTAGGCATTGTCGGCGCGCGCCTCGGCGAGCGTGATCAGCTGATACCAGTAGGTCTGGAGATCGCCCTTCATGTAGTTGTACATGGCCGTAAGCTGGCCTTCGAGCAGTTCGCGGGTGTTGATGGCCGTCTCGCTGTCGCCCGTGCCGGAGGTGTTGTTCTCGGCATACATCGTCTCGGGGAATTTCTCAAGGCTGCACGACGTGGTGGCAACCCCCAGCGAGAGACCCGCGGCAATTAATAATATCTTTTTCATAATCGGTTCTTTTTTCAGCGGTTAGAAAGTAAGATTCAGACCCACGACGACCGTGCGCACGTTGGGATAGGTTCCCCAGTCGATGCCCATTTGCGTGGCGCTTTCCGACTGGCTCACCTCGGGATCGTAGCCCGAATAGCCGGTCCAGGTGATGAAGTTCTGGAGCGAAATGTAAGGCTGGATGCGCGTGATGTTGATGCGCTTGAGCTTCGGCGAGGTGATGTCGTACGACAGGGTGATGTTCTTCACCTTGAGGTAGGAGCCGTCCTCGACCCAGTAGGACGAATTCTTCACGTTCCAGGCGGGGTTGTCCGAGCGGAACACGTCGGTCTGCTGGCCCGGAATGCGCCAGCGCCGCAGGACCGTGGTGGTCTGGTTGTTGGCCGAAGCCATGCCCTCGGTCTCGATGCGCGAGGCGTTGAAAATGTCGTTGCCGTAGGAGCCCGTGATCAGAATGTTCAGGTTAAGCCCCTTCCACGAGAAGTTGTTGGTCATGCCGAAGGTGAACTTGGGATTGGCGTTGCCGATCCAGGTCTTGTCCAGCGGCGTGATCTCGCCGTCGCCGTTGCGGTCCTCGTAAACCAGGTCGCCCGTCTCGGGATCGACCCCCTTGGAGACATAGCCCCAGAACATCGAAAGCGGGTGGCCCGGGGTCATGCGCACGACGTTGTCGTTGGTCGCGTCGGAGGTCGTGGCGTAGTAGTAGACCTGCTTCAGGTTGAGTTTTTCGACCTTGTTGCGGTTGAGCGAAACGTTCAGGTCAGTCGACCAGTTGAAATCCTTCCGGGCGATGTTGACCGACGAAAGGGAGATCTCGAAGCCCTGGTTCGACATCTCGCCGTCGTTGCGGTAGATGCTCGGATAGGGCGACGGCAGCGGCACGTCCATCAGCATGTCCTTGGTGTACTTGTAGTAATAGTCGAGCGACAGGTTCAGGCGGTTGTTCAGCAGGGCGAAATCGAGTCCGACATTGGTCTGCGAAGAGGTCTCCCACGTAAGGTCCTGATTCTTGATGTTCTTGCGTCCGCCGACCGTCGGCACGGCCTGCGCATTCTCGGTCTGCGTCCAGTCGTAGTAGTTGGTGCTGTACTGCTGCATCCAGCCGTACTCCGCCAGACCCGCCTGGTTACCGGTCTGTCCCCAGCCGGCGCGCAGTTTCAGGTCGTTGATCCACGACACGTCGCGCAGGAACTTCTCGCCCGAGATGCGCCACGCGGCCGAGAACGAGGGGAAGTAACCCCAGCGGTGGCCGGGAGCCAGCTTCGAGGAACCGTCGGCGCGGAAATTGGCCGTCACGAGGTACTTGCTGTCGTAGTTGTACGACACGCGCGCCAGATAGGACATGATCGACCACTCCGATTTGCCGTAGCTCTGGCCGCGGACGCCGCCGTTGTTACCGCCGTTCAGGTTGGGAATGGCGTTGTTGTTGGTCGAGGAGAAATAGGAGCGCGAGCCGCTCAACTGCTCCCACACGGAGGTCGTGGCCGACGTGCCGGCCATCACTTCGAGGCTGTGGCGGTCGAACGACTTGTTCCAGGTCAGGATGTTGTCGTAAATCATGCGCATATCGTCGGAACGGGTGTCCGAGGCGGTTCCGTGCTGCGTCCGTCCGTAGGAGGTGCGGATCGGGTCGAGGAACGACGACGAGTGGACCCAGCGGCGGTCCATCGAAACCGTCGACTTGAAGGTCAGATCCTTGGCCAGGTAGAACGTCAGGCCGCCGGAGAGCAGCAGGCGGTCGGTGACATCCTGGTTGTAATCCGTGCGGGCCATGTTCTCACGCGGCGAGGTGAGGTTGGCGCCGTAAAAATTATTGTAGAACTGCTGGGGATTCTCGGGGTCCCAGATCGGCGCGTAGGTCGGGGTCGTGATGGCCGACACCACCACGCCGGCGCGGTTGGCGCCCTGACCCGAGATGATCGTGCCCTTGGTGGTGTAGTGCGAGAAAGTCGTCGAGGCGTTGGCCGAAACCCATTTGAAAATCTTCTTGTCGAAGCTGGCCTTCACGTTGTAACGGTCCGAAGAGGTGGTGTTGATGATGCCCTTTTCGTTGGTGTAGCCGCCGCCGAGGTAATAGGACGAGTTTTCATCGCCGTTGGAGACCGAGAACTGGTAGTTCTGGTTGACGCCCGTCGAGTAGGTTTCGTCGAACCAGTCGGTCCGGTCGGTCAGATCGGCCGGAAGCCCCGACACGGCGCCGTTCTCCTCCATCAGGTCGCGGTACTGCCGGGCATTGAGCACGTCGTAGCTCTTGGTCACCTTCGAAATGCCGACGAAGGTCGAGAACGAAATCTCGGGGCCCCGTTTCCGGCTGCCCTGCTTGGTGGTGATGAGCACCACGCCGTTGGCGGCGCGCGAACCGTAGATGGCGGCCGACGAGGCGTCCTTCAGCACCTGCATCGACTCGATTTCGTTGGGAGAGAGGTAAGCGATGGCGTAGTTTCCTTCGCCCACGGGAACGCCGTCGACCACATAGAGCGGATCGTTGCTCGACGAGATGGACGAAGCGCCGCGGACGCGGACCACCATGCCCTGTCCGGGCGAGCCGTTGGGCTGGATGACCTGCACGCCGGCGGCTTTGCCCTGAAGGGCGCCCGAGGCCGAGGTGATCGGGCGGCGGGCCAGGTCGTCGGTCTTGACGACCGAAACGGCCGTCGTGAGGTCCTTCTGCTTGACCGTGCCGTAACCGATCGCCACCACGGCGTCGAGGGCCACGGCGTCTTCGGCGAGTTTCACGTCGATCTTCGTGCGGCCGTTCACGGCGACCGTTTGCGAAACGAATCCGAGCGACTGGAAAATCAGGTTAGCAGAATTCCCCCCCCCTCGCAGTTTGAGGGAATAAGAGCCGTCCACGCCCGTCGTAGCGCCGTTCGTAGTTCCCTGCTCGATGATCGTGGCTCCGATAACGGGCTGTCCCGACTGGTCGGTGACCGTTCCCGTCACTGTCGGCGCCGACTGGGCGAAGGCCGCCGGCGCAAAGACGATCAGCATCGCCGTCAGTGCCAGCATCCACCCTCTCCGGCAGTCCGCTTGCAGTTTCTTGCAAAAATGTGCCATAGGAATTTAAGGTTTTTAAGTTTTAAGTTAATATTATAAATAGGTAAGGCGCAGTTCTTAAAAAATCGACACTTCATCGCCTTATTTCCGTTTAAATAAAAGTAACTATCCTCCGCGACATGAAAAAAATTTAAACAGCAAATTGTAAACTCAAAACCCGTTTATAAAAATATATCTACTTGATATTCAATATATTAATTATTTGACTATTGCAAAAAAAAGTAGATTGATCGGAATTTTCACAACCGCCTCGGAACCCCGGAAACGGCATATAATAAAATATTTTAAATAAATCCGGCTCCCGGAGCACGTTCCGTTCGCCGGGCCGGCCGCCCGTCCTGCCGGGAAAAACGGCCGGACGGTCCGACCGGCGGAAAGCGCGCCGCCCGGTATTGATTTTCCCGGGATTATTCCTATCTTTGGTGCCGTAACGACACTTTTATCAGCCGGAAAGTACCGCACCGTACCCGATTCGGTCTTGGAACCATCCGTCCTTTTTCCGATCTTTGTCAGGAACAAACCGTGAACCGTCCGCACATGAGAAACCTTCTGTCAACCGTACTGCTGCTCGCCGCAACGCTCGCCGCCTCGGCACAAAACGACCTGAAAAGCGTGCTTTCACAGCTCGACGCCACCCTTTCGCACCGGGACTCCTACATCGCCGGACGCGAACAGCGGATCGAATCGCTGAAAAACATCCTCCGGAAATCGGATTTCTCGGACGCCCAGCGCTACATCCTCAACCAGCAGCTGATCGACGAATACACCCCTTACCAGGCCGATTCGACCATCGACTACCTCTACCGCAACATCGCCCTGGCGACGCGCATGAACGACGCGGGGCACCTCAACGAGAGCCGTATCCAGCTGGCATACCTGTACAGTTCGGCGGGTATCTACCTCGAAGCGGCGAACATGCTGAAACTGGTCGATACCACGGCGCTGGACCGCAGGCAGCTGGTCGACTACTACATCGCCCGCCACAAACTCAACGACGAACTCCAGCTCTACTCCCACGACTCGGCGCAGGGACACGAATCGTGGCGGCTTACGGTGATCTACGCCCAGCTGATCGTGGAGAACACCGAACCGGAGTCGGTCACGCACCTCAACTCCCGGCTCCGCCAGGCGATCGGCGCCCGCGACTACCCGCAGGCCGTGGAGATTTCCGAACGGCTGTGCAGCGCCCTGCAACCCCTTTCGCGCGAATATGCCGAGGCGTCGTACATGCGCGCCCTCGTGGCGGACCTGATGGACGACACGCCCACGGCGCAGGTGTGGTTCGCACGCTCGGCGATGACCGACATCCAGCTGGGGATCCGCACTGAAAAGCCTCGCCAACACGCTGCTCGACGACGACAACATCCAGCGCGCCATGCGCTACATGCGGATCGTGATGGACGACGCACGGTTCTTCAATTCGCGGCTTCGCCCGTGGCAGGACGCACTGGCGCTGCACGTCATCGAAGAAGCCTACCAGGTCCGGCGGCAGCGGATGGACGCCATGTACAACATCTTCGTCGTGTCGATCGGCTGCTTCATGCTGCTGGCCCTCGGGGGCGTGGTCTTCGTCCTGCGGCAGAACCGCAAGCTGAACCTCGCGCGGCTCGAATTGCAGCAGGCCAACAACCGGCTCAACATCTCGAACAAAGACCTCCAGCACATCAACAAGCGACTGGCAGGACTGAACAGCCAGATTTCAGAGGCCAACGAAGTGAAGGAGGAGTATATCGGCATCTTCCTGACGATGTGCTCGGAGTACATCGACAAGATCATCGACTCGCGCCGCCACGTACGCCGCCTGCTGCGCGACGGCCGCGTCGACGAACTGCGGAAGGAGTACTCCCCGACCGACGGCGACAGCCGCGAACTGGAGGAGTTTTACCGCAACTTCGACACGACGTTCCTGCAACTCTACCCCACGTTCATCGAGGATTTCAACTCCCTGCTGGACAAGGAGGCGCGCATCGAGCCGAAAAAGGGCGAGCTGCTGACGACCGAGCTGCGCATCTTCGCGCTGATCCGGCTGGGCATCAACGACTCGTCGAAAATCGCCGCGCTGCTGCGTTACTCCGTGAGCACGATCTACAACTACCGGTCGAAGATCAAGGGGCACACGCTCGTCTCGCGCGACGATTTCGAGGAGCGGATCAAGACCATCGGGGCTTTCAGTCCGCAGCATCTCTGACCGGTTTCGCCCAAGGGGGGGGGCCTCCTCCCGGAGCGATTCGAAGCGGCACAAAAAAGCCCGCGGAGCATCCCGCGGGCTTTTCCAATACATGAATCGGAGAGGTTCCGGCCGTACGCAAAACACGGGCGGGAATTCACCGTCCCGTTCCGGGAGGCAAACAACCTCGGATATTGCAAGGCGGCCCTCCGGGGTCTCTGTTGCGGGACCGTTCCGGCCCCCGATGAATCGTCCCATGCGGGACCGCTTCCGGACGGGCGAAAAAAAGACCGCGGAAAGAATCCACGGTCTTCTATAACGGCGAGGTCTCCCCCCCCCTCCGGCGTTCCGGACGGAGCGCGGAGGCTACTCGGCCTGCTGCTCGGTCTGTCCGGCAGAGGGAATCTCGGCCTGCGGCATCGTAGCGGCGGCCTCGGATTCGATGACCCGCTCCTGAAGCGCCTTGGCGTCCTTCGAAATCTCCAAATTGCTGTCGGCGACCAGACCGCGGTCCATGGCCAGCGTAGCCGCAAGGCTCAAAACCACGATGGCAATAGCCATCGACCAGGTGAATTTCTCCAGGAAGTTCGTAGTCTCGCGCACACCCATCACCTGGTTCGACGCGCCGAAATTGGCGGCCATGCCGCTCTTGGGGTTCTGCACCAATACCGCCAGGATCACCAATACGCTCGCAACGAGTATCAGGGCAATGCAAATCGTGTATAACATATTACCTTAAATTTTAATATTGTTTTCTATTTTGCCAATAAGTTCGGCAAAGTAAACACTTTTTTCGGGATTTCGCAAACTTAATTTGCGATAAATCGCCACGGACTTGTCCCGAAGGCCTTGAGCGAGATAGATTTCGGCCAGCTCCTCGGTGACCACCTCGTCGTCGTCGTCCAGTTCGGGCTGCAGAACGACCTCCTCCTCGGGTTCGCCCTCGCCGGCGACGATGCGCAGGTCCTCTTCCTGAAGGAAACGGTCGATGATCTCCTCCGAGGAGAGCTGCGTGAGCGCCGAGGCGTCGACGGCGGCCCTGCGCAGCGAACTCTCGGCCCGCCACGGGGCCGTCAGCGCCACCCGCGGATCGGATTCGCCCGTAAGCGTCTCGCGCAGGATACGCCCCGGAAGGAACCACGGGAAGCGCACCGCAAGGTCCCCGGCTTCGGCAGCGGAAGGCGTCTCCGCCCGGCCGGGCGCCGCAAAGTATGTTTTCAGGTCGGACATCGCGCGTCGGAATTACCAGTTGGAGGCCGCGGCCTGGAAAATGTCGGTCACGATCTTGTCGACGATCTGGGGGATCAGCTCGCCTTCGACCTCCGTAAGCAGTTTCGTGGAGTCGTAGTCCTCGTAGGCCTGGAAGGTGCGGTTGAACGACATCTTCTCGTCGAGGGCGTTGGTGAAGCGCACCTTGACGGTGATCGTCAGGCGGTTGAGCAGGGCGTAGTCGTCGCTCGAAACCGAAGCCGTCGTCGAGGTATAGTTGACGATCTCGCCCTCGAAGGCGAAGTCGCCGCCCTCGTCGACCTGCATCAGGCGCGTGCGGCGCGTGAACATGTCGACCAGCGCCTCGGTGAGCGTGGAACTCAAAATCGGCGACACCATCGTGGCGTTGTTGGGGAAGTAGGCCACCGAAAAGGTCTTGGCGTCGGGCGGAATCGAGGCGCCCGACAGCGAGTATTTGATGGACACGCCGCAACCGGTCATCACCGCGGCGATAGCCAGCAATGAAAAACGGAAAATGAAAAATGAAAAATTATCTCGGAATCTGCGCATTCTTTTAATTCTTAATTTTTAATTGGAGTCAGGAATTGTCTTCAATTCCTAACTCCTTTATCTTGCGGTATAGTGTGCGCTCCGACATGAAAAGTTCGGCAGCGGCCTCGCGGCGGCGGCCGTTGTTGCGGCGCAGGGCGCGGATGATCTGCTCGCGCTGCATGTCGGCCTTGGTCATCTCGCGGGGCGGCTCGTCGGTCACCTCCTCGCTCTCGGCATAGACCGGAGGCTGGGGATAGGAAGCGACGGCCGGAACGTAGCTGCTCTGCGCCGTGGTCGGCAGCAGGGCCTTGACGTCACGGACCGGCTCGGGGCACGGCACGCCGCCCTTCATCAGTTCGGAGATCATCCGCTTGAGGTCGTTGATGTCGGCGCGCATGTCGAACAGCACCTTGTAGAGCAGTTCGCGCTCGGTCGACATCGTGTCGTCCATGCGCATCGTCCCGGCGGCCATCGGCGCGCCCCCGCCCTGCGGGGGCAGGTATTTCGCCAGCACCTCGGAGGTGATCACCCGGGTCTGCTCGATGGCCGAAATCTGCTCGGCGACGTTCTTCAGCTGGCGGATGTTGCCCCGCCAGTAGTAGTTCTTCAGCATCTCGCGCGCCGCATCGTCGAGCGTCACGGCGGGCATGCGGTACTGCACGGCCACGTCGGCGGCGAACTTGCGGAACAGCAGCGGAATGTCCTCCGGGCGTTCACGCAGCGAGGGAACCGTGATGGGGACCGTCCCCAGACGGTAGTAAAGGTCCTCGCGGAAACGCCCCTGGGCGATGGCCTCCTGGAGGTTCATGTTCGTGGCGGCGACCACGCGGACGTTGGTCTTCTGCACCTTCGACGAACCGACGCGGATATACTCGCCCGTCTGAAGCACGCGCAGCAGGCGCGCCTGCGTCGGATGCGGCAGTTCGGCCACCTCGTCCAGGAAGATCGTACCGCCGTCAGCCTCCTCGAAATACCCCTTGCGGGCCTCCACGGCGCCGGTAAAGGAGCCTTTCTCGTGGCCGAACAGTTCGGAGTCGATCGTACCCTCGGGAATCGCCGCGCAGTTGACGGCGATGTATTTGCTGTGCTTGCGCGCGGAATAGGCGTGGATAACCTGCGGGAAAAACTCCTTGCCCACACCGCTCTCGCCCGTAACGAGCACCGTCAGGTCGGTAGGGGCCACACGCAGGGCCACCTCCAGCGCCCTGTCCAGAAGCGGGGAGTTGCCGATGATGCCGAAGCGTTGTTTTACGGTGGTGATCTCTGTCATTTATTCGAGTTGTTCGGGTTGGGACGCGGCGGACGGGAGTTCCGCCGCCTGCGGAAGTTCGATGTATTCGTTTTCGGCCTGCTTCTCCCGGGCGTCGCGCCAAAGTCCGAAGGCGATGGCCGCCACGGCCAGCAGGGCGGCGATCACGGCGATCCAGATGAACCGGTCGGCGCGGCGGCGCGGCACGCGGTCGACGTAGCGGTAGGCATCGGTGTTCTTCGGCGGCTTGCCGTAGCGCAGCCCCCGCACCGAAGGATCGGGATTCATCTTCGCCGAAGTCGACACGCGCGGCTCCGTGAAAGCCGTCTTGACGGCCTCGGCCACCTTCTCGGGTTGCAGCGGCTGACGTTTCCCGGCAGCCGGTTCTTGCGCGGGGGATTCCGACGCGGGTTGCGGCTCGTAGACGAAGGCGATGGTCGCATTGGGACCGGGTTTCATCACCCCGAAGCCCTCCAGGCGGTACTCCGAGCCATGCTCCACGGCGTGGCGGATCTCGAAAACGAAGCGGTCGATCTCGCCCGCGGCCTCCAGTTCGCCCATCCCCCCGGCGCGGAGAAGCCCCCGCAGCACGCCGTCGTCGCGCTTGAGCAGTTCCGAAAAGACGACGCTCCGGCCCGGCTCCTTGACGATGAACGTTCCGAGTTGGGGTACGACGAGCCGCCTGTGCGACTCCAGATATTGTATCAGGGTATGAATCAGCACGGTTGAAAATCCTTTAAATCCGGGTTCAAAATTACCCTTTTTCAGCGGAAAAAGCAATATTCCGGAGGGCTTTTTCAAAATAATCGGGCAAAGTGTTGGTTATCCGAAAAATATTCGCCTATTTTGCATCCCGATTTTTTCCAAAATCCGGGCGAGCTACTTTCGCCCGAAAATTGCAAAGTAACCGGGCCGGATTGTAAAAACTTTACCGAACGAGCCATGAAAGACAAGTACATCGACCTGATCGAACAATCGTTCGATTTCCCGCAGGATGAGTTCTCCGTCGAGGACAACGAGCTGAATTTCCACGACATTCCGCTGATGGAACTGATCAAACAGTACGGAACTCCGCTCAAAATCACCTACCTGCCGAAGATCTCCCAGCAGATCAACCGCGCCAAGCGCATGTTCAACGTGGCGATGGCGAAGGTCGACTACAAGGGTTCGTACAACTATTGCTACTGCACCAAGTCGAGCCACTTCTCGTTCGTGCTGGAAGAGGCCATGAAGAACGACATCCATCTGGAAACCTCGTCGGCCTACGACATCCACATCATCAACGCC
>ERZ835080.1598-NODE-1598-length-15760-cov-4.848329_pt1 | contig 15760 bp, 9 predicted proteins | sample MGYA00519688_ERZ835080 | MGnify/ENA primary metagenome ERZ835080 (study PRJEB31850, sample SAMEA3708770) | human gut metagenome | biome: human gut; feature: human-associated habitat; material: faeces | place: China | collected 2014 ... | reverse complement strand
TGAAATCGGTGGCGGAAGTGTTAGAATCTTCGATCAGGATATTCAGAGCAAGATGTTCAAAGTACTTGGATTTACGGAAGAACAGGCTCAGGAGCAGTTCGGATTCCTTCTGACAGCATTCAAATACGGAGTACCGCCGCACGCAGGACTGGCTTACGGTCTGGACCGTCTGGTTATGCTGATGGCAAAACAGGACAGCATCCGTGACGTGATCGCATTCCCGAAGGTAAAAGATGCATCTGACCTGATGACAGAAGCACCGGGACATGTAGATGCAAAACAGCTGGAGGAACTCGGAATTGCAGTAGTGGCAAAGGAAGAGAAGAAAGACGACGCTGAGTAAGTAAAGAATAAAATGCCGGGAACAGTCAGATAAAGATTATTCCTGGCATTTATTAAATTATTTGAATTTTCAGATAGAAAGAAAAATTCAAAAAACTTGAAAAAGATATTGACATAATGAGAAAGTTGCGATATACTAAATATCGTTCTGATGAACACGAAAACATAAAATATACTTGATGTGCGATAGTAGTACAGTTGGTAGTACGCCACCTTGCCAAGGTGGAGGTCGCGGGTTCGAGTCCCGTCTGTCGCTCTTTGTGGGACTTATGATTTTCATAAGTCTCTTTTTTCATTCATGTAAATTTCTGATTAAACTTTTAATTAAATCAAAAGCCCCCATTTGTCAAAGTTGTCCCAGATACACGAAAAGGGATCCGCTTTCACTTTTTTGTAAAAGCCTGATCCCTTCTTTTTATTTATTCTAACCTTATAGATCTACTCTTCTATTTTGCCAGCCAGTCCATTGCAATCTTCGCATACATGGCTGCGCCAAGCGGTAATGCTTTTTCATTAAACAGAATCTTTGGATTATGCTGTCCTTTCCATTTACTCTGATCTTCCACTCCGGCTCCGACTACAAAATAACTTGCCGGTATTTTTGCCGAAATCACGGCAAAGTCTTCGGATCCCATGACATGAAATCCACCGTTAATCGTTGTTCCCGGATTCTCAAGAGACTCAACACTTTTAATATACTCTGCATTCAGTTCTTCATTGCAAGTTACACTCGGAACATTGCTGAGTTCTTCGATTTCACATGTAGTACGATAAGCTGCTGCAACAGCCGGAACAATTTCATTGATTCTCCGAATCAGCATCGTCCTTACTTTTTCATTAAATGTCCTTAGTGTTCCCTGAAGCACGCAACGCTCCGGAATTACATTTGCTGCATTACCAGCTGTAAACTGTCCAATCGTAAGTGCTGCCTCTGCTGATGGTGGACATTCCCTGGCGATCAGTGCCTGAAGAGCATGATAAACTTCTACACCAGCGTTGATCGGGTCAATACAGCCCTCCGGTGCAGAACCATGTCCGCCCCGTCCTGTAAGGGTGATTTTAAAGCCATATACAGATGCCATGGCTTCCACACCATATCCAATCGTTCCACATGGAATTGCCGCAAATACATGCGCTGCAAAGGCAGCATCTACATGCGGATTCTCCAGGACTCCTGCTTCCACTGCTGCTTTCGCTCCGCGGAAGGTCTCCTCACCTGGCTGGAACAATAATTTGACCACGCCCGGCAGTTCTTCTTCATGCGCCTTTAAAATTTTTGCCGCTCCAAGAAGGATCGTAGCGTGCAGATCATGTCCGCATCCATGCATACAGCCATTCTTTGATGCAAATTCAAGTCCCGTTTCCTCTTCTACCGGAAGCGCATCCATATCACTTCTCAGAAGAAAACATTTATCCCCTTTTCCAATCTGAGCGATAATCACTGAAACCTCAGGAAATACCTTGTATTCTACATTCATCTCATCCAGACGTTTACCGATATATTCCACAGTCTTTGGAAGCTCCAGATCCGTCTCAGGAATTTGATGAAGATCTCTTCTCCATTTTATAAGTAGATCATTCATTTCCTGCGCTTCTTCTAAAATTTTATGTGCCATATATCCCATCCTCCTTTTATTTCAACTATCATTATTATAGAATTTCGCTATAAAAAAAGAAATGAACATTTCTTCACTTTGACAGCCAATTCTGTTTTATGTGAAAAAATGTTCATTTTTAAAAATTGAATTATAAAATTTATTCAGCGTCCGCTGTATGCTCTTCCAGCTCCAGTCCAAGCTCTTCTAGCTGCTTCGGATCGACTCTCTCCGGTGCTTCTGTCATCAGGTCAGATGCATCTTTTACCTTCGGGAACGCGATCACGTCACGGATGCTGTCCTGTTTTGCCATCAGCATAACCAGACGGTCAAGACCGTAAGCAAGTCCTGCGTGTGGCGGCACACCGTATTTAAATGCATTCAGAAGGAATCCAAACTGCTCCTGTGCCTGTTCCGGTGTGAATCCAAGTACTTCAAACATTTTACTCTGGATCTCCTGGTTGAAGATACGGACACTTCCGCCTCCGATCTCGTTACCATTCAGAACGATGTCATATGCTTTTGCACGGACTCTTCCCGGATCACTGTCGATGTACTGAAGGTCTTCTTCCATCGGCATGGTAAACGGATGATGCATTGCTGTGAAACGGTTCTGTTCATCACTCCACTCAAGAAGCGGGAATTCTGTGATCCACAGGAATTTGTATTCATTCTTATCAAGGAGTTCCATCTGGCGTGCCAGTTCCAGTCTGAGTGCACCAAGAACATCCCATACAACTTTATTCTTATCTGCCGCAAAGAGAAGTAGGTCTCCATTCTCTCCAGCCATCGCTTTAATCAGCGCTGCTGTCTCTTCTTCCGTCATGAATTTTGAGAAAGAAGATTTGACAGTTCCGTCTTCATGAATTGCAATATAAGCAAGTCCCTTTGCTCCATAACCTTTTGCAAAATCAACCAGCTTGTCGATCTTCTTTCTGGCCATGCCACCCTGGCCTTTTGCGTTGATACCACGGACAGTTCCGCCTGCTTCAATCGCATTCTTAAATACAACAAATTCGCTGTCTTTGACAGTCTCTGTCACATTAACCAGCTCCATGCCGAAACGGATATCCGGTTTATCAGAACCGAATCTGTCCATTGCTTCCTGCCAGGTCATTCTCTGAATCGGGAGCTGTACATCGATATCCAGTACCTCTTTGAACAGATGTGCAAGCAATCTCTCATTGATATCAATGACATCATCAACATCTACAAAAGAAAGTTCCATATCCATCTGTGTAAATTCCGGCTGACGGTCTGCACGAAGGTCTTCATCACGGAAACATTTTACGATCTGGAAATATCGGTCATATCCGGAGCACATCAGCAGCTGTTTGAAGATCTGCGGTGACTGCGGAAGTGCATAGAAGCTTCCCGGATGAATACGGCTCGGTACCAGGTAATCTCTTGCACCTTCCGGTGTACTCTTAATCAGGAACGGTGTCTCGATCTCAAGGAATCCTTCTTTTGCCATGAACTGACGTGCGAGGGTAGCCACACGGCTTCTCATCATCAGGTTTCTCTGGATGTCCGGTCTTCTAAGATCGAGGAAACGGTATTTCAGACGTACTTCCTCTTTTGTCTTGGAATTCTCTTCGATCGGGAACGGAGGTGTCTCAGATTCAGATAAAATTCTGAGTTCTTCCGGTTTGATCTCAATCGCACCTGTTGCAAGATTTTCATTAACTGCACCGGAACGTTTTTCAACAGTTCCCACGATTGCTACAACAAACTCACTTCTAAGCTTTGCTGCCTTCTCAAGAAGCGCTTTATCTGTACTTCCCTCTTCAAAAACAACCTGGATCAGTCCGGAACGGTCACGTACATCTACGAAAACCAGTCCACCTTTATTTCTGTTCTTCTGTACCCATCCCATGATGATTACCTTTTCACCGATGTTTGCCTCTGAAAGCTCTGCACACCGGTGTGTTCTTTTCAGTCCTGTCATTGACTCTGCCATTCTAATTTATCCTCCTACGTTTCTCTTTCCTTATAAATCCATAACGGAATCTTTGTAGCAGTCTGTGATATCTTCATATCCTTCTGCGATCAGCTGATCCTTCTGGAATTTCTTGTTTTTTTTCATATTGACCACCAGAACCTGTTTCCCGGCTGCGCGGTCAGCTTTTGCCATCTCAAGTACTTTGAGGATGCCTTCCTTGTGCATGTTCTTTTCAAGAAGATATGCTTTTTTCTGGCGCTTAGAAGGAATCTCATATCCATTTTCCAGAAGTAGCATGACAATACGCTCAAATCCGATTGAGAATCCACATGCCGGTGTGTCCTGCCCTGTGAATTTACCGATCATCTTATCGTAACGTCCGCCACCTGCAACAGAGCCGCCAAATTCATCCATCGTTACTTCAAAAATGGTTCCTGTATAGTAAGATTGTCCACGTACCAGCGTCGGATCAAATTTCACTTTGAATTCTGCCTCTTTTGCACTTTCTACGCTGGAGATGATCGTTTCCATGCTGTCGGCTGTCTTTTCGTCAAGGAATCCTGCCAGCTTTTCCTTACAGAAACGGATTCCGTCAACATCCGGGCTGATCTCATCAAAGAGTCCAAGATAAGTATCTACATTTTCTTTTGTATAACCCATCTCAACCAGTTCTTCGCCTACGCCTTCTTTGCCGATCTTATCCATCTTATCAAGGATGATAAATACTTCATCGAAATCTTCTTCCTTAAATCCACTAAATGCAGCCATCGCCTTTAAGATATTACGGTCATTGATACATACCGTAAAATTGTGGAAATCCATCTTTCCAAGCATGGTCGTAGTTGCAAGGATCAGTTCGATCTCTGCAAGATTACCCGGCTCACCTAAAATATCGATATCGCACTGCATGAACTGACGGAAACGTCCTCTCTGTGGACGGTCTGCTCTCCATACATTGCCAATCTGAAGTGCCTTAAACGGTGACGGCAGTTCATTTGCATGATTTGCATAGTATCTTGCAAGCGGAACTGTCAGGTCATAACGAAGTCCTCCGTCTACCAGATCGATCTCTTCTTTTGCCTCAGCAATTTTCAGTTTTTCCCCTCTCTTCAGAATCTTGAAGATCAGTTTTTCATTGTCGCCACCCTGTTTGCTGCACAGGTTCTCAATGTGTTCCACACACGGTGTCTCTATGGAAGTAAATCCAAATGTCTTATAGGTATCCTTGATCATCTGGATCACATAGTCTCTGATTTCCATTTCTTTCGGGAGCATGTCTTTCATGCCGGTAACCGGTTTTTTCTTTAATGCCATAACCATTCTCCTTTTCGCTCTATCATCTCATCGATACGGGAAATATATTCTCCCACATCTCTGACATTTTCTATTCTTATCAGATTCGTCATCCGCCCGTTTTTACTTCCGGGTGCCGGAATCTCATACGGAAGCACCACCTTAGTCGATGCGCCTGCACCGGCAGCAACGATGGACTGCTTTTCCTCCATAATCAGTATATTGTAAATTCCCGCTTTGTCAACCTTTGCGTAACCTACATTTTCAAAATTTCCTGCAATATTCTTCTGTCTGTAGAGATAATACGGATAAATTCCCATCTCACCGGCCGCCTTACGTGCCATATCGATCATCTCTTCCAGCTCTCTTGCCATCTGTTTATAATTTTGTTTTTCTGTGCTTGCAGCCCGTTCGCGTGTCAGTCTCGAACCATGTTTCATTGCAAGTGCATGGACCGTCAAACTATCCGGTGCAAGCTCTTTGATCTGACGAAGAGTATCTTCCATCTCCTCCGGATGTTCTCCCGGAAGACCTGCGATCAGATCCATATTGATATTGTCGAATCCCAGTTCTCTTGCCAGATGGAAAATGCGGACTACATCTTCCACTGTGTGACGTCTTCCGATCACATCCAGTGTCTTCTGCTGCATGGTCTGTGGATTGATGGAAATTCTGCCAACTCCATGCTTTCGGATCACTCGCAGCTTGTCCTCAGTAATGCTGTCCGGTCTTCCGGCTTCGATCGTATATTCTTTCAGATGTTCAAAGGAAAAATGTTCTTCCAGGAAACTCAAAACCCGGTCCATCTGCTGTGCACTCAGGGTTGTCGGTGTACCGCCTCCCATATAAATCGCATTAAGATGCTTTTCTTTTGAAACCTCTGCAATAAATGCAAGCTCTTTTAAAAGTGCATCTACATATTCATCCATCCGGTCCTGCCATTTTGCAACCGGATAAGAAGTAAAGGAGCAGTAACTGCAGGTTGTCGGGCAGAACGGAATTCCGATATAAAGACTGTATCCATTTTCATAATCCAGCTTGTCAAGCTGGGCTTTTTCCCGCTTTGCGATCTCGATACCAAGCATTGCTTTTTTCTCGCTTACCACATAGGTATCATGCATATACCGGATGATTTCTTCCTCAGAAGAACCTTCTTCCAGTCTTTCCATGATCATCTTTGTGGGGCGTACACCTGTCATATTCCCCCATGCATGTTCTTCTCCGGTCTTTTTGACCAGGGTCTGATATAATTTTTTATTGATATAACGCTTTTGTTCTCTTTTTTCGCTGATGTCTGCGATTTCAGCCTCCCTGCAATGAAAAAAGGTCCACCGGACCTTTTTATCACATGCCTGCTCTTCCAGATCTGGTTCCTCTTCTGCGGTCATCTCGATCAGAAGTTCCTGTTCTGGATCTACCTTCTGGCTGATCTCGGCATCAGGAAGAAATGACTTTACGATATGATACATGTCGTAGGTGAAACGTTCATTCTTACAGCTGATCCGAATCATTTCTCTGCTCCTCTATACATACGGGTTGTTCACTTTTTCGTTGCCAATCGTTGTTGCGCCCATATGTCCCGGGAATACCTTTGTTTCATCCGGAAGCAGGAACAGCTTTTCCTTGATCGAACGAATCAGTGCAGAAGTACTGCTGGTTGCAAAATCACTTCTTCCGACTGAACAACAGAACAATGTATCTCCACTGAAAAGTACTCCCTCTTTTTCTACATAGTAGCATACGCCGCCCTGGGTATGTCCCGGTGTATGGATCACCCGGAAATCTTCTCCGATCAGATGAAGCACATCTCCATCATGGATCACGTCTCCACCCGGGTAGCTGTAGCCATTTGTATATACCGTTGACTCATTCATAGACGGTGTGTGAAGAAGCTCCAGATCAGATTCTTCTACGTAAACCGGCATTTCTCCATACCGGTCGATCACTTTATCGATTCCCATGATATGATCAAAATGCGCATGAGTCAGAAGAATTGCCTTAATTACAAGCTCTTCCTCTTCGATATAACCGATCATCGCTTTTGACAGATTTGCCGGATCAACGATCACGGTCTCTTTTGTTTCTTCATTAGTAACAATGTAACAATTGGTACTGATAATTCCTGTTACAAATTTTTCGATTTTCATTTCTTTTTACCCCACTGCTCGTTCTATATCCAGCACACCGACGATTTGCCGGAGCTTTCCGATCACTTTTCCAAGCTCCTCTCTTCCCCGGACAATAAATCCGGCTTCGATTGTTGCCGTTCCCTGTTTGCTGGTTCTTACATTCATAGACTTCACATCAATATTCATCTCCGTGAACACCTTGGACATATCCATCAAAAGTCCCTGCCTATCATTTGCATACATCTTGATCTCAGCCAGATAGCTTCCGGTGTCTGTACCTTCCTCCGGTTTTTCCCATTCTGCCGGGATCAGACGCGCTCTTTCCGTTTCTGACAGATGAATGATATTGACACAGTCCGTCCGATGGATCGACATTCCACGTCCACGGGTGATAAAACCAACGATCTCATCTCCCGGCACCGGATTGCAGCATCTGGAAAAGCGCACTGCCATATCGTCGATTCCCTTGACCACGATACCACTCTTGGATCGGGTGATATGCACCTTGTTCTTTGCCGCTTCCGCAACCTTTTCCAGAACACTTTCGTCAGTCAGTTCTTTTCGGTGATCCTTACTGTATTCTTCTGCAAGACGGTTGACAATCTGCCCTTCCTTCAATCCGCCATGTCCAAGTGCTGCAAGAATCGAATCCCAGTCCTTAAAGCCGTACTTTTCCTGCACGATCTGCATATATTTCGGTTTCATCAGATCCGAGAGTACAAATCCTTTTGCCTTACAGTACGTGGCGAGCATTTCCTTACCACGTACAATATTTTCTTCTTTGAATTCTTTCTTAAACCACTGGTTGATCTTGTTCTTCGCCTGGGTACTCTTGACGATACTCAGCCAGTCACGACTCGGTCCTTTGGAGTTCTGCGAAGTCAGAATCTCGATTCGGTCCCCGTTCTGGATCTTGTAATCGATATTGACCAGCTTGCCATTGACTCTGGCACCTACCATCTTGTTGCCGACCGCAGTATGGATCGCATAGGCAAAGTCAACCGGCGTAGAACCGTTCGGCAGGTTCTTGACATCTCCGTTCGGTGTAAAGCAGTATACATCCTCTGCAAATAGATCCAGGTCTCCTTTCAGAAGATTCAGAAATTCCCGGTTGTCTGACATGTCTCGCTGCCATTCCAGGATCTGACGAAGCCAGCTCAGTTTTTCTTCTTCCTTCGCTTCAACGCTCTTCTTTCCATCTTCAGACTCTTTATATTTCCAGTGTGCCGCAATACCGTATTCAGCAGTTTTATGCATCTCTTTTGTACGGATCTGGATCTCAAACGGCTGACCGATCGAACTCATCAGAGTCGTATGCAGAGACTGGTACATATTTGCCTTCGGCATTGCGATATAATCTTTAAAACGTCCCGGTACCGGTGTATACATCTCATGGATAACTCCAAGCGCCGCATAACAGTCTTTTACAGAATCTACGATAATACGGACTGCAAACAGATCATAGATCTGATCCACCGTCTTATCCTGGTTCACCATCTTCTTATAAATGCTGAAGAAATGCTTCACACGTCCGTTCACTTCTGCATCAATGTTCGCATTCTTCATATGCGTGGAAACCTCATCCACGATCTGCTGGACAAATTCTTCCCTTTCCGTTTTTCTTGCATTGATCTGCTTTACCAGATCGTTAAAAACCTCCGGTTGGGAATATTTGAGCGCCAGATCATCAAGCTCTGTCTTGATCTTGGAAATACCAAGCCGTTGTGCGATCGGAGCATAGATATCCATGGTTTCTTTTGCTTTTTCCAACTGCTTCTCCGGTCGCATATACTGCAGGGTACGCATATTGTGCAGACGGTCGGCAAGCTTGATGATGATAACACGGATATCTTTTGCCATCGCAAGGAACATCTTACGAAGATTCTCAGCCTGGACCTCCAACTTATCCGCTGAATAGGAAAGCTGTCCCAGCTTTGTGACACCGTCTACCAGAAGAGCCACCTCATCTCCGAATTCCTGACGGATTTCTTCGTCCGTCATCACCGTGTCTTCTACCACATCATGAAGGATGCCGGCAACGATCGTCTCTTTGTCCATCTCCAGTTGTGCCAGAATGATTCCTACCCACAGAGGATGGATAATATACTCTTCTCCGGATTTCCGTGTCTGCCCTTTATGCGCGTCTCTTGCAATATGATATGCTTTTTCGATCATAGAGACGTCCGCCGAAGGATGGTACTTTCTGACTCGCTCGATCAGACTTTTATAGAGCAGTTCCGGATTCTGATAATCTTCCACATCCTTTACCGCATGACCATCTACGATCTCCAGTTTTTTATGTGTTGGTTCGATCAGCATCTCCTGCTGGATTCCGATATCGTCTGCCATAGCCTTCCCTTCTTTCTCATTAGTTTCCCGGATACTGGATTACGGAATCTACTTTGTATCCTTTCAGTTTTTCCCGTCCTTTTAATCCCATCAGTTCGATCAGGCAGAGAACTTCTACAACCTCACCGCCAAGTCCTTCGATCAGTTTGATCATTGCTTCTGCCGTACCGCCTGTTGCCATCAGGTCATCTACGATCACAACCTTGTCTCCCGGTTTGATCGAACGCTTGTGGATCTCGATCTCTGCACTTCCATATTCCAGATCATACTTGATCGATGCTGTCTCGCAAGGAAGCTTTCCTTTTTTACGGATCGGCACAAATGCTTTTTGCAGATTATATGCAATCGGCATTCCAAAAATAAATCCTCTGGACTCCGGTCCGATCACGATGTTGAAATCCATGCCTTCAAGCTTATCCTGCAGTTCCCGAATGGAAAGCTGAAGCCCTTCCGGATCTTCAAGAATGCTGGTTACATCTCTGAAAATAATTCCTTTTTCCGGATAATCCGGAATGCTGACAACATATTCTTCAAGTTTTTTCATCTTTCTTCTCCACCTTACCTACAAATATATGCAATATTTATTAGTATAGCATAAAATTGCTGTTTTTCAAATTATTTATAATTTTGGATCACAATCTGTGGCGTACGGACTCCCTGATACTCATTGATATCAGGATAATAGGTAAATGCCATAACAATTCCATGCCCATGTCCGTGCAGTAGACACTCACAGGCAATATCTCCAAATTTTTCACGCACATATTCCACAAAGGTATTCACATCTCCAAAATACATGGCATCCATCCTTGTACCGTGAAGATCCTTCACCTGCAACTTCAGCACATTTTTATTCTTGCCAAGGATTCTCGCACTTTCCACCTGTACCTGTCTTTCTGCAAAGACCGGACGTGCATTTCCTTTGCCAAATGGTTCCAGAACCGCAAGCTCTCCGATAAATTTTTCATTGACACATTCAAACGGGAGCTGCATATCTATGGCAATCTTTTCATTCAGATCCTCTGGTGTGATCCCGGATTTTTCGTTAATCTCCTTACGGAACTGTTCCAGATTCTCCTCCGGCATGGAGAGACCTGCCGCCATCTTATGCCCGCCAAATTTTGACAACAGATGCTTTACCCGGTTCAGTCCTTCATACATGTGCCAGGTCTCGATCGATCTTCCTGAGCCCTTTAAACCTTCCGCGCCCTTCGTCAGCACAAAGACCGGACGGTAATATTTTTCCCGGATCCTTCCTGCCACAATCCCGGCAAGGCTTTCATGACATTCCGGCAGGTAGACCACCAGCACGTCTGCATCCTTAAGTTCATTGTTCTCCACCTGGATAAACGCCTCTTCTACCGCCTGCGCCGTCATATCCTTCCGGCTGTCATTGAGTGCTTTCAGATCACCTGCCAGCAGATCCGCCTCCGCCACTTTCTTTGCCTCCAGAAGCTCCAGGGCACGCTTTGCTGTATCCAGTCTTCCACTGGCATTCATACACGGACCGATCACAAATCCAATGTGATACGAAGACAGCTTATCTACATTCACACCAGTACATTCCATCAGCGCCTTCAGTCCCAGATTCTCCGTCCGTTTCAGCATATCCAGTCCCTGTTTAACAAAAATACGGTTTTCGTCCACCAGATCCATAACATCACCGATCGTTGCGATTGCCACATTTTCCATCAGATAATCTGCATCTTCCGCATCTTTTCCCATGGCTTCCATCAGAGCCTCCACCAGCTTGTAAGCAACCGCAGCCCCGCACAGCCCTTTGAACGGATAAGTACAGTCCTCCTGCTTCGGATCCACAACCGCATCTGCCTCCGGCAAAATATATCTTCGTTCCCCGCCAATTTCCGTATACGGGACCTCATGATGATCCGTCACCACAATCGTCATTCCCATACTTTTTGCATAGGCGATCTCCTCTGCCGCCGCAATCCCGTTATCACAGGTAATGATCGTATCCACGTCGGCCTCCAGCGCCCGGTCGATCAGGTTCCGGTTTAGACCATACCCGTCCTTCATACGATCCGGAATGTCACTGTCCACATCAGCTCCGAGCATCCGGAATCCCTCCAGAAGAATATAGGTCGACTGGATTCCATCAATATCATAGTCTCCAATGATCCTGATTTTTGCATTTTCTTTTATCTTTTCTCCAAGAACCGCTACTGCCTTGTCCATATCCTTCATCAGCATTCCATCGTACAGATCGGCGATCGTACCGTTTAAATATTTCTCGATCGCATCATCCCCGATCACATCCCGGTTTCTTATCAGGGAAGCCACTCGCGGACTGATATGGAATTTCTCACTGATATGCTGAAAATCCGCTCCTTTTCTCAGAAGTACCCAGTTCTCCATTTTCTCTTTTCCTTTCTTTGGTAGTCAGATAATACAAAGATGCCGGAGGATTCTCCTCCGACACCTCATTTTCTGTCAGTTATTTCTTTTTCGCTGCTTTTTTGCCGCCGATTTTTGTTTTCATTACATACCATAATGCACCGGTGATACATACAGATGAATATCCGCCACCTGCAATACCAACCATAAGCGGTGCAGCAAATTCTTTGATCGAACTTACACCCATGATATAAAGAACCGCTACCATGACAAATGTAGTAAATGTTGTGTAAATACTTCTTGTCAGTGTATAAGTGATACTTCTGTTTACAAGCGCTTTCAGATCATCGTTTCTCTTCATGACCCGAAGCTCTTCACGGATACGGTCGAAAATAACGATCGTCGCATTGATAGAATATCCAAGGATTGTCAGCATACATGCGATAAATGTATTACCGACAGATGTTCTTGCAAGTGCATAGAATGTAAGCACAAATAACAAATCGTGTAAAAGAGCAAGAACCGCACTTGATGCGAAACGTACATCTTTGAACCGGAACCAGATATAGATCAGCATACAGATCGCTGAAATGATAACTGCAATGATCGCATCCTGTCTCATCTCGGAGCTTACCGTAGAACTGATATTTTCTGCTGTAATTGTCGATGTGTCTACACCAAATTTATCAGCAAGCGCATTGTTAAGTGCTTCTCTTTCGTCAAGATTCAGCGTCTGTGTCTTGATGATGATCTGATTGCTGTCTTTTACTTTCTGTGCCTGTACATTGTGATCTCCGGTCACATCTTCTACAACCGGAACGATCTTTGAATCAATCTCTTTGATCGAGTAATCTTTATCAAATGTTACGGTTGTAGCCGTACCGCCCTTGAATTCCAGGCTGTAGTTCAGCGCACCTTCACCTTTTCCCGACTGGACTCCCATTGTTACAAAACCTGCTGCGATCACAGCAATTGATATTGCAAAGAAAATGGCTTTCTTTCCGAGGAAGTCGATAACTTTTCTTTCTTTTTTGAATTTCTTCGCATAAAATTTCACATCACGAAGACCAATCGCATACAGAGAGAAAATGATGATCCTGGTAATAACAAGTGCCGTAAACATTGACACAACAATACCAAGTGCCAATGTCTGTGCAAATCCTTTTACAGAACCTGAACCCTTGAACCAGAGAATAGCTGCAGCGATCAGAGTTGTTACGTTACCGTCAACGATCGCAGACAGTGCTTTGTGGAAACCATTCTTCAGGGAAGTCTTAACACTGATACCTGTTGTCACTTCTTCACGCACACGGGCGAAAATGATAACGTTGGCATCGACTGCCATACCGATTCCAAGGATGATACCTGCAATTCCCGGAAGGGTAAGCGTGATATTAAATGCATTTAAAAGCACCAGGATCAGTCCTGTGTAGATCAGAAGTGCTAGACCTGCTGCAAGTCCCGGAATCAGATATACGAAGCACATAAATACGAAGATGATGGCAAGTCCGATGGCACCAGCCATTAAGCTTGTGCTGATTGCTTCTTCTCCGAGCTGTGCAGCTACTACATTAGAGCGAAGTTCTTCCAGTTCCAGAGAAAGTCCACCGATTCGGATGGTAGCTGCAAGATTGTCTGCTTCTTCATAGCTTGACATCCCTGTGATAACGGCTTCTCCGCCTTCGATCGCCTGATTAACTCTTGGTGAACTGATTGTCTGTCCATCATAAATAATGGAAATCTGTTTTCCTACATTTGCTGCTGTTGCTTCTGCAAATTTGGTTGTTCCTTCTTTGGTAAGCTGCAGAGCTACGACATATTCTTTGTTCTTAGTCGTAGAGTTCTCCTGTGTCTGAGCCTCTGCATTTTTAACATCTGTTCCTTCAAGAACGGTATTGCCATCTGCATCCTGAAATACCAGTGATCCTGGTTTGCCAAGTTCTTCCAGAACTTTATTAGCATCGGATACACCCGGGATCTCGATGTTGATCCGGTCATCCCCTTCCTGATATACACTTGCTTCTGTACTGTACTGCTCTACACGCTTCTGCAGCTTGTAGATCGTATCCTTCATATCTTCTGCTGAAGGATTCTTGTCTTTTGTCTGATAGGTAATGCTGACACCACCGGCAAGGTCAAGACCAAGATTGATATTTCTTGCGGAACCTGTGTGGGAGGAACCAAATCCCTGCCAGCAGGTAAATCCAAGAAGTCCTAAAAGTGCAGCAATCAGAACAAGGCTTACTATTCCTTTACTCTTCTTCATGTCCAAGTCCCTTTCTTAGTTTTCGTCTGCCATTGCAGCCTTTATCATAATCGCGCATTCCACGCGCTTACGTTCCATCTCACATCCCAGATCATAAGAATCATTTAATCCGTCTGCATACTTGTATGCGTTTGCCATACATCCACCACTGCAGTAGAATCTTGCAAAACATTTCTTACATTTTTCTTTTGTATATACGTTGCAGCAACGGAACTCATCTGCGATCTCCGGTCTTGTAATCCCTTCGTTTACATTTCCCATCAGGAAATCTTCATCACCTACAAACTGGTGACACGGATAGAAATCTCCCCATGGCGTAACAGCAAGGTATTCGGTTCCCGAACCACATCCGGACAGACGTTTGTACAGACACGGTCCTCCTTCCAGGTCGATCATAAAGTGGAAGAAATTGAATCCTTCTCCCTTTTTATCTTTCTCGATGATATATCTTGCAAGCTTGTCATACTCATCAAAGATCTGTGGAAGATCTTCTTCGCGGATTGCATACGGATCAGATTCATCCCCGACAACCGGTTCGATCGACATCTGCTTGAAGCCAAGCTCTGCAAAGTGCTTCACATCCTCTGAAAAATCCAGATTGTTTCTGGTAAATGTTCCGCGGATATAGTAGCGTTCCTGATTACGTGAATCTGCAAGCTTCTGGAACTTCGGAACGATCAAATCATAGCTTCCTTTTCCGTTTCTGAAAGGACGCATTCTGTCATTAACTTCCTTACGTCCGTCAAGACTGATGACTACATTGTCCATTTCTTTATTGATAAACTCCTGGATGTCATCATTCAGAAGTACACCATTCGTAGTTACAGTAAAACGGAAATGCTTGTCATGCAGCTTTTCCTGTTCTCTTCCTTTCTCGGAATATAAATATATTCTCCATCCACATATTGCTGTATCAATGCCACCACCTCGGGCGGCAGTATTTTCACTGCCTTTCTGTAGCCCATTCTGCCCTCCTAAAAATATGAATTCAGGATAAGCAAAGGCTATTACGTATCTATTCACGAAATCTGCAATAGCCCTTGCTATGCAGAAGTTATATCTGTAGTCATAAAATTACCACCCTCCTCTATTACAAATACCTAAACAAAGATCCGCCTGATTTACCGGAACATAAAACCGGGCAGTTCAACAGCTTTTATCATTATATATCGTAAATGCGCCTGCGTAAAGAACGATATTTTACCCGTCTTAAAGATATTTTACCCGTCTTAAAGATTTCTCCCATGATAATAGCCAGGGCACTTCATTTTTATTCTGCTAAAACCCGGCACAGTTTCTTGAAAAAGGATATGCCATAATAAAGAAATGTACGGTACCCTTCCAGCTTCAGTTCCGCGTCATACCGCTTCTCCCGGATCTGGCATAATGCCTCCCGGGCACTGTCTTCCAACTGTGCAAAGGAATCCGCTGCCTTCAACTCAATAATGACCGCAACCCCTTCATAGGGTGACGACAGCAGGAGAAGGTC
>ERZ835080.1587-NODE-1587-length-15900-cov-3.317261_pt1 | contig 15900 bp, 18 predicted proteins | sample MGYA00519688_ERZ835080 | MGnify/ENA primary metagenome ERZ835080 (study PRJEB31850, sample SAMEA3708770) | human gut metagenome | biome: human gut; feature: human-associated habitat; material: faeces | place: China | collected 2014 ... | reverse complement strand
TCGGCCCATGCCCTGCCTGGTCAAAAGGTCGCCATCGTGGGTCCCACGGGTGCCGGCAAGACAACCATGGTCAACTTGCTCATGCGTTTCTTCGAGATCGACGGCGGCGAGATCCGCATCGACGGGGTGTCCACGCGCGACATGCGCCGCGAGGATGTGCACAGCCTGTTTTGCATGGTGCTGCAAGATACCTGGTTGTTCGAGGGCACCATTCGCGAGAACCTGGTCTACTGCGATGAGGGCGTGGACGATGAAAAGGTACGCCAGGCGTGCCGGGCCGTGGGCCTGGACCACTTCATCCGTTCGCAGCCGCATGGGTATGACACGGTACTGAACGACCAGATCAACCTTTCGCAGGGCCAAAAGCAGCAGATGACCATCGCGCGCGCCATGATCGCAGACAAGCCCATGCTCATCTTGGACGAGGCGACCTCGAACGTGGACACGCGCACGGAGCTTAAGATCCAGCAGGCCATGGACGAGCTCATGAGCGGTCGCACCAGCTTTGTGATCGCGCACCGCCTCTCGACCATCAAGAACGCCGATCTCATTTTGGTGATGAAGGAAGGCGATATCATCGAGAGCGGCACGCATGATGAGCTGCTCGCGCAGGGCGGTTTCTACGCCGATCTGTATAACTCGCAGTTCGCTGAATAGCTGAGCTTGCAGACGGGCGCATCGTCCAAAAGAAAGCGGCGACCCTGGAGACGCTCCGGGGTCGCCGCTTTCGTATGGCGAATGTGCATGGGTGCGCGTGGATGCGCGGCTGCGATGACCGCAAGGGTGCTTAGGCGCCCCAGACCTCTTGGGCGATCTCGCGCACTAGGGCGATCTTTGCCCACTGCTCGTCCTCGGTGAGCTTGTTGCCTATCTCGCAGCTGGCAAAGCCGCACTGGGGAGAGAGGCAGAGGTTGTCGAGCGGCACGTAGCGCGCGGCTTCGTGGATGCGCTTGATGACGGCCTGCTTGTCCTCAAGTTCGGGGCGCTTGGTGGTCACCAGGCCCAGGACAACCTTCTTTCCCGGCGCCACGTGGGCGAGAGGTTCAAAACCACCTGAGCGCTCATCGTCAAACTCAAGGTAGAAGGCATCGACGTTCTCGCGGGCAAACAGGATGGGTGCGACCAGATCATATGGACCGCTCGAAGCATGGGTTGAGTGGTAGTTGCCGCGGCACACGTGCGTGGTGATGGCCATGCCTGCCGGGCGGTCGACCAGCGCCAGGTTGTTTACGCGCAGGTACTTCTCCGCTTCCGCTTCGGGCGTGGAACCCGCGGCGCGAATGGCTGCCTGGAAGCCCTCGTCCACCAACGCGCCCCAGGTGCAGTCATCTAGCTGCAGGTTGCGGCAGCCGGCGGCGTAGAGCTCGCGGATAACGGTGCGGTACGCGGCGCCGATGTCTTCAAGCAGCTCATTCTCATTGGGGTAGATGCTACGCGTGCGCTCGGTGGCGGCGGCGTCGCGATAGAGCTCCAGCAGCAGTTGGGCGGGCGCGGGGATGGTCTGCTTGGCGACGTGGCCGGGTTCCTCAAGCGCCTGCACAAAGGCGAAGTGGTCGATAAAGGGATGGTTCTCGCCAGAGATCTTGCCGGTGAGGACGGCGGAGCCATGCGTGGTCTCCTCGCCCACAAAGAAGTAACCGTGGTCTAGCTCCACGTGCTCGATGCCGGCGAATCCCCACATAAAGTCGAGGTGCCAGTAGGAGCGGCGAAACTCGCCGTCGGTGATAAGGGGCAGGCCGGCATCCTTCTGCTTTTGGACAAGTTCGGTTATGCACTCGTCCTCAACCTGTTTGAGCCCGGCGTCGTTCAGCTCCCCGGCGGCATGTGCGGCGCGTGCGGCTTTAAGGCGATCGGGACGAAGAAAGCTGCCGACGATATCGAAGCGAGTGGGTGCGATGGCGGTCATGATTGGTTCCTTTCATTGGATGCGCTATCTGATGAAAGGAGTATGCGCGGACGCACCTCGATTGGGAAATATAGAAATCAATGCCTATTCGATAGGAAAAACCTATAGTGCGGATGAACTGGGAATATGCTTGCGAATTGCAGCGATAAACGCCTCGCCGTAGCGCGAGGGGCGCGTGTCGCGGCGCGTGACTATGCCCACTTCCATGCGCTCTTCAACTTCAAGGGGGATTGCGATGATGTCTTCGCCGTTGAGCTCGTGCGAGATCACGCCCGAGCACACGGTGTAGCCATCGAGGCCTATGAGCAGGTTGAACAGGGTGGCGCGGTCGCGCACGCGGATGTTCTTGGCGCGGCCCAACGTGGAGAGCGGCTCTTCTGAGAAGTAGAACGAGTTGAAGTCGCCTTGCTCATAGGAGAGGTAGGGGTAGCCGGCGAGATCTTCGAGCGTGACCGAGGGACGCGTCGCCAGCGGGTGCGTCGAGGAGAGGAAGACGTGCGATGCGGTCGAGAAAAGAGGCTCGAACTCAAGCTCCTCAGCGCGCAGCATGCGGGTTATGACCTCGCGGTTTGCGTCCGAGAGGTAGAGCACGCCCAGCTCGCTTTTCATATGGGCGACGTCCTCGATGATCTCGTGCGTCTGCTCCTCGCGCAAGGTGAACTCGTAGCGGCTGGCGTTAAAGGTGCGGATCACGTCCACAAAAGCGTTGACGGCAAACGAGTAGTGCTGGCAGGAGACAGCGAAGCGGGGCACGGGCTGGGTGTCGCGCTTGAAGCGCTCTTCAAGCAGGTCGGCCTGCTCCAGCACCTGGCGCGCGTAGCCGAGGAAGGTCTGCCCCTCGGTGGTGGTCACCATGCCCTTACTCGTCCGCTCAAATACCGTGATGCCCATCTCGCGCTCCAGGTCGCGCACGGCGGCGGTCACGCTTGGCTGCGATACAAAGAGCCTGCGTGCGGCCTCCGTGACGCTGCCGCATGCTGCTACCTCGACGATGTACCTAAGCTGCTGGAGTTTCATCTGGTTTCCGTTCTTTCATGGGGAAGGCTTGCCGGAGAGGGGGCGTCCCATAGTCGCCGGTACGCGGTCGATCGCGCTGCGCCAACTTTCTCGATAATGCCCTCTTGCTGTAGCTTTGAGAGAATGCGCTCGAGCGTGCGTTGACTCATGCCGGGGTTGGCGTCCAGGATTTCCCGTTTTGTCGCGGTGCCGAGTTGCTTGTCGAAAAACGCACGGACCGCATCTTCGTTGCTCGCGGGGGCGCCCGCCAGAGAGAACCTGTCGGCGAGCTCTCGGTAGCACGCGCCGATGATGCCTAGCATGTACGTGATAAAGGGAGTGTAGTCGTTATCGCCCTCCCGCCAACCATGGGAGCTTGCGGCGAGGGCCTCGTAATAGGTCTCCTTCGTTTGCTCGATCTCCCTTTCGATTGAGATGTACTTTCCCACGTCGTATCCAGAGCGGTACATGAGCAGCAGCGTGACCAACCTGCTCATGCGTCCATTGCCATCGTTGAACGGATGGATGCTCACGAAGTCGAACGCGAACACAAGGGAGACAAGCAGGGGGTCGTACACCATGGCCTCGACCTGCTTGCGATATTCGTTGCAGATGGCCTCGATAGCGTCGGGCGTTGCGGCGGCGGACGTGGGGATGAAACGTGCGACGAGCTCGCCTTGGGCGGTTCGCTTGGCGACGACGTTATCGGAGTCCTTCCATCTGCCTGCATGGGAATCTCCGGAGAAACGGTATAGGTCGCGGTGGAGCTGGAGGATGACGCCGGGCGTGATGGGGATGTTATCGTGGCTCTCGTGGACGATGTCCAAGACGTACCGGTACCCGGCGATCTCACGCTCGTCGCGGTTTTTCGGCTCCACGTTCTCGAGCATAAGCTCGCGCAGGCGCCTGTCGGAGGTCGAGATGTTTTCGATCTTGTTCGAAGCGCTCGTGCTCTGGATCTTGGCCACCTCCACCAAGGCGGCGAAGCGGTTGGGATGGGCGGCGGAGAGCAGGGACGTCCTGCCCTTGAGCTCCCGGATGTTCCCGAGAGCGGATACGACCTCCGGAGTCATCAGGCTGGCAAGCGCCCTGTTGAAATCGAATTGAGTCACGATATCCTCGCCATCTTCGTAATATTATCGACAAGTATACTAGATATGACGAAGATAAGTTTGAGCGGTCGCACGGGTCGACGACCCCTCATCGGTGTACCCCGCTACCGAGAACTTTGTTTAACTTTGTTCAACTTGTTAAAGCTCGCCATACCAGGCGGGCGCCTCCTGCCGGAGGCGTCTTGTGGACTTGGTGCCGTTCGAAACTCCTTCATATGGCATGGTTGGTATCGCATTTCCTTATGTGCGCGAATGCCGGCTCGAGTGCGTAAGGGAACGGGCGCTGCCTCAAGCGTGCCCTCATACTTCTCTCCAACGAAGTGAAGAAAAAGCTTAAACTTCTCTCCATTGAAGAGAAGTTGGTATACTGATGGCGGAGGAAGGGGAGTATCCAATGTCGCCGACTGCGTTTGACTATGCCGATCTTGTGCAAGAGGCTCGTGCTTTTGAGTTTCCGAGCCCCCGTCCGCGCCGCGAGGTTGTCGAGGCGCTGCCCGAGCCCGCGCCGTTCAATCTCATCCATGCCATTACGGGTATCCGTCGGTGTGGCAAGACGTTCTACGCGTTCCAGCTCATCCAGCAGTTGTTGTCCCGCGGCGTGCCGCGCGATCGGGTGTTCTACTTCAACTTCTCAGATGACAGGCTTCGACCGACGCCTCCTGCGTTGCTCAATGATGTCGTTGAGGAATACTGGCGTCAGGTCCCTTCTGCCAGAAGCGAAGGATGCTACCTATTCCTCGATGAGGTCCAAGAGGCGGACGATTGGGAAGGATTCTGTCAGAGAATCGCGGAGCGAGAGCGCGTGACGCTTGTGGTGACGGGTTCGTCGTCCAAGCTGTCCGCTGACGAGATCGCGAGCCGGTTTCGCGGCAGGCTTCTCGAGCATCCCATGCGCCCCCTGTCCTTTGTAGAATTCTGCCTATTTAATGGCATCTATCTTCCAGATGCGGACGACCTCGCGCTTGCAGGTTCCGTTGCTCCGGCGATGAGAAGTTCGTTGGAAGCCGCTTTTGATCGGTATTTGATTGAGGGCGGTTTTCCTGGGGCGCAGGGCTGCGGCGGCGCCGAGCGTATGGCGTTGCTGCAGACGTACGTTCGCGATGTCGTGGTGCGCGACGTGGTCGACAGGTACCCGCGTGCCGGCGTGGCGCTGGCGAACCAAGTCGCGCTGTATGGGCTGCGCAACACCGGTTGCGAGTTGTCGGTTAACAGCCTTGTGGCGAGCCTGAAAAAGGTGGGGTATCCAACAACGTGGGAGACTGTCTCGGAGGTGTCGCGACTGCTCGAGCAGGCACATCTCTACGATGGCGTAAGCGAGTATTCCACGTCGTTCTCCCCGTCGAGCACGGCGACCCGCAAGGTGTATGCCGTCGACACCGGCATGGCGCACGCCGTCTCCCGCGCGAGCCAGCAAGATGCTGGCAAGCGGCTGGAGACCGCCGTGCACAACGAGCTCGCTCGCCGAGCGGCATCGGCCCGGATTGACACGGTTTGCTCGCTCACCGTTCCCGGCGCAAAGCGGGAGAAGGTCGACTTCGTGGTGGGTGACGCTCTTTCGCTCGAGCCATATGGCCTTATACAGGTGACGGTGGATATGACGGCGGATCGCACGCGAGCACGCGAAATCGGTTCTTTGGCGTCCGCCATGCGGTATGCCGGGGTGGACAAGGGTCTAGTGGTAACGCTTCGCGAGCGCTCGACGATCGAGGTTCCCGAGGGAATGATCGAGGTCGTGCCCGCGTGGCATTGGGCGCTTATGGACGGCGGGGAATAGAGGACCGCGGACCTTACTGTAGGGGCAGACTTTTCTGTACTGCGCCACGGGTATACAGACGCTGCTTTCGCAGCCGCTTTGCATCGGCCCGGCGTTGGGACTCCTGGTGTTTGCCGGCATTCAAGGCCCGCATGGAATCCTGTTTAACTTGTTAAACTTCTCCGAATGCAGAAGGTGATGCACGGTGGCACGCATCAACCCGTTTAAGCCAACGGCAGGGATGAACCCGCCCGAACTCATTGGGCGAGACGAAATTCTTGACGACTTAATCGAAGCACTTGAAAACGGCCCAGGCGCTCCCGACAGGCTACTGCGCGTCTCCGGGGTTCGTGGCGTGGGCAAGACCGTGCTTCTCAACGCATTGGGCGATGTCGCACGCGAATACGGGTTCCACGTGGTTGATGTCGCTGCGAACGCAGGTTTTTGCGATCGCATTCTCGGCGCCCTTGCGCGGAATCGCGAAGTGTCTTCTCTGTCGATATCGCCTTCGATTCCGGGCGTGAGCCTGGACTCCGTTGGAATATCCAAGTCGGCGACGCAGCTGGGACAGGCCATGTACGAGGCTTCGTGCAACGGAGGCCTCCTTATCACGCTCGATGATATTCAAGACGCGCCGCTCGATGAGATGCGCGAGCTTGGTAACGAGATCCAGCTGCTGGTGCGCCAGGGTGCGAACGTTGCCTTCGCCTTCGCGGGGTTTCCTGCCTCGGTCGACGGCGTTGTGATGGGTGAGACGTTGACGTTTTTGCAGCGCGCCAAACATGTCGAGCTCAAGCGCCTTATGGACTTCGAGGTTGGCGATTCGTTTGAGGAGACGATGGTGCGCGCGGGCAAGTCCGTCGCGCCCGGGGTGGCCGACGCTCTTACCGCGGCGGCAACCGGTTACCCTTTCATGGTGCAGCTTGTCGGTTACTACGCGTGGCAGTCTGCTTCGCGCCGCGGCTCCGATGCGGTTGAGTTGTGCGATGCGGAAAAGGGTATCGCGACGGCGCGTAGGAGCTTCGACAGCATGATGATCGAGCCGGCGCTCAGGCATGTTTCGGGTAAACAGCTCGAATACCTTTCCGCTATGGCGTGATGTGGGACTGGGCCCGTGTCATCTGGCGATGTTGCGCGTGAGATGGGGGTCGACTCCGCGTCCATGGGCACATACCGCCGTCGCCTTGTGGACGCGGCTCTCATCGAGGCGCCGGCATACGGTGTGGTCAGCTTCGCGATTCCCTACATGCGCGAGTATCTGCTCGAGCATGTAGGGAATAAGATGCCATCTGAGGCGGTCTTCAAGAAAGCTCTCTTTATGGGTAACAGGGTCCTCGTCCAAATTGCCTGCCAATGAAACTGCAAGCTGATTCCGCGGTAGGCTGCTTGAGCATCCCATGCGCCCCTGTCTCTTGCCGAGTTCTGCGCGCTCAGCGACATTAGCCTTTCCGATGCCAAGGGCCTTGAACTTACGGGTCCTGTTGCCCCGGTGATGAAAGGCGCCTGCTCGAGATACTTTCCAACGTCCCTTCGTCAGAATAAGAGCATGAGCGTTGCGCAGCCGAAGCGAAGCGTCTTTAATGGCATTGTTCATCACGGTACGAAGTGACATGCAAGGGGGTCTCATGGCATCTTCCCGAGACTATCTCGATTATGTTCTCGAGCTGCTTTCTGGAGTCGACGGACTGACTACGAGAAAGATGATGGGGGAGTACCTCCTCTATTCGGATGGGATATTGTTCGGTGGAATTTACGATAATCGCCTCCTTATCAAGGAGAGCCCTGCTTCTTTAGCAGCGCTGAGGTCGACCGCGGTTCCCTATGAGGGTGCAAAGCCGATGCGGCTTGTCGATTTGGAGGACGGGGAGACGATTTCTCGTCTAATAGGAGCCGTGTGTGAGGATCTCAGCGGCAGCTCGGTTCGGAAGAGTGGTAGATAATGAGGCAGATTGTCTGTGCGCGTTGCGGACGAAGAGTGCCAGTCAAGTGCGGCGTCATGCCGAGGCGGTGTACCTGTGGAGAAGAGTTCGAATGGGCGCCGTTGGACGGAACCGGCAGATTAGCCTCTGTCTTACTAGCCTTTGCTCTTCTCATGTCTCCGATTCTTGTCCTCATATGGCTTGCGCGGCAGCTTCTTCAAGATTTTATCGTCCTGTACGCTGTTGCGTTGATTGTCGTTTTCTATTGGTTTCGCGTATGCGAGACGCTGCTCGTTCGTTTTGGCTTGGTGCGTATGGCGGGCATTGAGGTCGAATAATCGATGCCCCATCTTAGATTGAGCCGAAAGGGTCGACATACGCAATGCGGGCTCGATAGCGCTGTCGCCCAAAGATGATGAGGGCGCCTATTGCTGCGATGAAGGCGGTCTTCTTACGCATGGGCGTCTCCTGCGGACGTAAGGCCAAGCGGTGGTATCTTTTGATCATTATATTGCCGCGCTTGAACAGTGGGTAACAAGCGGCGGGTTTATCTACTGGGTGGGGGTTGCCATGGCATTTGACTACAAGAAGGAATACAAGGAGTTTTATCTTCCGCCAAAGAAGCCGAGCATTGTCGAGGTTCCTAAGATGACGTTTCTTGCGGTGAGAGGGCATGGTGACCCCAACGAAGAGGGCGGGGCGTACAAGGATGCGCTCGAGATGCTCTACGGAGTTGCCTACACCATCAAGATGTCCAAGAAGGGCGATCATCGCATTGAGGGTTACTTTGACTTTGTAGTGCCTCCGCTAGAAGGATTTTGGTGGCAAGACGGCGTGTTTGGCGTGGACTACGCGCGCAAGGAGGACTTCAACTGGATCTCTGCCATTCGCGTGCCGGATTTTGTGACGCGCGGTGAGTTTGAGTGGGCCGTTGAAGAGGCGACTGCCAAGAAAAAGCGCGACTTTTCCCAGGTGGAGCTGCTTACCATTGAGGAGGGACTGTGCGTTCAGTGCTTGCACGTAGGTCCCTATGATGATGAGCCGGCGACCGTTGAGGCGATGCGCGCGTTCGCCGAGGAGAGCGGTTATGCTGAGGATTTTTCTGACGAGCGCCTGCACCATGAGATCTACCTCAACGACGCCCGTCGCACTGCGCCCGAGAAACTCAAGACGGTGATCAGGCATCCGGTTTGTAGGGCTTAAGCGTCAGAGCGGTGACGGGATTGCTTTGCGTGCTGCTAGAAGTCCTGGGCATTCTGTTGCTATATCGAGGTTCAATGAATAAGAAACGGCACCAGACTCGCGAAGCCTGGCGCCGCCCAGAAACCCGCAGGCGGCGTGCAGGGGCGCCGGATAAGCGGGTATGCTGGTAGCGACTCGGGAGGCGTACGCCCTCCTGGATTGGTGTAAGTGGGGTAAAACCCGCACGAACAGCCGCTCCGGCCAGGGCGGCTGTTCTCTCATGCGGCGAGTTTCACCCCTATATCGCTAGAAAAACAAACGTAAAGCAATCCTAAAGCCTTGCCTTCTACCATGGGGCTGTGGAGGCCTCCCGTCCCATGGTCCGCACCTGTGGGTGCCGTTGTTTGGAGGATGAATATGAGGAACATAGGTAAGCTTGCGTTGGCGTCCGCTGGCCTGATTGTGGCAGCCACCGTCGCCTTTGGCTTGTTCGCTCCTGCATTTGCCGTCGCCGACGAGGGGACGCCCGTCGAAGGGGGAATCGTAATAGGCGTGGGCGAGGCGACGCCGCAGTCTGATGGAAGCGTGGAGTACGAGGTCACCCGTTGGATCGAGGACGGCGTCGAGGTGACGCCCGTTCCCGACGTGAGAGTGTTCGCTGGTGCTGCAGAATAGACGAGTTAAGTAGGTGCGGCGGCGCGGGTTGAGATGGTCCGTGCCGCCATTGTGGGAGGACTTGCATGAGGCTTTTGCTGGTGGAGGACGCGCGGCTCATTCGGGAACCGCTTTCTCGCGCGCTCGAGCTTTCCGGGTGGGAGGTGGAGACGGCTGCGGATGGAGAAGGCGCCCTTAAGAGGCTTTCCGCGGCGCCGGTTGACGCCGTAGTGCTCGATATCATGCTGCCCGGCAATGACGGCTTCTCGGTTCTGTCGGAGCTGCGGGCTCGCGGCGATGATACGCCTGTCGTCTTGCTCACGGCCCGCGATGACGTGCGCGATCGGGTGCGCGGCCTGGACCTTGGTGCGGATGATTACCTTGCCAAGCCCTTTCATGTGGAGGAGCTCCTTGCGCGGTTGCGTGCTGTTCTCAGGCGGCGTGGCGTCTCCGATCCATCCACGACGATCGAGGCGTTTGGCATGTCCTACGCACCCGACTCGCGAGAATTGAGCTACGGCGGAAACGTTTGCACCCTCACGCCAAAAGAGGGTTTAGTGCTAGAAGCGCTCCTTCGTCATGCTGGTTCGCCTGTTCACAGGGAGAGGATAGAAGCGGCAGCATGGGGAGACGTGATCGAAGGAAGCGCCGGTAGGCTTGAGTCGCAGGTTTCGTTGCTGCGCACCAAGATTTCCGCGCTTGGGGTGCCCGTTTCGATTCGTGCGATTCGCGGCATTGGCTACGCGTTGGAGGCAAGGGATGAAGATGCCTAGGGACCTCATGGTTTTCCGCCGCCGTATCGTCGCGTCGGCTGCATGCCTTATCGTCCTTTGCGTCGCCGCGTGCATGGCCACGCTTGCTGTTCCACTTGCCGATGCTGACATGATGGCTCAAAGGCGCACCTTAGAGAATCTATCGAATCAGCCGTTTGATGCTGTGGGCAATGAAATTAGCGGCGATGAGGGCCGAACGTCAAGCGTTGCCATTGTGGAAAACGTTGCATCCTGGTGTCGCGTGGCTGTGGACGAGTCGGGCGAGTTGCTCGCGATCGATCGCGGTGGCACGCCTCGCGATGATGACATGTCAAAGAGCGACTATGCACGTCTGGTCCAACTTCGTGATAAGGCGGGAAGCGAGGTTTTTTCCAGCGATGGACGCGAGTGGATTGGGTTGTGGCAGCCGCTTGGTGTCCAGGATGGAGCGTTAACGGTTTCGGGTGAAGACGTTGCTGCGGTCGACACATCTTCAACTGAGGGACGTGTCTACACGTTTCTCGACGTAACATCCCATGGCGAGTTTGTTGCCTCGCTTATTGGGGGCTGCGTAGTCTGCGGAGGGGTCATGGTGCTAGGCGCAACGGCGGTAGTTGCCCTTGCAGTTACGCGGGCGCTTCGTCCCGTTGCGGAATCTCGCGAGCGTGGGAGGGAATTCGTCCTTTCTGCATCCCATGAGCTGAAGACTCCTTTGATGGCGATTACCAGCGCCTGCGATGTATTGGAGGCCGAGGTGGCGCGCTCAGCTGTGTCACGCGATGAAACGGCTGCTTATGGTACGTGTGATCTTGCCGATGGCTTGGCTCGTTGGATCGTTGTTAGTCGTGAAGCAACTGATGAAATGGCGCGGAGCGTGTCGTCGATGCTGAGGGATTTAAAGGACGAGGAGTAACGCTGATGGGAATGTTCTGGCCATCCTGTCGCGCCGGTATAGGCTGTGCGAACAATGTATGCAATGGCACCTGATCGGCAGGGAAGGAAAGCGGAGCCGAGTTCTCTCAAGCGAGTCTTTCGGCGATATACTGATATCTATCGAAGATAAAAACACAGCGCCCGTCGGGTAGTCGGGCCGCGGGTGCTTGCCTGCCAGTAACCTGCCTCCTTGGTTGTCCCTTCTTCGCGTAGCCCTACATAGAAGGAGGTCGCGGCTATGCGGAAGAGAGAAGTCTCATCAACTCTGACGGTCTACCATGACGGTCAGTTTTGGGTGGGCGTGGTCGAGCATGTCGAGAGTGGCATGCTGAGCGTTGCGCGCGTGGTATTTGGCGCGGAGCCATCGAATGAAGAAATCTATACATGGGTGCTTGAGCGTTGGACGAGCTTGCATCTAAGTACGGCGACGGAACCGGTTGAGTCTCATCAAAACCGGCTGCCTGGCAATCCCAAACGTCGTGCGCGTGAAGCAGCGAAGGCCTTGCATATGCGAGGTGCCTCAACCGCATCGCAACGTGCGCTCGCTCGCGAGCGGGAGCGCTCGAAGGATGAGGCCCGACCAAAGCGTATGGCGCGCGGCAGGGAAGAGACGTTCGCGCGATGGGAAAAACGCCGCGAGAAAAGGCGTCGCAAGCATCGCGGAAAATGAACAGTTACGTCTCTACCCGCAGAGCGTGGCTGGTCTATCTGGATGAATGGAAGGCGGGGCCGCCAGCCGGACTCTCGAGTAAGCTCGCATAATCCGTTCTATTAATGCGAGGATTGAAAAAACGCATTGCCCCATGCTTGTTTTCGGAAGGATGGTGACCCTATGGGCTGGATAGAAGGGTTGAATGCCTCTGTGGACTACATAGAGGAGCATCTTGACGGCGATGTCGATATCGCGCGTGCGGCGTCTTTTGCGTCTTGCACCGAAGGGCAGTTCCGGAGGATGTTTTCCTATCTTGCGGAGATGGGGCTGGCGGAGTACGTGCGCAAACGTCGTTTGTCGTGCGCCGCGCTCGATTTGTCTAGGGGCGAGCGCGTGCTCGATGTGGCGGTGCGGTATGGCTACTCTTCGCCAACGGCGTTCAATCGAGCATTCCAAGAGGCCTTTGGCGTATCTCCCAGTGAGGCAAGGCTTCCCGGCGCCCCTCTTCTCGTTTTCCCACGGTGCACGTTCGCCCTTACCGTTACGGGTGCGGAGCCCTTGTCGTGGAGGGTTGTGTCTCAGCCGGGAATGCGCCTCGTGGGAATAGCGGCATTCTGCGGTGGCGCTCAGGGTAATCCGCTAGTTCAAATGTCCTCTTCAGGCAGAGAGGGCTTGCGCAATCTCTGGGAGAGCGCTTCGCAAGATGGGGTTATCGAGCAGCTGATCGCGCTGACGGATGGGTCGGGGCCTCAAGGAATCCTCGGCGTCAACGTGTGCAAGGACGATGGCCAAAGCTATCAGATAGCCGTTGCATCGTCTCGCGAGGCGCCGGCGTGGGCGGATGAGATCCATGTTCCGGCTGGGCTTTGGGCCGTATTCGACTGCACGGGTCCTTGCAGCACGGCGACGGCAGAGCACTATCGCAGGGTCTACTCCGAGTGGCTGCCTTCGTCAGGCTACGGGCTGTCGGGTGACGTAAGTATCGAGGTGTATCCGCAAGGCGATTTCTCGTCCACGTCATATCGCAGCGAGATATGGATGCCCATCTCGAAGCGGCCCGGCGCATAGCCATCCTTCCTTCTGTTCGTTGCGGGTTGACCGCGTGGTTTGTCCGTGAGGACGAGGAGAAGGAGGAGTACAACAATGAAAGAAACCCGTACCGGTGGAGCTTATCAACCTGTTGGCGGGCTGATGACGGCCGGACTCATGCTCGCGTTGTTTATCGCTGCGCTTGATTCTACCGTGGTGGCAACGGCGCTGCCGACGATTTCGGCCGCCTTGGGTGGAGCGGCGCATTATGCCTGGCCTATGACTGCATATCTTGCTTCAAGCACTGTGTTCACGCTCCTATGCGGCGGCCTTGCGTTTCATTTTGGCTTGAAGCGAACGTATGCGTTTGGCCTAGCTCTCTTTGCTGCGGCGTCTGCGCTGTGCGCCGTGGCTCCCACCATTGAGGCGCTTGCCGCGTTTCGCTTGTTACAGGGTATTGGCGGCGGCTTGTCAGAGGCCGGCGTCTTCATAGCCGCTGCCATGATGCTTCCGCCGCGCGATAGGGGTCCTTATCTTGGGGCGGCGTCCGCCATGTACGGCGTGGCGAGCGTTATCGGTCCCGTGATTGGAGGGGCCGTCGCCCAGGGTTTATCTTGGCATGTCATTTTTGTTGTGAATATTCCGATCGCGATTGTCGCGTTTGCACTATCGTCGAGGAGTCTGCCGGGTAGGGGCGATGGGCACCGCTCGGCGCAATTCGATGCGGCGGGAAGCGCGCTGGCATCGTTGAGCGTATTGAGCCTCGTTGCCGTGTTCAGTTTGGCGGGCGGCGCGTTCCCCTTGGTGCCTCCCCGGGCAGCCGCTCTCATAGCGCTGTTTGCTATCCTCGCGTTTGCCCTGTATAGGGTTGAGGGCGCTGCGAGTGCTCCCGTGATTCCCATGGGGCTGTTCTGCCGCCCTCGGGTTGTCGCAGGATTCATCTCGGGCTTCTGCGTGCAGTTTGCTCTCATGGCGGGCGTGACGTATCTGCCGCGGCTTTTGCAGGAATCGATGGGTATCGCCGCCGCCTCATCGGGTGCGGCGCTCATTCCCATGACGCTTGCCCTCATGCTTGGAAGTAACGTGTCGGGCGCCCTGTTCAGGAAGAGCGGTAGACTTCGGGCGATCGCGCTGACATCTTCGTTTGTTATCTTCGCCGTTGCCGCAGCGTTCATTGTTCTGGCGCAAAGCCTGACCGCACCTCTGGTTACATTGCTCGCGGCGGCGCTTGGCCTGAGCGTCGGCGTGGGAATGCCGGTTTCCAATCTATCGGCGCAGACGGGGGCAGATGCCCGCGACGCTGGCAGGGCAACATCCACGGCGATGTTCTTTAGGGGATTTGGCGGAACCGTATCCACTGCTGTATGCGGAATGCTTGCCCCCGCTGCATCCCCTGCCGGCACCACTTGGGTATTTTGCGCTGTGCTTGTGTCTGCGGTGGTGGGCCTTGCGGTGTCGATTCCTATTGCAAGGAGAATCTCGTCCCAAATGATTTCAAGGTGATGCTTGCGTTGGCACCTGCCTTACTTATCCGTTGCATTCCACCTGCGCAGATTGGGCAAGATCGCCCCCAAAAGCGATGCGCATTCGTCCACTGACCAGCCCATGTGCTCCGCCATGCGCGGCGCGCAGTCCTCGATCATCTCTTCCATGGTGGTCTCGTAGGTGTACGCGCCCTGGTCGTAGCACCAGCGGCAGAAGTCTTCGGTCTCTGTGCCGTCTGCTTCGTGCCCATGCTGATCGGGTCCGGTGAACATCATGCCGCAGCTTTGACAGTAGTGCTCCGGCATGTCGAGCAGTCGCATCACGGGCACCTCGAGCTCGCGAGCGATGAGCTTGATCATGTCGATGCTCGGCTCCGTCGCTCCAGTTTCCCAGCGACTTACCGCTTGACGTGTGATGTAGAGCCGCGAGGCGAGTTCCTCTTGGGTGAGACCGCGTTCGCGGCGCAGTTGGGCAAGGGCGTCTTTGAGCAAGATCATGGCGATTCTCCTTTAGGTGGGCATTGGGTTTAAGGCCCGTTTCTTTCTCGCGATTATCTCGTGCCGCATGTGGCCCGTCGAGCAACGCTTTGTTGCGCTATCCCTTTTTACGGGTCGCGATCGCCCCGGCGATGGCTGCGATGAGGATGAAGGGCGCGATGCGGACGAAAATCCACTCGAAGCCGTGGAGCATGGTGCCCGCGATCGCGTATTCGGGGTTGGTGAAATTCCAGTCGAGATATGATTCCCCAATCATTCCAAGCGCCAGGAGGATAAGGGCTACGGCGACGGCGAGCGATATGCACAGCGTGTTCAAGGCTCGGCGCTTTAATTCCTGAGCCCGCGCAAACTGCGCGTTGAGCACTTCGAGTTTTTCGGAGAGGGCTTGCAGGCTGTCCGGCTCAGAAGCGATGACCGTCTTGCCTAATAGGGTGCTTACAGGCGTATCGAGCACCTCGCCCAGGGAAAGGAGCATCTCCGCGTCGGGCACCGAGAGACCGCGTTCCCATTTGGATACGGTCTGCCTCACCACGCTCAGCTTGATTGCGAGCTCCTCTTGGGACAAGCCCTTCTGTTTCCTGAGTTCGCGGATGTTCTCGTTTAACATGGGGAGCCCTTTCTCTCGCTGGGACTTACGATACCGCAATATTGCTCATGGCACGTCCGTTGCCGCAAGCAACGGTTTGTAACAGCGGGCCGTAGCGGTGCGATTGCGTGAGGGCGTGTGCTGATGAGGGCGTAGCTTGCGAAAGCGGGAAAGGGTGGGCGTTTTCGATTTGGGGTCCGTTTTGTCATCATTGCGAGTGAGCAAAGATGAGCCCTTCGGTTTCTTCGGCGCTTGCCTCATAATGACGGTATAGCTGAAAAACGGCACCAGGCTCGCGTAGCCCGGCGCCGCCTAGAAACCCGCGGATGGCGTGCAGGGGCGCCGAAAAAGCGGGTATACTAGTAGCGACTTGGGAGGCGTACGTCCTCCTGGAGTAGAAGCAGTGGGGTGAAACCCGCACGAACAGCCGCTCCGGCCAGGGCG
>ERZ835080.1565-NODE-1565-length-16070-cov-2.761973_pt1 | contig 16070 bp, 9 predicted proteins | sample MGYA00519688_ERZ835080 | MGnify/ENA primary metagenome ERZ835080 (study PRJEB31850, sample SAMEA3708770) | human gut metagenome | biome: human gut; feature: human-associated habitat; material: faeces | place: China | collected 2014 ... | reverse complement strand
GCCAACAACCTCAAAAACGTCACGGCGAAGATCGAGTTCGGCACCCTAACCGTGGTGACCGGCGTCTCCGGATCGGGCAAGTCGTCGCTGGTTACGGATACCATCGCGCCCGCCCTCACCAACGCCATCCACCACTCTACGCGCGTGGTGGGTCCGTATAAGAAGCTCGAGGGCATCGACCAGATAGATAAAGTCATCGATATCGACCAGAGCCCCATCGGCCGCACGCCGCGCTCCAATCCGGCGACCTATATTGGTCTGTGGGACGATCTGAGGGCGCTGTTCGCCAGCGTTCCGGAGTCCAAGGCGCGCGGCTACTCACCGGGCCGCTTCTCGTTCAACGTCTCCGGCGGCCGCTGCGAGGCGTGCAAGGGCGATGGCCAGATCAAGATCGAGATGCACTTCCTGCCGGATATCTACGTGCCGTGCGAGGTCTGCGGCGGCAAGCGCTACAACCGCGAGACGCTGGAGGTCACCTACCGCGGCAAGTCGATCTCGGACGTGCTGGAGATGAGCGTGACCGAGGCCCTGGCGTTCTTTGGCAACATTCCCCAGATCAAGCGCAAGCTGCAGACCCTCTACGATGTGGGCCTGGGTTACGTGCGCCTGGGTCAGCCCGCCACCACGCTTTCCGGCGGCGAGGCCCAGCGCGTCAAGCTGGCTAAGGAGCTCCACCGTCGCCAGACGGGCAAGACGTTCTATATTCTGGACGAGCCCACCACGGGTCTGCACTTTGAGGACGTGCGCCAGCTGCTCGACGTGCTGCAGCGTCTGGTTGATGCGGGCAATACCGTGTTGGTGATCGAGCACAACCTGGACGTTATCAAGGTGGCGGACCGTATCATCGACATGGGCCCCAACGGCGGTAACGGCGGCGGTACCGTGGTGGTTGCCGGCACGCCGGAACAGGTTGCCAAGTGCCCGGAGAGCTTCACGGGCAAGTTTCTCGGCCCCATCCTGGAGCGCGACCGCGCGCGCCAGGCCCAGCTGGGTGAGTAGCGAGGGTTTCCGCGTTGCTTGCGTGGGATGATAAGATGCATTTCTAAGAAACGGGCCCGCCCCCGGGAGGTGCGTGCCTATACATAGCGCGAACGCGAGCGCGCTGTCGATATCTAAGTGTCGGCAGCGCGTTCGTTGTTGTTGGGTGGACTTGTGGGGCTGGGCTTCTCGTTGAGCGCCTGTCAAACCTCCAGTTTTCTTCTACTGTCGCTCTCGGTAGATGAGGTATTGAAATGGACCATTTTTAGTAGCTCAAATGGGTCTTTTTAATACATATGTTGGAATCGGTATTACTAAGTACCGTTTTTTTTGGAAAAAGCGGCACATGGTAATACCGATGTTGATATTGATATTAGAACGAACCACTTTAAGCGCTTCAATGTGGCACGTTCTAATACATAGATATGAGGTATTAAAACGTGCCATTTTCTTGTTTGGTAGTGCTGGAGAAAAAGAGCCCCGACACAATGCCGGGGCCCTCTGTTCGAGCTATGCCTAGCGCGATGCGCGATTAATGCGGCGCTATTAATGCGGCGCGATTAGGAGCGGGCTGCTCCGTCGACGGGGATGACGGCGCCGGTCACGTAAGAGGACATATCGCTTGCCAGGTAGACAAAGGCGTTCGCGACGTCCTCGGGCTCGCCGATGCGGCCCAGCGGGATGGTGGCGATCAACGGTGCGATCATCTTCTCGGGCAGCGCGGCGACCATGTCGGTCTTGGTGATTCCGGGGGCGACGGCGTTAACGCGGATGCCCTTGGGCGCGAGCTCTCGGGACAGGCACTGGGTGAGGCCGTTGACCGCGTACTTGGAAGTGGGGTAGCCGCAGCCGGAGGGCTGGCCGTACTTGGAGACCATGGAGCTGGTGGTGGTGATGGTGCCGCCGTGGCCCGCCTCAGTCATGATCTGCGCGCCGGCGCGGCAGCCGTTGAAGACCGCGGTGACGTTGAGGTCCATAACCTTCTGCCACTCGTCTGCGGTGTAGTCCAGCAACGGGGTGGACTGGGAGATGCCGGCGTTGTTGACGACGGTATCAAGGCCGCCCATGTCCTCGGCGGCAGCCTTGAAGGCTTCGGTCACGGCGTCAAGGGAGGTAAGGTCGCAGGTGCGGCCCCAAACCTTGGCATCGGGGTGCGCTGCCAGCAGTTTCTCGACTGCGGCGTCAGCGGTTTCCTGGCGGGAGCCAAAGACGGTTACAACGGCGCCCTCCTCGATAAAGCGCTCTGCGATCGCGTAGCCAATGCCGCGGGTGCCGCCGGTGATAACTGCCTTCTTGCCTTCCAGTAGCATGTATATGCTCCTTTCACATTTGCCGGGCAAGCCCGGATCCGGACTGTACTTGTCCAGAACATACTAACTATTCCATTTTCCCCGCGATTGTGTGGAATATTCTGTCTTGTCGGCATGCGGCGCGTACGTATTCGGGGGACGGGGTGATGGATTCCTTTGGGTGCCAGAGAGCTCACCGTAGGGGCGTGAAGGGGCCATGCCAGGGCCCCGTCGGTCGCCTCGCGATGAGGCTTCGTGTTGAAGATGTGCATATTCCCCTTCGGCCCCGTGTGCGGCGGCAAGCGCGCGTACTATATATATCGCTGCAAGAGCAGCCCATATATGCCGGTGTAGCTCAATGTTAGAGCGGCGGTCTCGTTTTCCGCAGATTCTAGGTTCAAATCCTTCCTCCGGCTCCAGATTTTTTCAGGCCTCCTCGTGGGGCCTTTGTTGTATCGGGACTAGTTTTAGAGGGTTTCCACCCAAAAGCTCGTCCAAGTAATCAGCCCGAGGGCTCGCCTACGGAGCCGGGGCGCGGGGATCAAAAGGAGGAAGCGCGATGGCAAAGCGCGAGAAGCTTCAGAAGACCAATGCAATGCGTGAACTCGATAGCGCTGGGCTCGCCTATACGGTCCATACGTATGAGGTGGACGAATCCGATTTATCCGGTACGCATGTTGCCAGCGTGCTGGGGCAGGATCCCGATTGCGTGTTCAAGACGTTGGTGACGGCGACGCCCGAGGGCGGTCATGTGGTGTGCTGCATCCCGGTTGCCGAGGAGCTGGATCTTAAGCGCGCGGCAGCAGCGGCGGGGGAGAAGTCTCTGTCGATGTTGCATGTTCGCGACCTGCTTGCAACAACGGGTTATGTCCGCGGCGGGTGCTCTCCGGTGGGCATGAAGAAGCGTTTTCCCACACTCATCGATGAAACTGCACAATTATTCGACACCATCATAATCTCTGGCGGACGCCGCGGTGCGCAGATTGAAATCACGCCCGATGACCTTGGAACTTATTGCGCGGCGACGTTTGCCGACATTTGCCGTGCGACGGACGCGAGCGTGTGATTGGGGCCTGTAAACGGTCTGAAAGGTGTTGAGGACGTGAATGTCATTGGCGCGATGGTTGCGGGGCTGCTAGTATAGAACGGTCCGCCGTCGATAGAAAAGGTCGATGAAATGATGCTAAAACGTACTCGCGCGGCTGTTACGGTTGCCACTGCATTTGCACTCGCGGCTTGCACTATTCCCGCTCAGCCCGCCTACGCTGAGCCTTCTGACCAGCTGCAGCAGCGCGTTAACGAGGCGTATGCCCAGCTTATGAGTTACACGCAGGAGCTCGAGCTCGCTGGTAATAAGCTTCAAGAGGTTAAGACCAACCTGAGCAACGTCCAGACTGAGATCGAGGCCACCAAGACCGAGATTTCTGAGAAGGAAGCAGAGCTCAAGGTGGCTCAGGAGGAACTGAGCGGTCGCCTGTCCGATAGCTACAAGCGTGGTGACGCGAGCCTTCTTTCCGTCATCCTTGGTGCAAATGACTTTAGCGAGCTTTTTTCTCGCATGTTCTACGCGAACAAGATCGCCGAGCGCGATCAGCAGGCAATCGATGCCGTCCGTGCCGCTAAGTCCGAGCTTGAGAGCAAGCAAGAGGACCTGGCCAAGCAGGAGGCCGAGCAGAAGCAGCTTGTCGCCGATCAGCAGCAGCAGACCGACACGGTCGCCGCTCGCGTCAACGCGCAGCAGACCTTCTACAGCGGTCTCGATAGCCAGCTGAAGGAGCAGCTTGCCGAGGAGGAGGCCCTTCGCATCGCCCAGGAGGAGTATGCGAAGCAGCAGGCCGCCCAGCAGCAGAACAACGGCTCCTCGTCCAACAACAGCTCTTCCAACACGGGTAATGCTGGAAATACCAACAACGGTGGTTCCGACAACAATTCCTCGTCCAACAACTCCAACAACAACAATTCGAACAACAACTCCAACAGCAATTCGAACAACAATTCGAACAACAACTCCGGCTCCGGCAGCAACTCCGGTTCCAACAACAACAGCTCGTCCGGCAGCAGCAAGCCCAGCACTCCTGATTACGGCTCCGATTCCGGCAACGCTCCTTCTAGCGTGGTCGATATCGCGTTGGCGCAGGTGGGCAAGGAGTACGTATACGGTACTGCCGGCCCCAACACCTTCGACTGCTCCGGCTTGGTGTCTTACAGCTACGCGCAGGTTGGTTATTCCATCACCCATTGGTCGCAAGGCCAGTTCAACCTGGTTCAGTCCAAGGGTCACCTGGTGCGTTCCGCAAGCTCGCTGAAACCCGGTGACCTGGTCTTCTGGGGTTACAGCGCAACCTCGATCTACCACGTGGGCATCTACATTGGCGGCGGCCGTTACGTTCACGCCTCCATGCCCGGCGTTGGCGTTGTTACCGCTACGCTCAACACCGGCAGCTCCACGTATATGGGCGGCGGCTCTCCGGTGTAATCCGTTCGCGAGATTGCAGTTACATAGAAAACACGTCAACGTGTGATGATTATCAGGCTTCGGGTCATTCCCGGAGCCTGATTTATAGTTAAGAGACTATGGAACAATGAAGGGACCTAAGGGGGGCCCAATGGATATGGACGAACGACCGCGGGGCAGGCATTTTGCGTCCAAGCCCACCGTAAGGAGCGAGGCACCTCGTCCCGATGAGACGACGGCGTTTCTAGTCGCTGCGCGCACGCGCTTTGAGGGCGATGGCATGCCCATGCGCCGACCGGACGAGACGTCTGTCTATCTGTCTGCCGCGGAGCGCTCGCGTTTAGAGGCGGCGCTGGCCCCCGTTCCCGTGCAGCCTATGGGCGAGATGGACAACGTGGGCGATCTGTTCCCTGCTGATTCCGAGCTTGTGGCAGAGGAGGGGAGCGATTTCGCCACCGGCAATCTGTTCGCCGACGCCGGCGTGACCGGCACGCTTGGTGGCGACCATGCAGCTCTGGTTTCGCACGCTACCCCGTCGCATGCTGCCGTTCGCGCCCATGCGGCCGCCCGCGGGGATGCTGCGTTGGAATCTGAACCCGTTGAGTCCACGGGTGTAATTCCAGCTATGGACGAGGATTTTGAGAGCGAGGAGGAGGTCGAGCAGATCGCCTCGCAAAAGGCGAACACGGCGAGCATCCTCGTCATCATCAGCCGCATCACCGGCTTTGGCCGCACCATGGCCCAGGCCAACGCGCTGTCCGGCGCCCTTATGGCGGTGGCGAGCTGCTACACGGTTGCCTCGACTATGCCTAACTTCTTGTACGAGCTGGTCATGGGCGGCATGCTCATCACCTCGTTTTTGCCCGTCTACGTTTCCGTACGCAAGCGTCTGGGACGCCAGGGCGCGGCGGATTACGCGTCCAACCTGCTCTCGCTCGTTGTCATGCTCATGGGCGTGATGTCTGTGGTGAGCTTTATCTTTGCGGCGCCGCTCATTTGGACGCAGTCCGCAGGTGCCAGCTCTGACTTCAACTTCGATCTCGCCGTATGGTTCTTTAGGTTCTTCGCGTTCGAGATCGTGCTGTACGGTCTTTCGTCCATTATCTCCGGCGTACTCAATGCGGAACGCGACTACTTTTGGAGCAACGCCGCTCCCATTGTGAACAACGTCATCACCATCGCGTCGTTCTCGCTGTATGCATATGTGGTCAAGAGCGGCATCCTCACCTGGGAGCAGGCGCTGATCATCTTGGCCGTGGGCAATCCCTTGGGCGTCGCCGCGCAGGTCTTTATGCAGATACCCGCCCTGGCGCGCCACGGTGTACGCCTGCGTTTCCGCGTCGATCTGCACGACCCCGCCATCAAGGAGACCTTGGCTATCGGTCTGCCCACGCTGGTGGTCACGTTCGCGTCGTTCCCAACGTCTGCCGTGCAGTCCTCTTGCGCCCTGCAGGTCACGGCCAACGGCGCCGCCATCGCGTATTACTCGCGCGTGTGGTACGTGCTGCCGTACTCCATTTTGGCGATCCCCATCTCGGTCACCATGTTTACCGAGCTGTCCAACTTCCGCGTTGCGGGCCGCATGGACGCCTACAAGCGCGCGCTGGTCTCCGGCATGCGCAAGCTTATGTTCACGCTCATTCCGTGCTCGCTGCTGCTGATCGTCTTCGCCCCGGTGCTCATCGCGGTCATTGGCGGTTTTGATGCCGAGGATGCCGCGCTTACGGCTGCCTACCTGCAGGTCCAGGCCGTGGCGTTGCCGTTCTACGCGCTGTCCACCTATCTGCAGAAGGTATGCTCCTCGCTTATGCGCATGAAGTTCTACGCCATCGCCACCTGCGTGGCAGCCGTGGTGCAGGTGACGTTCTGCATCGTCCTCACTCCCGTCTACGGCCTGTACGTGGTTCCGTTTAGCTCCACGTTCTTCTTTATCGCCGTCGACGTGGTGACCATTTTGAATGTTCGCCGCGAGATTGGTTCCCTGGGTCTTTCGTCCGTGGTGTCCAGCTGCGTGCGCGGGCTGGTCTTTGGCCTGTTGGGCGCGGCGACCGGCGCCGGTATCCTGCTCGCCCTCAACATGTTTGCGGGCGAAGTGGGCGGATCCATGATGCGCGGCTTGATCTATGCCTGCGCTGCCGGAATCCCATCCTTGATTATGTGCTATGGCTTGCCATACGCTATGCATAAGTCCGAGGCGCCGTTCTTCGACGCTATCTTTGGCAAGGTGGGTCGCCTGGTGCGCAGGGCATAGGACAGCGGGGACGGGACCCGTTTCTGGCCGCGCCGCCCTTCATCGTCCACCTACCTGTCTGCAGATCTTTGTAATGAAGCCCGGCATGGTTGCCGGATATTAGAGATAGATGGAGTATCAACCGTGGAATATCGTCTGATCGATACGCAAGAGGCCTGGGACCAGGTTGTCCGAACCCATAACGGTCACCCCATGCAGTCTTGGGGCTGGGGATCGCTCAAGGAGCAGACCGGTTCTTGGACCGCGCATCATGTGGTGTGCGAGGACGCCGGCACGTTTGTCTGCGCCGCGTTGGTGTTGGTGCGCAAGCTTCCCTGGCCGTTCAAGAGCATCTGCTATTCTCCGCGCGGTCCCATTGTTGAGGATGTCGCCGATCTGCCCCGCGCTGCGGACCTTATCGCCCAGTGGTGCCGCGAGCATGTGCACGCCGTTTCGCTCAAGATCGACCCGGGCGTGTCCGGCGTGACCCTCAATGACGGTTGGAAGCAGGGGAGCACCATCTTGATCGCCAACACCGCGGTGATCGATACCGTGCCGGATGAGGATGCCATTCTCAAGAGCTTTCATTCCAAGAAGGCCCGCCAGTACATTCGCAAGGCCGGGCGCATGGGCGTCGAGGTGCGTCGTGCAACGCGTGAGGACCTGCCGGCCATCCTCGACCTCTATCACAAGACGGCTGAAGAGGATAACTTCTTTATCCATGACGACCATTACTACCAGGTGGCATTTGACGCTATGGACGATGTGAACCAGGTCTTTGTCGCCGAGTGCGAAGGTCGCCTGCTCGCGTTTTTGTGGAACGTCACCACGCCTGCTGCCGCGTTTGAGCTCTGGGGCGGCGTGAACGAGGAAGGTAAAACAAAGCGCGCCAACTATTTGCTCAAGTGGACGGCGATTCTTGAGGCAAAACAGAGTGGAGCTGTGCTCTACGATCTCAACGGTCTGCTCAACGACGGTATCAGCAAGTTTAAGATGCTCTTTATCGAGGAGCCCACGCAGTGGATCGGCACGTTCGATAAGCCGCTGAGCCCGCTGTTTGGCGTATGGGAGGGCTCGCTCAAGCTGTATCGCAGGCTGTTCAAGTAGGTTTTTGTGGCCATGCCTTCCGTGCGTGGCCTTTCGTGCCCGTCGCTTTGTGCTCTTGGAAAACGGCCCGTTGTAATACATGTATCGAATCGGGCCGTTTTATGAGGGTAAAATGGTTCGCTGTAATACACATTTTAAGATTGGTATTAAAAAGAACCAGAAATCTGAGAAAAAGTGGTCCCCCGTAATACCAATTCCAAAATCGGTATTACGGGGGACCATATGAAACGGTTCAAAATGGTCAAAAGTAATACGCGAGTTCCGGGTATTACTTTTGACCGTTTTTTGCGTCAGTCTCGGCGGCGCGCATCAACGCGGCAAGGCGCGCCGCCGCAGCCGTCGAGCGACGCTAGAACGAGGTCTCGGTGGGCTCGGGGTAGTAGCGTGCGAACTTGCGGTACTGGTTGTTCTCCGTCAACTCCACGTCCACCATGCGGCGCAGCGAGCGGTCCGCGGCGTAGCGCTGCGGGTCAAACACGCGGTTCTGGCTCACCAGGCGGTCGACGCGCGCCAGCAGTTCCGGGTCGCGCACGTAGCGGCGCAGCAGGCGGGTGGGCACCAGCGAGTAGAGGATCTCGTTGGTGATGCGCACCGGCTCGACGTCTTGTCCGCAAACCAGGTCCTCAACGCAAAACGCCATGGGGTTTGCCCCCGCCGCGCAGTTGTAGAACGAGTTGCGGCCAATGCGCGGGTTTACTTCTAAGAACAAGCGGCGGCCCGTGGCGGGGTCGCGCTTGATATCGAAGTTGGCAAAACCGCGGTAGCCAATGCTGGTGAGCATGTGGGCGCACTTGTCCCATACGTCGTCCATGGGCTGGGTGATCATGGCCACGGGGTTGCCCAGCATAGAGGGCGCGTGGTCTTCCAGCAACACCTGAGCGCCGCCAAACATGGTGGTCTTGCCATGGCTATCTATGTAGAGGGTGACGCTGTCCATATAGGTGTCGTCGCCGCCGATAAGCTCCTGCACCAAAAAGTTGCCGGCGAACCCGGCGTCGCGCAGCTTGGCCCATAGCTCGTCCAGCTGCTCCTGGCGCTCGATAAAGTAGACCTTCTTAAAGCCCATGTTGATAAAGCTGGCGTATTCGGGCGAGTACGCGGGCTTGGCAACCAGGGGAAAAGCGATTTTGCTGGGGGCGATCGGCTCGTTTCCGGCCAAGCGCACCAGTTCGGTTGCGGGCGTGTCCAGGCCGTGCGCGCGGCATAGCTCGTTAAAGCGGTTCTTGTTCGAGACCTGTGCGATCACCTCGGCGGACGGGGTGGGCGAGACTATGCCCTCGATCTGCGCCTTGGCGGCGTTGACGGCGGGGATGCACGGCTCGGAGTTGGTGATCAGCACCACGGTCTTATCGCGGTTGCGCACCGCGATGCGGCGCACGTGATCGCAGATCTCCTCCGGTTCGGTGGTGGTGCAGCGAACGTGTTCAAAAATGCGCGAATGCTTGATGATGCCTATGGGCTCCTGAATCAGCGAGATCGCCTTGCAGCCGTATGCCTCGTGGAACTCGCGTCCAATAGCGTAGGCGCCAATGTCGCCTCCCAAGATGACTGGTAGGATAGATGCATCATGCGAGATGCGGACCATATTCGTCCCCTTTGCATCGAGATGTTTCACGGGCAAGGTCGCGCGGCCCTTCGGCGCGCGGTCGCTAAGGGGACATGATACCGCATGGCCGTGCCCTTGCTTTCACGGCGGTGCGCACGGTGCGTTTTTGGACGAGTAATCTACAGCGTTTGGGAGGAGCTGCATGGATATCGCGGGCGGTCCCGTGCCGAGTATCGCCGAGCAGGTGGCGCAGGTGCCCACCGATCCCGGCTGCTATCTGTGGAAAGACGCTTCCGGCCAGGTTATCTACGTGGGCAAGGCCAAGAACCTGCGCGCCCGCATGCGCCAGTACGTCACCTTGCAGGACGACCGCCAAAAGATTCCCCTCATGATGCAGCTGGTCGCCAGCTTCGACTACATCGTGGTCGACAACGAGCACGAGGCGCTTGTGCTCGAGCGAAACCTCATCGGCCAATACCATCCCTATTTCAACGTTGATTACAAGGACGATAAGTCCTATCCCTACATCGCCATCACCAAGGGCGACGTCTTTCCCGCTATCAAGTACACGCGCGAGAAGCATCGTCCAGATACGCGCTATTTCGGCCCCTACACGGACAGCCGCGCGGCGCGGGCGACCATCGATACGTTGCGCAAGGTGTGCCCCATCTGCAGCGCGTCGTGTACGGAGTGGAAGCGCGTGCGCCGCCTGTTGGAGAAAAGCCCCCAGGATGCGGACCTCATCGGTCTTATCTGCGCGCAGAAGGGCCGCCCCTGTTTCGATTACCACGTGGGACGCGGTCCGGGCGTGTGCGCGGGCATGATCGACGCGGACTCCTACGCCAAGAACGTGCGCCGTGTGGAGCGCTTCTTGTCCGGCCAGCGTCGCGACCTCATCGCAGACCTTAAAGAGGAAATGTCCGCTGCCGCCGCGGAGCTTGATTTCGAGCGTGCCGGCCGCGTCAAGCGCCGCCTCGAGGTGATCGACGGGCTGGACGATCGCCAGCAGGTGGTGTTCCCAACCAGCGTGGATATCGATGTCATCGGCTTCTACCGCGAGGAGACAATCGCCGGGGCCTGCGTCTTTGTAGTCCGCGAGGGCCGCACGCAGCGCACCTGCGAGTTCATTCTGGACAAGGGCTTCGACGTCTCGGAAGAAGAGCTCATAGAGGGCTTCGTCAAGCGCTATTACGACGAGACGGCGGATATCCCCGCAGAGGTCGACGTCGCCTGCGAGCTTGAAGACGGCGAGATGATAGGGGAGTGGCTTACCTCCAAGCGCGGGCGCGTGTGCCGCCTGCACCGTCCCCAGCGCGGCGAGAAGCACCACCTGCTCGAGACGGCGCAGCGAAACGCCCGCCATGCGCTGCTTCGCTACATGATGCGCACCGGCTATGCAGACGACCGCACCAACCAGGCCCTGCTTCAGCTGGAGAGCGCCCTGGCCCTGCCCGCGCCGCCGCTTCGCATCGAGTGCTTCGACATCTCCACCATCCACGGTCGGTTTACCGTGGCGTCCATGGTGGTGTTCACCAACGGCAGCGCGGACAAATCGCAATACCGCCGCTTCAAGATCCGCGCTGAGCTGGACGAGGCGAACGACTTCGTTTCCATGCAAGAGGTCCTGGGTCGCCGCTATGCTCCAGAGCGCATGGCGGACGAACGCTTTGGCTCGCGGCCGGATCTACTTGTGGTCGATGGCGGCAAGCCGCAGCTGACCGCGGCACTCACGCAGCTGGAAGAGCTGGGGCTCGACATCCCCGTGTGTGGTCTGGCAAAGGCGGACGAGGAGGTCTTTGTGCCCTGGGACGAGACTCCCGTTGTGCTTCCCACCGGCTCGGCATCGCTCTACCTCATCAAGCAGGTGCGCGACGAGGCCCACCGCTTTGCGATCACGTTCCACCGCGAGCTTCGCGACAAGGCTATGACCGTATCTATTTTGGACGAGGTGGAGGGTATAGGCCCGCGTCGCAAAAAGGACATCATGAAGCACTTTGGCTCCATGAAGCGACTGCGCGAGGCGAGCGTGGATGAGATCGCGGCGGTAAAGGGTGTAAGCGAGGACGTTGCCCGGGCGCTTTACGATACCCTTCGCGCATAAGGCTGCCTAGCACATTTTTCATCCTCTGTCATAACAAACGGTAAAGTGCAAGTTTTCATCCCGTGAACGGCATGTTTCACGGGATGTTTTTTTGTCATCTGGTTATAACAAGTGGTATGAAGAAAAAAGGCTGAAAGAATTCGATAAAAAACGAGAGTGATAGGGCGGTTTACTAAAGTAGAGTGCTCAACTGGGGTAACTCTAATAATGTACAAATGTATACGAAATAAGCTCGAAATAAACTGGTATTAGTGGTCTTCTCAATAACACCTTGGCAATAATAAGTCAACAAATCCGTGAACGGTCGGTTTTTCCGTATGCGCGATTCAGGGTAACGCTCGCCGAGCGGACAACCGAGCGTTCGGATGTGGTCGGTATTGTTAGGTTGTCCGCAAATTGCACGGCGGGATTTGCCCTGCCGCGTGAAAGCTCTAGTGATTGGAGAGCTATTATGCACGATCTGATGAACAGGCGTTCCTTCCTCGGTCTCGCTGGCGGCGCTGCCGCAGTTGCCGGCCTGGGTCTCGCCGGCTGCGGTGGCGGCGGCGACAAGCCCGCTGGCTCCACTCCGGCCGAGGGCGGCACCAAGGGCGGCGGCACCATCACCGCAGGCTCCGCCTACACCACCACCAACTTCGATCCGTCGAGCACCTCCTCCGCTCTTGCATGCGGCACCAACTGGCATGTCGTCGAGGGTCTGTACGGCCTGGACTTCCATGACTACAGCGTCTACAACGAGCTGGCCGCCGGCGACCCCGAGCAGGTCGACGATACCACCTATGAGATCGCCCTGCGCGACGGCGCCAAGTTCTCCGATGGCAACGCCGTGACCGCTGACGACATCGTCGAGTCCTTCGTCCGCGCTACCGCCGAGGGCAACATCTACATCCCGATGCTGGCTCCCATCGCCTCCGTCGAGAAGAAGGACGACGCCACCGTCACCGTCAAGACCACCGTTCCCAACTTCTCCCTGCTGAAGGAGCGCCTGGCGATCGTTCGCGTCGTCCCTGCTTCTTCCACCAAGGAGGACATGACCGCCAAGCCCGTCGGCTCCGGCCCCTGGATGTATGAGTCCATCTCCGACTCCGCCGTCGACATGGTCCCCAACCCCGAGTACAACGGCGATCATCCTGCCAAGGACAAGAAGCTGCACTACGACATCCTGGTCGATCCCACCGCTCGCGTCACCGCTCAGCAGGAAGGCTCCACGCTCGTCATGGAGATGGTTACCGCTGACGCCGTCGAGCAGCTCGAGTCCGCCGGCTGCAAAATCGACGTCGTCGACGGCTTCGGCACCCGCTTCATGCTCTTCAACACCCAGAAGGCTCCGTGGGACAACGTCAAGGCCCGCCAGGCCATCATGTACGCTCTCGACTACGACAAGATGATCGAGAACGCGTTCGCTGGCCTCGCCTCCGCCCCCACCTGCTATCTGCCCAAGTCCTACACCAACTATCATGAGGCCTCCACGGTCTACACCCATGATGTTGACAAGGCTAAGTCCCTCCTGGAGGAGGCCGGCGCTACCGGTGGCGCCATCAAGCTCCTCACCACGGACAACGAGCAGGTCAAGACCATGGCCGTCCAGGTCCAGCAGGACCTCAAGGAGCTCGGTTTCGACGCTGAGATCGTGACCCGCACCTCCGCCGATACCTACGCCGACATCGACGCTGGCGGCGACTTCGACCTCCTGCTCGCCCCTGGCGATCCTTCCTGCTTCGGCGCCGACCCCGACCTGCTCATGAACTGGTGGTACGGCGACAACGCTTGGATGAAGGTCCGTGCCCGCTGGAGCGAGTCCGCTGAGTGGAAGCAGCTCACCGAGCTCATGTCCTCCGCTCTGGGCCAGACCGGCGACGAGCAGCAGGAGACTTGGAACAAGTGCTTCGACATGATCGCCGAGCAGGCTGTCCTGTACCCGGTTCTCCAGGTCAAGACCGCTACCGCCTCTTGGAGCGAGAACCCCAACGCCGAGGGTGTCCGCATCGAGGGCTTCGAGGGCATCGGCACCACCGGTATGTCCTTCATCGACTGCACCACTGTTACCGAGTAATTTCGGTTTCACGAGCACGCCTTCGCGCGTGACAAAAAGTACGTGAAGTGGGGGGTTTGGGTGACTCGCTCTACCTGAACCCCCCATTCATCGTTTACTGCAGTATCAGTAGAGAGAGGGGAAGCAGTGAACAATCTTTTGCGCCTCATTGGCCGACGTCTCGTCGCGCTGCCCATCATGGCACTCGGCGTCACGTTGCTCGTGTTCGGCCTCATGTCGTTCACCGACCCGAGTATTCCCGCGCGCAACGCCCTGGGCGAGGGCGCCTCGCCGGAAGCGATCGAGCAGTATATGGAGGAGCAGGGTCTTAACGACCCGCTGCCCGAGCGCTACGTGAATTACATCGGCGGTCTGCTCCACGGCGACCTTGGCACCTACGGCGCAGCTCGCACGTCCGTGTCCTCCCGTATCGCCACGGCCCTGCCCGTTACGATGCAGCTGACCTTCATCGGTCTCATCATCGGCGCCATCGTTTCGTTCGTGCTTGGCGTCATCGCGGCGCTTTACCGCGACAAGTGGCCCGACCAGTTGATCCGCGTGTTCTCGATCGCCGGCATCGCTACGCCTTCCTTCTGGTTGGCAGTCTTGATGATCTTGGTGTTCTCGTCTTACATGCACCTGCTGCCGGCTTCCGGTCCTCTGCCGCATTTCACCACCAACCCTGGCGGCTACCTTGCGCGCATGCTCATGCCCGCCATCGCCTTGGCGTTCCCGCTGACCGGCCAGATGACCCGTATCGTTCGTACGGCTATGGTCGAGGAGCTTGACAAGGACTATGTCCGCACTGCTCGCGGCGGCGGCCTTCCCGAGTTCGTGGTCATCGCCCGCAACGTGCTTCGCAACGCCCTGATCACCCCCGTTACCACGCTGGGCCTCAAGATCGGTTACCTCATGGGCGGCGCCGTCGTCATCGAGGTCATCTTCAACCTCCCCGGCATGGGCACGGCGATTCTCGCTGGCATCACCGGTGGCGAGACCATGCTCGTCCAGGGCGTCGTCATCGTCGTCGCGCTCGCCTTCGTCATCATCAACATCATCGTTGATATGCTGTATCTGCTCATCAACCCGCGCATTAGGACGGTGTAGGCCATGGTTAAGATTCGTGAAGAACAGACCGAGCGCCTCGAGGATGCCGCTTCCAAGGGCCTTAAGTTCGGCGGCTTCAAGAACATGAAGCTTGGAAGCAAGATCTCCCTCATCCTTCTCGTGCTCGTGGCGCTTACCGCCATCCTCGCTCCCGTACTCGCTCCGCATGACCCGCTGGAGATCTTCACCGCGCGCCAGGCGCCCGGTGGCGGCTTCCTGTTCGGTACGGACGATAAGGGTCGAGACATCTTGTCCCGCATGCTCTACGGTGGTCGCTACTCGCTGGTCATCGGCTTTGGTGCAACCCTGTTCGCACTGGTGTGCGGCTCCATTGTCGGCGCCGTCGCCGCCGTTTCCCGCAAGGCCGTGTCCGAGGTCATCATGCGCCTGCTCGACATCATCATGTCGGTTCCCGGCATCGCCCTGGCAGCCGTTCTGGTCTTGATCCTCGGTAACTCCGTGCCCGCCATCATCTTCTCCATCGGTTTCATGTACACGCCGCAGATCGCTCGTATCGTGCGAGCAAACATCGTTTCCGAATACGGCGAGGACTACGTCCGCGCGGTCATCGTGTCCGGCGCCCAGGCCCCCTGGATCCTCGTTAAGCACGTCCTGCGCAACTGCATCGCGCCCATCATGGTCTTTACCGTCACCCTGGTCGCAGACGCCATCATCTTCGAGGCATCCCTTACCTTCATCGGCGCGGGCATCACCGAGCCGACGGCTACATGGGGCAACATCCTCGCTGACGCCCGCGGCGGCGTACTTGCCGGCCGTTGGTGGCAGGCGCTGTTCCCCGGCATCGCCATTATGGTTACCTGCCTTGCGCTGAACATCCTTTCCGAGGGCCTGACCGACGCCATGGCTGCCAAGCCCGGCGCCCCCGTCAAGTCCAACGACTCCGAGTCCAACCGCGCCGACGACATCCTGGTCAATAATCCCGTTCTTGCTTACGAGCAGCAGGCTGAGTCCCTGAATCGTCGTCTCGGCGCCTGCGCGATGTCGAGCTCAAGCGCACCGACCGCCACGTGCCCGACCTGTCCGTCGAGCCCCTGCTCGCGGTCAAGGACCTCTCCATCAGCTTCGAGAGCCACGGCGACGTTAAGGTTGTCGACGGCGTGTCCTTCGAGGTCCGCCCCGGCCAGTGCATGGCGCTGGTGGGCGAGTCCGGTTGCGGCAAGTCCATTACCACCAAGGTTATCATGGGCCTTACCGACCCCGGTGA
>ERZ835080.1543-NODE-1543-length-16245-cov-2.887029_pt1 | contig 16245 bp, 10 predicted proteins | sample MGYA00519688_ERZ835080 | MGnify/ENA primary metagenome ERZ835080 (study PRJEB31850, sample SAMEA3708770) | human gut metagenome | biome: human gut; feature: human-associated habitat; material: faeces | place: China | collected 2014 ... | reverse complement strand
TGGGAACCAACGAGCAGGTCGCATGGCTGGTTGAGGAGAGCCCCGACTTCTTCATGGGCTTCTCGACGGTCGACCCCTCTCGTGAGGACGCGCTTGTGGTTGCTGAACGCGCACTCGGCGAGCTGGGCCTTTCGGGCCTGTACCTACACCCGTCGCACCAGCGCTTCGATCCTGCCGACAAGGCGCTCTGGCCCCTGTACGATTTGGTGGAGCGAATGGGCAAGCCAATCGTGTTCCACGCGGGCATGTCCTGCAGACCAGGGGTGACGAGCGAGTTATCACACCCCTTGCGCTTCGAGCGCGTGGCGGCGGCGTTCCCGGGCTTGCGCATGTGTCTGCAGCACTTCGGCTGGCCGTGGACGCGTGAGGTGGCGATGCTCATGCTCAAGTACAAGAACGTTTACACCGACCTTTCATGCCTGTACTTCGATAACGCGCCGGAGTTCTACGAGCACATCTTCACGAGTGACCTGGGCCGCAATTGGATTGATCGTAGCCTGCGCCATCAGGTGATGTACGCATCGGAAGAGCCGCGGCTCGAGCAGCGCCGTATGATCGAGGCAGTCCGTAAACAGGAATGGCGTGCGTCGACGAAGCGTATGGTGCTGGGTGAGAACGCACTTGCGTTCATTGGAGGAGGCGCGATTCATGACTGAGCAGTTTGAGTTCTGCGTTGAGACGCAGGAGTATAACGCGCTTTTGCCGCTGGGGGAGCGCGTTCGCGAGCTGGTGGCGGCCTCGTCTGTGACGAGCGGCGTGGTCTACGTTATCACCAAACATACTACGACGGGCATCACCGTGAACGAGCGCCTTGAGTGCCTCGAGGACGATATCATGAACGAGCTGTCGAGGTTCTTTCCCGAAGGCGGCTCGTACTTCCACAACAGGTTCCTCCAGAGCTATGGAGCCATGGCGGGCAATCCCACAGGCCACCTCAAGGCGATGGTGACGGGTAACCACGCGGTCTTCCCTGTGGTGGACGGACAGATTTGCCTGGGCTCCGCTCAAGAAATCTATCTGGCGGAATTCGATGGCCCACAGCCGCGGACCATTCATGTGGCGATTATGGGGGACTAGCGTCGGGTAGGACGTCTTGAGTCCATTTTCATAGGCGCGAGACTCGCGCGGGCGGCCTCAAGGCGAAGGCGCCCGCGCGAATTGTATTTCAAGCACCGTTTATCCAAGGGAGAGGTCAACTTCAAAACAGGAAATCTGGCCGTCGTTGTTTACGGTATCGGGCGCCGCCATGCTTAGTCTACGCCGACAAACAGACATCCGGAAGAGGCGCCTTGCAGTCGCTTGCCCGGTGCGCGCCCAGCGAGCGCGGCATCAAGCGCGCGACGGGCGTGGGTGACGGCACGCTTGAGCTCGTCCTCGTCCATAAGCGCGGTATCAACCATAAAATGGGTGACGCCGGCGGCGAGCAGCTGCGGAATCTGCGGCGTGATGTCGATCGCAGAGGAGTCATACAGGTGCGAGCGACCATGGATGTCGGTTGTAACGGGCAGCATCTTGCCATCGATGCTGCGCAGCCAGAGCTTCTTGCGGCGAAGGCGGCAGGCGTCGCAGTTGTGGATGCAGGCGTCGGCAACCTGAAGGATGCAATGCTCGCTGGTCATGACGCGCGGCTTGCCAAATACTTCGATGCCGAACGACACCGTGAGGGACGTGGCTGCCTGGGGGCAGAAGCGTTCGATCTCGGCGAGGGTGAGCTCGGGGGAGAGCCAGAACAGCGCGGCGCCGGCTTCTGAGAGCATGGTCGCGCAGGCGAGGTTGTGGACCGGGATGCAAGAGCGGATCTGCGCGGTTGCGCCTTGCTGGGAAGCGAGGGCAAGCTCGGAGATATTGCCGCACGCAACGGTTGCCCCTTTGAGAACCCATGGGTCGATGCGGGCGTGGTCGCCCTTTTCAAAATACACCCGCTGCCGCTCCATCAGCGCGCCGATGCTCTCTGTGCCGTCGCTGCCCCAGATGGCCGGGTCACCCACCCGGTGGACCTGGCGGCCCTTCAGGTTGGCGGCGTCGAGCGAGTCGGTGGTGGCATAGAGGACGTCGGCGCCAAGGTCGCGGGCGAGCGCGGCGGCGTGCGGCGTAGTGACCACGACGCAGAGGGCGGGCGTTGTGGGGGTGAGAGGCACTGGCGCTTCGCCTGCAGCCGGCGTTGCAGCGGGGGATGCGGTGAGGGCCGCTTGGGCGAGAGGCGCCACGTTATCGAGATCGCGAGCAATGGCGGCGTAAGGGGAGAGAATGGCCTCTTCCAGCGACTTGCAGGCGGTGGCGCGTACCTTGTGTACGGACGAGAAACCCATGCCGCAGCCCTCGTCCATGTCGACGGTAAACGAGGCGGCTTGGAAGGGCGAGGTGCCCATGCGACCCACGTGTTCGATAAGGTCTTCGCGGGTGACGGGACGGGTTCGCGCGGGCTCGACGGTAAAGCCGGTAGCGCGCGCCGTGAGCGAGGGGTTGTCGACGCAAGAGAGGGCGACGGTGAAGGGCTGGCCCAGGCGCGCCGTGATGTGGACGTCAACGGGGCGGTGGCGGAGGATGTCGCGCTTGAGGGCGGCGTTGGCGGTGTCGATAGCGCGCTGACTGCGGATTACGCGGACGCGGCTGCCGGCCGGCATGGCGCGAGCGATATCGCAATCGATGGTTTCGCCGGCGACGGCGTCGGCGGGGGCGAGCGTTGTGAGAAATTGGTCGAACTCGTCATCATGGCGAAGCTCGAGCAGGTCGCCCTTGTCGACCGGCTCGTAGAGGCGGATGCGGGCGATGGCGGCGCGTCGACGGCGGTCATCCGGGTGCAGGCCGCGCACGTCGCGACCGGTGGGGCGGCTGGCGATAACCTCGCCCACAAGCTGGCCGCGGTTGTTGGAGCGCTCGTAGCTCATCATCTCGTCACCGGATGCGCCGTGCTGGTACTCGGTGGTGAAGTCGCGGTTGAAGCAACGCTTGAGTTGGCGGGCGCGGGCGCGTGCGTCGGTCTCGGTGGCGGTGCGGCCGGCAAGAACATCGTCCAGCTGGCGACGGTAGACGTCGACGATGGAGTAGACATAATCCGGGGCTTTCATGCGCCCTTCAAGCTTGAGGGCGGAAGCGCCGGCGTCAAGCAGCTCTCCAAGCATGGCGGAAGTGTTGGTGTCGCGCGGGCATAGAGGGCGCTCGCGATTGGCAGGGGAGAGCACGCGGCCCTTCTCGTCCACCAATTCATAGGGGAGGCGGCAGGGCTGGGCGCACATGCCGCGGTTTGCCGAGCGGCCGGCACGGGCGAAACTGGAGAGCAGGCACACGCCCGAATAGCAGAAGCAGATGGCGCCATGGGCGAAGACCTCTAGGTCGATACCAACCTGAGAGATGATCGCGATTTCGGGAACGGAGAGCTCGCGCGATAGGGTGACGCGGTCGGCGCCCGCATCCCTGCACCATGCGGTCGCGCGTGCATCATGAATATTAGCCTGAGTAGAGATATGGGTTTCAAGCTGGGGCATTAGGCGGCGTATTTCGCGGAACAGGCCCCAGTCCTGGATGATGAAGGCATCGGCGCCAAGCTGGGCGCAACGGCGGACCAGTGAGAGGGCGTCGACCATTTCCTCGTCCTTGATAACGATGTTAACCGTAACGTAGACGCGAGCGCCAGCCAGATGGGCGGCGCGGCAGGCGGCCTCGAAGGTCTCATCGGTGAAGTTGTCGGCTTTGCGACGCGCATTGAACGAGCCCATACCGCAATAGATGGCATCGGCGCCGGCGGCGAACGCGGCGGCGAAGGGCGCGGGCCCGCCCGCGGGGGCGAGCAGTTCCGGAGCGGGAACGTGGTGAGGCGCACGCGAAGCGGGCGATGCGGGCGAAGCGGACGAAGCGGACGAAGCGGACGAAGCGGACGATGCGGGCGAGCTTGTTGTCATGACGTGCCTTTCCTACTTGTTTACCAGCCAAATTATACGTTGAGAGAAGCTGGCGACCGCACGGGGAGGACTATGGGCACGGCGGCCCCATATTTATGGATGAAGAGATCCGCCGATTCAGACCGTAATAACGGGTAATAAATTATTGTTTCTGATGATAAAAGTATTGCAAATAGAGTGCCTCTCTTATACCATCGAAGTCGAAACCAGTGCGCAGGGGAGGAGCTAACTGTGCCTCCTGCTTCGCCCGTGCGCACTGACTTTCGCAAACAGATAATCAAAGGAGTATCGCATGAGCAAAATCGTTGTTTCCTCTCCTGACGCCCCCGCGGCCCTGGGCCCCTATTCCGCCGGCATCAAGACCGGTGAAATGGTGTTCCTTTCCGGTCAGCTTGGTCTCGATCCCCAGACCGGCAAGCTTGCGGAGGGCGGCGTTGTCGCCCAGGCGCAGCAGTCGCTTAAGAATATCGAGGCATTGCTTGCCGCTGCCGGCGCGACGTTCGACAACGTTGTGAAGACCACTGTATTCCTGGCGGATATCGCCGACTTCGCTGCCGTGAACGAGGTCTACGCTTCCAAGTTCACCGAGCCGTATCCCGCGCGCAGCGCCGTTCAGGTGGGCGCCCTGCCCGCTGGCGGCCTTGTCGAGATCGAGGTCGTTGCCGCCCTATAGGACAATCAACGAGGGGCTCGGGAATCTTGTGTTTGGCGCCCATGGTGTGACTGCCGTGGACGAACATGGCATGCAAAGGCGCCGTTTCGAATCACGATGGTTCGGAACGGCGCCCTTTTTATTGCAATCGTTTCCCGAGCCGCCCGCCGCGTGGATCTCATGAACGCGGCGAACTTTGGGGCTAGAGTTCTTTTTTGACCTTTTGCAGGTATCGATAGACGCTGGGCTCGGATACGCCCATAACTTCCGCAACGGTTGCGACGGCTCCCTTTAGCAGGAACATGCCGTTGTTGTTGAGATCGCGAATGATTTCCACGCGATCGCTCTGGCTCAGCTTATCGGGGGAGATGCCGCGCGGCGTGGTGATGCGCGAGATGGCGCTGACGATAAGGTCTTGGGTAGAGTCGGTGAGGCTCTCGACTTCAAGGGCGTGAGAATCGCCGTCTTCGCTTGCGGGGCACTGCGCGGGCATGTAGAACCCGGAGAGTTGCTGCGCCACGGCGGCGAGCTGGTTGAAGGGGCCAACGTCTGTGTTGACGCAGAGCATTCCCACAATCAAGCCGTTCTCGCGGATAAGGTACGAAGCAGAGCGAAGCTGCTTCATGCTGGAGCTATGGCTGACGTATTCGGTGATGTGGTGCTGGTCGGCATATTGGTCGTTGCCGCGAGCGGATTCGTTGAGGATTTTCAGGGCAAGGTCGGTAGCTGGCGATCCGACTTTTCGTCCAGATACATCACCGTTGCGAATATCAACTACGGAATGGTCGGGATCAGAGAAGTCGTGCAGGACGATTTCGCTGTTTTTACCAAGAACGGCCTCGAGAAAGTCAACAAACGGTACATAGCTCTGGACGGTGGGGTTCATGCGTTGCCTCGCTTAATTGTGAGTGCGATAAAAATCGTAAGTTGGCAAATGAATTTCAATAACATTTTATCGAATTCAGGCGGTAGTTTATTAGCAGATGTGTGACAGGCCGCCAATAGGGGGCAAGCGGTATGCGGCCAAGTGGTCAACTTATGATAATGGACATCTGTATTATCGTCATAAACGGTAGCTATGAAGAAATGAACGGTGTTCAAAAAGAAACCCGTCATTGCCTATGTAATAAATCGGCAATGTTTACCTGCAATAAAGCAAAGATGGATGAAGAAACAAATAAAGTCTGTAATAAATTATTATTGATATGAACACTTCTTTCCACTAAAGTTACTGGTCAGAGGATAACTGCTACACGTAGTTGGGGGGGGAATCGACTCGTGCGTGTTCGCCCGCAGCCATAGTTGGCGCGGGTCCGGAAAGGAGATAGTATGGCCTCTAAGCAAGTACAAGAAAAAGGCGAACTGTTTAAGCTCGATGGCAAGCCGTCATTAGGCGAGGCCTTCCCGCAGGCGATGCAGCACGTGCTCGCCATGCTGGTGGGCAACATCACCCCGCCCATGTTGATCGCTGGCACGTGCGGCCTATCCGCCGCCGACCAGACCATGCTCATGCAGTCTGCAATGATTATCGGCGGTCTCACTACGTTGATTCAGCTGTTCCCGGTATTTGGGTTTGGCATGGGCCTTCCCACGGTTATGGGTGTGGCCTTCGCCTATATGCCTATCCTCACCACGATCGGCATGCAGTACGGCATCTCTGCGATCTTTGGCGCCCAGCTGATCGCGGCGTTCGCTTCGATTTTCATCGGAATGTTTATCGGCAAGATTCGCAAGTTCTTCCCACCCATTGTCTGCGGTACGGTCGTTCTTGCCATCGGTCTTTCTCTTTACAACACGGCAATCAACTACTTCGGTGGCGGTTCCGCCGCGCAGGCTGCCGGCACCTTCGGTTCGCCGCAGTTCTGGATTCTGGCGCTCGTAACGCTTGCAGTCACGTTGGTTTGCAGCTTGTTCGGTAAGGGTTACATCAAGGTGTCCGGCATGATCATTGGTGTCGGCGTCGGTTACGTTGTCGCGCTCATCATGGGCGGCATCATCGACTTCACTCCCGTTGCGGATGCGGCGATCGTCTCCGCTCCCATCCCGCTTCACTTCGGCCTCGAATTCCACCCCGACGCGATCATCATGATGATCCTCATGTACATCGTCCAGGCGGTTCAGACCATCGGCGACGTGTCCTCCACTACTATGGGTGGTTTCGGCCGCGACGCTAAGGACACCGAGCTCGGCGGCGCCATCAAGGGTCAGGGTATCTGCGGTATGATCGGCGCCCTCATCGGCGGCCTGCCCACCGACCCCTTCAGCCAGAACGTTGGACTCATCTGCACCACCAAGGTCGTTGCCAAGCGCGTATTCGTCATCGTTTCCGCTATTATGCTGCTCGCCGGCTTCTGCCCCAAGCTTATGTCTTTGATCGCCACCGTTCCGCAGCCCGTACTCGGCGGCGCTACCATCACGGTCTTCGCGGCGATCACGCTGTCCGGTATCCAGCTCATTTCCGAGCAGCCGCTCAACTACCGCAACCGTATGATTGTCGGTATCTCTCTGGCTCTCGGCGTGGGTATCGCCGGCGCCCCCACCATTCTGCAGTTCATGCCGCAGCTTGCCCAGAACATCTTCGGCAGCTCGTTGGTGGTCGCGTTCATCGTCTGCTTCGTCCTCAACCTTATTGTTCCCGAGGATGACTCCGAGGATTAATCGCCAACCTCATACGAAGCCTCAAGAAAGCTCTCCCGCAGCCGCGGGGGAGCTTTTTTAATGCTTAAACGCGCCAGCGCGTGGTTGGTGGATTGTGGGGTGCGGGGTGGAGGGACGTTTGGCTCTCACGCGCCTGCGCGTACGTTGCGTGTCCATATAAACGATCTTGAGCCATTGTGTGAATAACGGAATGTCGATATTCAAGATAATGACCATAAGAAATAAGGATGAAACCGGGATGACCGGGAAAATGCAACGTAAACCATATGGAGATAAGGATGTGCGCTATTGTGGGAGTCGCACCGGTATTCAACAATCTGTGATTCTGATACAAAAAATACTCAGGTAACAGATAATAAAAAAATTGCAAGTTATGACCATAACAAAATGTCTGGATAGGCGAATACTGCGTTGAAGACGGATGGGGACAAGCTTTTGCTTGCACTTCATGCGACGTTATTGGGCGTAGTGGGAAACAGGGTGCAATAGACGCTGGAAATCTAAGTAAAGAGCTTGAATATTCGCTGGATAGGCCATTCGTATGGACATAATGACCGTTCACCGATTGGCATGGTTGGCGTTGGAATGCCAGTGGGCGGAGGAAAGCCCAGCTATTACAAATAGAATGCCAAAAAAACTTTTTGTATGGCACTATTACGTTTACGGAAGTCTTGTTCCATAAAGACTGTTAACATGATAAAAAATTCTTGTAACTAATTCTCGCAGAGCAAGAAAGAGAGCGAGGGCTCCAAGAGCATGGCGACTCCGAGCACAATATCAAAAGGCCTCTCGGCCACATTGTTCGAGCGCGCGGGCATGCCGCCCGTCAAGGACTTGATTCCCTGCTCGCTGCAGCATGTTCTGGCTTCGTTCGCCGGTGTTATCACGCCCGCTCTCATCATCGCCACCATGTGCGAGTTTGGCGAGGAGCAGAAAACCGCCATCATCCAGGTCGCCCTCATCTTGTCTGCCATCGACTCGCTGTTTCAGCAGTTCCCGCTGTTCGGCCGCATAGGATCCGGCCTGCCCATTCTCACCGGCGTCTCGTTCGCATTCCTTCCCGCTTTCCAGGCGGTCGGCATCGAGTTTGGCTTTTCGTCCCTTCTTGGCGCCGAGCTTGTCGGTGGAGCCGTCGCGATCGCATTTGGTACGTTCTACTCAAAGGTCAAGTTCCTGTTTCCGCCGCTCGTGACCGGTACGGTGATCTTCACCATCGGCGTGAGCCTGTATCCCACGGCTATCCGGTATATGGCGGGCGGAGAGGGCACCCCGGGGTTCGGTGGCATTGAGAACTGGATCGTCGGCCTCATTACTTTCGCGGTAGTTTTCGGTCTTACCAACTTTGGACGAGGAACAGTCAAGCTGGGAGCCATTTTCTTCGGAATCGTTATCGGTGTGTTGGTTTCCATTCCTTTCGGCATGGTCGACCCCTCGGGAGTCGCCGAGGCAGGATGGTTCTCCCTCCCCAAGCTGTTCCCGTTCGATATCGAGTTCGATATCGCAGCATGCCTTACGCTCGCCGTCGTCTACATCATGGTCAATGTTCAGCTGATCGGCGACCTTTCCGCCTCTACCATGGGCAGCATGAACCGCATGCCCACCGAGCATGAGATCGGCGGCGCCCTCAAGGCCCAGGGTCTGGTGAGCATGATCTCGTCCGTGTTTGGCGGTATGCCCACCTCTGCATTCGGACAGAACGTCGGCATCATCGTCTCTAACCGCGTCATCAACCGCTGGGTCTTCGCCGGCGCTGCGTTCATCTTTCTCGCGGCCGGTCTGGTGCCCAAGCTGTCCGCGGTTCTAACCATGATCCCCCAGCCGGTCATCGGCGGCGCGACCATCAGCGTTTTCGGAACCATCACGCTGAACGGCATCCGCATCCTGGTGAAGGATGGCCTGACCCCGCGCGCCTGCATCGTATTTGGCGTCTCGGTCGCATTCGGCCTCGGCATCGCCCAGGTAAGCGGCTCTCTCGCGGGCCCCGGAATGCCGGCTTGGATCGCGACCATCTTTGGAACTTCCGCCGTCACGCCCTGCGCGATCATGGTGATCGTCCTCAACAACATCTTGCCGCCGGAGCCTCGCCCCGACGTCATCGATTTGAGGCCGGATGGCCAGGAGGAAACCGAGCGCCTTGATAAGGCGGTCGCGTCTGGCGACGCTGCTAAGCAGGGTCGTATCGAATAGTCATCACGCGCGGTTACGGGGGAGGTGCCCGTTCCCGGCGGAAAGCCGGCCGCGTTGATCCGACGCCCGCGAAGCGGGGGCCGGGAGATAGCAAAGAGGTGTTAAACCCCGCCTCCGACAAAGAGAGGAACACGCGAATGCTGCTTGTCGGAAACGGTCGCGTCATCACCCGCGACGAGAACAACCCCTACTTCGAGGCCGGAGCGGTCGCCATCGATGGCGATAAGATCCTCGCGGTGGGAAACGAGGCGGACCTGAAGGCCCAGTATCCGGACGCCGAGTACGTCGACGCCCAGGGCGGCGTCATCATGCCCGGCCTGGTCAACGCCCACACCCATATCTACTCCGGGCTTGCCCGTGGTCTTTCCATCAAGGGCTGCGACCCCAAGAACTTCCTCGACAACCTTGAGATGCAGTGGTGGAAGATCGACCGCAACCTCGATCTGGATGCCACGCGCGCCAGCGCTTACGCAACCGCGCTCGATTCCATCCGCGACGGCGTGACCACCATCTTCGACCATCATGCCTCCTATGCCGAGGTCCCGGGGTCGCTCTTCGCCATTAAGGACGTGGTCGAGGAGGTGGGCATCCGCTCCTGCCTGTGCTACGAGGTTTCCGATCGTGACGGCCAGGAGAAGTGCGACCAGGCGATCCGCGAGAATGCCGAGTTCGCGCAGTGGGCAGCCAAGCAGGATTCCGGCATGATCGCCGCCATGTTCGGCGGACACGCCACCTTTACCCTGTCGGATGAGACCATGGATAAGATGGCCGAGGCGAACAACGGCCTCACCGGCTTCCACATCCATGTATGCGAGGGCATGAACGACGTTTGGGATTCCCGTCAGAACCGTGGCGGCATCAGCCCGGTCGAGCGCCTGCTGCAGCACAACCTGCTGGGCCCCGACACCATGCTCGGCCATGCCATCCACGTGACCCCCGCCGAGATGGATATCATCAAAGAGACCGGCACCTGGCTGGTCAATAACCCCGAGTCCAACATGGGCAATGCCGTGGGCTGCGCTCCGGTGCTCGAGTTCTTCCGTCGCGGCATCCCCGTCTGCATGGGCACCGATGCCTACACGCACGACATGCTCGAGAGCCTCAAAGTGTTCCTCATCGTCCAGCGCCATAACGCCGCCATGCCCAACGTGGGTTGGGGCGAGGCCATGACCATGCTGTTCAAGAACAACGCGCAGATGGCGAGCAAGTACTTCAAGCGCGAGGTGGGCGCCCTCAAGCCCGGCGCCGCCGCCGACGTGATCGTGATGGACTACAAACCTTTCACCCCGTTCTCGGACGAGAACATCGACGGCCACATGCTCTTCGGCATGATGGGCAAGAACTGCCGCACCACCATCATCAACGGCCGCGTCCTCTACAAGGATCGCGAGTTCGTGGGTCTGGACGAGGAGCGAATCAACGCGTGGACCCTCGAGCAGTCCAAGAGGCTTTGGGGCACGCTCAACGAGCGCGTCTACTAAACGGCTCCACCATTACTTTTGCAACGCGAGCGGGGCGGGGACTCGCCTGTCTTCGTCCCGCCAGACCGTCAAGAGGAGAATCATCATGAGCGATATCATGCGCCCCATCGGTTTTGACCACCTAATGGATTGGATCTTGTCCGAGCACGAGCAGAAGGGCTCCATCTTCGGCGTTCGCAAGATCGTCACCGCCAATCCGAACGGCGCCCTTCCCATCTACGATGAGAAGATCGAGACCCCCTTTGGCCCAGCTGCCGGCCCCAACACCCAGCTTGCCCAGAACATCGTCGCCGCCTACGTTGCGGGCTCGCGTTTCTTCGAGCTCAAGACCGTCCAGATCATGGATGGCGCCGAGCTTTCCGCCTGCGTGAACAAACCCTGCATTTTGGCTCAGGACGAGTGCTACAACTGCGAGTGGTCCACCGAGCTCACCGTTCCGCAGGCCTATGCCGAGTACGTCAAGGCGTGGGTGGCATGCCATCTTATCGCCCGCGAGTACGGTTTGGGTTCCGCAGACGGCTTCGTATTCAACATGTCCGTCGGCTACGACCTCGAGGGCATCAAGTCCCCTAAGGTCGATGCCTACATCGAGGGCATGAAGGACGCGTCCGGGTCCGAGGTCTGGAAGGAGTGCATCTCCTGGGCCCACCAGAACCTGTTCCGCTTCAAGAACGTTGACGCCGCATTCATCGATTCCATCCCCGCGCGCGTCTCCAACTCCATTACCGAGTCCACGCTTCATGGCTGCCCGCCCAAGGAGATCGAGCGCATTGCGAGCTACCTCATCACCGAGAAGGGCCTCAACACCTACATAAAGTGCAACCCCACGCTTTTGGGTTACGAGTTTGCCCGCAAGCGCATGGACGATTTGGGATTCGATTACATCGCGTTCGATGACAAGCACTTCCTCGAGGACCTCCAGTGGGCCGACGCCGTTCCCATGTTCGAGCGCCTGCAGGCCATCTGCGATGAGCGCGGCCTGGAGTTCGGCATCAAGCTGACCAACACCTTCCCTGTCGACGTGACCCGCGGGGAGCTCCCCAGCACCGAGATGTATATGTCCGGCCGAACGCTGTTCTCGCTGACCATCGAGGTTGCTCGCCGCGTGACCGAGCAGTTTGGCGGTCACTTGCGCATCTCCTATTCCGGCGGTGCGACCATCCATAACATCCGCTCCCTGTACGATGCGGGCATCTGGCCCATCACCATGGCGACCGATGTCCTCAAACCCGGTGGATATGAGCGCATGTCTCAAATCGCGAACGAGTTCGACGACCTTGACGGCAAGCCGTTTGCCGGCGTCTCGCTCGACGCGGTCGAGAAGATTCAGGCAGACGCCCTGGCAAGCAAACTCTACCGTAACCCGCTGCGCAAGAGCCCCGACCGCAAGGTTCCCGGCGACGTGCCCCTGATGGATTGCTTTACGGCTCCCTGCCGTACCGGCTGCCCCATCAGCCAGGATATCCCTGCCTACCTCGCCGCCGTCGAGGAGGGTTGTTTCGAGGACGCCTTCAAGATCATTATCGAGCGCAACGCCCTTCCGCACATCACCGGCACCATCTGCCCGCATCCCTGCGGTCGCGTCTGCGAGCGCGCGTTCTACGAGCCCGAGGGCGCCCAGATCCGCGACTCCAAGCTCAAGGCGGCCCACGAGGCGTTCGCAGCGGTGCTTCCGCAGTTGAAGGCTCAGCCCATCGCCGCCTCCGATTCCAAGAGGGTCGCAGTCATCGGCGGCGGCCCAGCCGGCCTCGCCACCGCGTTCTTCCTGACCCGAGCTGGCGTTCCCACCACGATCTTCGAGGCCAAAGACAACCTCGGCGGCATCGTTCGCCATGTCATCCCCGAGTTCCGTATTCCGTCTGGCGATATCGATAACGACGTGGCTCTCTGCCGCGCCTACGGCGTCGACGTCCATGTGAACACCCGCGTCAACTCCATCGAGGAACTGCGCGCACAGGGCTTCACCGACATCGTCGTCGCTACCGGCGCCTGGATGCCCGGTACCGCCGGCTTGGGAGAGGGCAACGAGATGGACGTCCTGGAGTTCCTCGAAGCAGCCAAGAAAGCTCCCGACACCCTGAGCCTTGGTGCTGACGTCGTCGTCATCGGCGCAGGCAACACCGCTATGGATGCTGCGCGTGCCGCTAAGCGCATCGCCGGCGTGAAGAACGTTCGACTGGTCTATCGTCGCACCAAGGCCCAGATGCCCGCGGACGAGGAGGAGCTGGAGTTCGCGCTGGCCGATGGCGTCGAGTTCCTCGAGCTGCGCGCTCCCAAGTCCGTTGACAACGGCGTCCTTACCTGCGACGTCATGAAGCTCGGCGAGCCCGATGCCTCCGGCCGCCGCGCCCCCGAGGCTACCGGCGAGGTCGTCGAGGTTCCCGCCTCCACCGTCATCTGCGCCGTCGGCGAGCGCATCGACGCCTCCCTGTACCAGGGCGCCGGCGTCGAGCTCGACCGCCGCTGCCGTCCCGCCGGCATCGCAACCGGTGTCGATGGGCTGTGGGCCGCTGGCGATTGCCGCCGTGGTCCCGCGACCGTCGTCGAGGCCATCGCCGATGCCGCCGAGGTCGCGCGCGCGATCGCAGGCGTGGACTTTAACGCCCATGTGGACGAGAACGAGCAGCTCGATGTTGCCGCCAGCATCGCCAAGAAGGGTGATGTCTGCAGCGGCTCCTGCGGTGGCACCCGCTGCCTGGGCTGCGCGGCGGTCTGCGAGGTTTGCTGCGATGTCTGCCCCAACCGTGCCAACGTCGCCATCGAGGTGCCCGGCCTGGACAAGCATCAGGTTGTTCACGTCGACGGCATGTGCAACGAGTGCGGCAACTGCGCCGTGTTCTGCCCCTATGAGAACGGTCGTCCCTACAAGGATAAGCTGACCCTGTTCTGGAGCGGCGACGACATGCTCGACAGCGAGAACGACGGCTTTCTGCTGCTCGAGGACGGCAAGTTCTCCGTTCGCCTGTCCGGCGAGACCCATGTTGTGGACGTAGACGACGCTTCCTGCGGCGTTCCCGAGACCGTGCGCCGCACCATCGTGGCGGTTCGCGATGATTATTCCTATCTGCTTGCGAGGTAATGTATGAAGCGTGCGCGTACCACCCTTGTCGCGCATGTCGCGTGCGCCGGCGGTTGCGAAGCCGCCGGCGCCGCCGCGCCATGCGACCGTCGCTGCGTTGGCTGCGAAGCCTGCGTGGCAGCTTGTCCGCGCGGTGCCGTCTCCATGGTGGACGGCGTCGCCGTTGTCGACCGTTCCAAGTGCACGGGCTGCGGCCTGTGCGCCAGCGCATGCCCGCGCGACATCATCCAAATGATTCCCGTTGGGCAAACCATAACCGTGCGCTGCTCAAATACCGACAAGGGCCCCGTCGCGCGCAAGATTTGCACCAGTAGCTGCATCGCGTGCGGCATGTGCGAGAAGAAGTGCCCCGCCGGCGCCATCAAGGTGGTGGACGGCGTGGCCAAGATCGATCCCAAGCTGTGCATCTGCTGCGGCATGTGCGCCGTCAGCTGCCCCCGCGGCGTTATCCATGACGCTCTCGGCATTATGGCGAGCGAGTAGGGGAGGAAATAAAGACATGGCTGCTGAATATACCTTTACCGTCAACGGTGTAGAGCGCACCACGAGCGAGAGCAAGCCGCTTCTGCGCTACCTGCGCGACGACCTGCATATCCACTCCGCCAAGGATGGCTGCTCGGAGGGCGCGTGCGGAACCTGTACTATCCACGTCGACGGGGTGGCGACCAAGGCGTGCGTGCTGACCACCAAACTCGCCGCGGGGCGCGATATCGTCACCGTCGAGGGTCTGCCCCATGAGGTCCAAGAGGCGTTTGTCTATGCCTTCGGCGCCGTGGGAGCCGTGCAGTGCGGTTTTTGCATCCCCGGCATGGTGATGGCGGGCTCTGCCCTCATCGCCCATAACCCTAATCCCACGGAGGACGATATCAAGTTCGCCATCCGCGGCAACGTGTGCCGCTGCACCGGCTATAAGAAGATCATCGAGGGCATCTCGCTGGCGGCTGCCGTGCTGCGCGGCGACGCCGCTATTGATGAGGACCTCGAGCGCGGCGATGACTACGGTGTGGGCAAGCGCGCCTTCCGTACCGACGTTCGCGCCAAGGTTTTAGGGTATGGCAAGTATCCGGACGATATCGATGAGTGCGACCGCGCCGGCATGGCCTATGCCAGCGCAGTTCGTTCCAAATACCCGCGTGCGCGAGTACTCTCCATCGATACCGCTAAGGCAGAGGCCCTGCCGGGGGTTCTGGGCGTGCTTCGCGCTTGCGACGTTCCCGTCAACAAGGTTGGTCACCTCATGTACGACTGGGACGTCCTCATCGCCGAGGGCGACATCACCCGCTGCGTGGGCGATGCTCTGGCGCTTGTGGTCGCCGAAGACGAGGCGGCGCTCGAGAAGGCCAAGAAGCTCATCAAGGTTGAGTACGAGGTGCTCGAGCCCGTGCGCGATATGGCAGAAGCCGCCCATCCGGGTGCCCCGCTGGTCCATCCGGAAACCTATATCGCCTTTGGCAACGAGGTCACCTTGAAGGACAACATCTGCCAGCGCCGCCATGTGGTTCGCGGAGATGCTGCCGAGGCGATCGCGACCTCGCCGTATGTGGTGAAGGGGCATTTCTCCACGCCCGCGACCGAGCACGCGTTCCTCGAGCCCGAGTGCGCCGTCGCGTATCCCTACAAAGACGGCGTCAAGGTGCAATCGACCGATCAAGGCGCTTATGACTCCCGCAAGGAGATTGCCCACATGCTCGGTTGGGACGAGACCCCCGAGCGCGTGGTGGTCGAGACCATGCTCGTGGGCGGCGGCTTTGGCGGCAAAGAGGACGTGTCCGTTCAGCATCTGGCCGCGCTCGCGGCGCTTCATTTCAACCGCCCCGTCAAGGCCAAGCTCACCCGCCAAGAGTCCATCAACTTCCATCCCAAGCGCCACGCCATGGATGGCTACTTCATCCTCGCGTGCGACGAAGAGGGTATCTTCACCGGCATGGAATGCGAGATCAGCTTCGACACCGGAGCCTACGCATCGCTGTGCGGTCCCGTCCTGGAGCGCGCCTGCACCCATTCAGTGGGCCCTTACAAGTATCAGAACACCGATATCTTGGGTATCGGCTATTACACCAACAACCCGCCTGCCGGCGCCTTCCGTGGTTTCGGCGTCTGCCAGTCCGAGTTCGCGCTCGAGTCCATGATTGACGAGCTTGCCGAGAAGGTTGGCATCTCGCCGTGGGAGATCCGCTACCGCAACGCCATCGAGCCCGGGGCGGAGCTGCCCAACGGCCAGATCGCCGATTGCTCCACCGCCCTTAAGGAGACGCTCGAGGCGGTTCGTCCGGCGTTCGAGGCCAATCC
>ERZ835080.1523-NODE-1523-length-16393-cov-5.888726_pt1 | contig 16393 bp, 10 predicted proteins | sample MGYA00519688_ERZ835080 | MGnify/ENA primary metagenome ERZ835080 (study PRJEB31850, sample SAMEA3708770) | human gut metagenome | biome: human gut; feature: human-associated habitat; material: faeces | place: China | collected 2014 ... | reverse complement strand
TTCAGAACGATGATGCTAACCGTGCGCTGATGGGATCCAACATGCAGCGTCAGGCAGTACCGCTTCTTACAACAGAAGCTCCTGTAGTAGGAACTGGTATGGAAACAAAAGCGGCTGTTGACTCAGGTGTATGCGTTCTGGCTAAGAAGTCCGGTACCGTTCTTCGTTCCACATCTACAGATATCAGTATCAAGAATGATGATGGAACAAAAGATGATTATCATCTTACAAAATTCCTCCGCAGTAACCAGAGTAACTGCTACAACCAGAAGCCGATCGTATTCCAGGGTGAACATGTAGAAGCAGGACAGGTTATCGCAGATGGTCCGTCTACTGCAAATGGTGAGCTTGCTCTTGGTAAGAACCCGCTGATCGGATTCATGACATGGGAAGGTTACAACTATGAGGATGCTGTTCTGTTAAGTGAGAGACTGGTACAGAACGATGTCTATACTTCTGTTCATATTGAAGAATATGAAGCAGAAGCACGTGATACAAAACTTGGACCGGAAGAGATCACAAGAGATGTTCCGGGTGTCGGTGATGACGCACTGAAAGATCTGGATGAGCGTGGTATTATCCGTATCGGTGCAGAGGTTCGTGCCGGCGATATTCTTGTTGGTAAAGTTACTCCTAAGGGAGAAACAGAGCTGACAGCAGAAGAACGTCTTCTGCGTGCAATCTTTGGTGAGAAAGCAAGAGAAGTTCGTGATACTTCCCTTAAAGTTCCTCACGGAGAATATGGTATTATCGTAGATGCCAAAGTATTTACAAGAGAGAATGGCGATGAGCTGTCTCCTGGAGTAAATCAGGCAGTACGTATTTATATTGCTCAGAAACGTAAGATTTCTGTTGGTGACAAGATGGCTGGTCGTCATGGTAACAAGGGTGTTGTTTCCCGTGTACTTCCTGTTGAGGATATGCCATTCCTGCCGAACGGACGTCCACTGGATATCGTACTGAACCCACTGGGTGTACCTTCACGTATGAATATCGGTCAGGTCCTTGAAATCCACTTAAGTCTTGCTGCCAAAGCACTTGGATTCAACGTTTCCACACCGGTATTTGATGGTGCGAGTGAAATTGATATCCAGGATACTCTGGAACTGGCAAATGATTATGTAAATATTGAAGATTTTGAAGAATTCCGTGCAAAATATCAGGATACACTTGCACCTGATGTTATGGAATATCTGGATGAACACAAAGATCACAGAGAATTGTGGAAAGGTGTTCCGATTTCCAGAGATGGTAAAGTACAGCTCCGTGACGGACGTACAGGTGAATACTTCGACGGTCGTGTAACAATCGGACACATGCATTACCTGAAACTGCATCATCTGGTTGATGATAAGATCCATGCGCGTTCTACAGGTCCTTACTCACTTGTTACACAGCAGCCTCTGGGTGGTAAAGCTCAGTTTGGTGGACAGCGTTTCGGTGAGATGGAGGTTTGGGCTCTGGAGGCATATGGTGCTTCGTATACACTGCAGGAAATCCTGACAGTTAAGTCCGATGACGTTGTTGGACGTGTTAAGACTTATGAAGCAATCATCAAGGGCGACAATATTCCTGAACCAGGTATCCCTGAGTCCTTCAAAGTTCTTCTGAAAGAACTTCAGTCTCTGGGTCTGGATGTCAAAGTCCTCAGAGATGACAATACAGAAGTACATCTGCTGGAAACAGTAGATTATGGTGATACAGACCTTCGTTCTGTAATCGAAGGTGACAGCAGACATCACAGAGAAGAAGAGTCCTTCGGAAAACATGGTTACACCAAACAGGAATTCGAAGGTGAAGAACTTGTAGATGTTGAAGAGGATGAGGAAGACGATGATGATTTCATTGACTTCGACGAGTCCTACGATGATGAAGACAACGAGTAGAAAGGGGAAAGAATACATGGCAGAATCAACCACATCAAATGAAACATATCAGCCAATGACTTTCGATGCCATCAAGATCGGACTGGCGTCCCCTGAGAAGATCAGAGAGTGGTCCAGAGGTGAGGTAACGAAACCGGAAACCATCAACTACCGTACTCTGAAACCGGAGAAGGACGGACTTTTCTGTGAAAGAATTTTCGGGCCAAGTAAGGACTGGGAGTGCCATTGTGGTAAATATAAAAAAATCCGTTATAAAGGTGTTGTCTGCGACCGATGCGGTGTAGAAGTTACAAAAGCATCTGTCAGAAGAGAACGTATGGGACATATCGAGCTTGCTGCTCCGGTATCCCATATCTGGTATTTCAAGGGTATTCCGTCCCGTATGGGACTGATCCTTGATCTGTCGCCGAGAACATTGGAAAAAGTTTTATACTTTGCTAACTATATCGTACTGGATCCGGCTGATTCCGGACTTCAGTACAAGCAGGTACTTACAGAGAAAGAGTATCAGGATGCTCGTGAAGCATATGGATATAATTTCCGTGTAGGTATGGGAGCAGAATCCATTATGGAACTGCTCAAAGCAATTGATCTTGAAAAAGACGCTGCTGAACTGAAAGCTGAACTTGTTGATGCAACCGGACAGAAACGTGCCAGAATCATCAAGAGACTGGAAGTTGTAGAGTCTTTCCGCGAATCAGGAAACCGACCTGAGTGGATGATCATGACTGCAATTCCGGTTATTCCGCCGGATCTGCGTCCTATGGTACAGCTGGATGGTGGACGTTTTGCAACATCTGACCTGAATGATCTGTACAGAAGAATTATCAACCGTAACAATCGTCTGAAACGTCTTCTGGAGCTGGGTGCGCCGGACATCATCGTCCGCAATGAGAAACGTATGCTTCAGGAAGCTGTAGATGCTCTGATTGATAACGGCCGTCGTGGCCGTCCGGTAACAGGCCCTGGAAACAGAGCCCTGAAATCCCTTTCCGACATGTTGAAAGGTAAATCCGGACGTTTCCGTCAGAACCTGCTCGGTAAACGAGTTGACTACTCCGGACGTTCTGTTATCGTCGTTGGACCGGAACTGAAAATCTATCAGTGTGGTCTTCCGAAAGAAATGGCAATCGAACTGTTCAAACCTTTCGTAATGAAAGAGCTGGTTGCAAACGGAACTTCTCATAACATCAAGAATGCTAAGAAGATGGTCGAAAAACTTCAGCCGGAAGTCTGGGATGTCCTCGAAGATGTTATCAAAGAACATCCGGTTATGCTGAACCGTGCACCTACACTGCATCGTCTGGGTATCCAGGCGTTTGAGCCGATTCTTGTAGAAGGTAAAGCTATCAAGCTTCATCCACTTGTTTGTACTGCGTTCAACGCTGACTTCGATGGTGACCAGATGGCTGTTCATCTTCCACTTTCTCAGGAAGCTCAGGCAGAGTGCCGTTTCCTTCTGCTCTCACCGAACAACCTTCTGAAACCTTCAGATGGTGGACCGGTAGCCGTTCCTTCACAGGATATGGTCCTTGGTATCTACTACCTGACACAGGAGAGACCTGGAAATCCGGGAGAAGGTAAGTTCTTCAAGAGCGTTAATGAAGCAATTCTTGCTTATGAAAATAAGGTTATTACTCTTCAGTCCAGAATTAAGGTTCGTATCACAAAGACAATGCCTGATGGAACAGAAATGACTGGTATTGTAGAGTCTACACTTGGACGTTTCCTGTTTAATGAAATCCTTCCTCAGGATCTTGGATTCGTAGACAGAAGCATTCCGGGTAATGAACTTCTTCTGGAAGTTGATTTCCTGGTTGGTAAGAAACAGCTGAAGAAAATTCTGGAAAAAGTTATTAATACACACGGAGCTACCAAGACAGCAGAAGTTCTTGATTCTATCAAGGCTACAGGTTACAAGTACTCTACACGTGCAGCGATGACCGTATCCATTTCTGATATGACTGTGCCGCCTCAGAAACCTGAGATGATCCAGAATGCGCAGAATATCGTAGACAAAATCACAAAGAACTATAAGCGTGGTCTTATTACTGAAGAAGAGCGTTACAAAGAAGTTGTTGAAACATGGAAGAAGACTGATGATGAGCTTACAAAAGCACTTCTGGATGGTCTTGATAAATATAACAATATCTTTATGATGGCTGACTCCGGTGCCCGTGGTTCTGATAAACAGATCAAACAGCTTGCAGGTATGCGTGGTCTGATGGCCGATACAACTGGTCATACGATCGAGCTTCCTATCAAGTCAAACTTCCGTGAAGGTCTTGAAGTACTGGAATACTTCATGTCTGCACATGGTGCTCGTAAAGGTATGTCCGATACAGCACTTCGTACAGCCGACTCTGGATACCTGACCAGACGAATGGTTGATGTATCTCAGGAACTGATCGTTCGTGAGACAGACTGCTGCGAAAACAGACCGGAAATCTCTGGTATGTATGTCAAAGGCTTCATGGATGGAAAAGAAGAAATCGAAAACCTTCAGGAACGTATCACAGGTCGTTTTGCATGTGAGACTATCACAAATAAAGATGGTGAAGTTCTTGTTAAGGCAAACCATATGATCACCCCAAGACGTGCTGCACGTATCATGAGTGAAGGTGTAAGCAAAACTGGTGGACCGATCGAAGAAGTCAAGATCCGTACAATTCTGACCTGTAAGTGTAAGGTTGGTGTCTGCGCAAAATGTTATGGTGCAAACATGGCAACTGGTGAAGCTGTTCAGGTTGGTGAGGCTGTTGGTATTATTGCTGCGCAGTCTATCGGTGAGCCTGGTACACAGCTGACTATGCGTACATTCCATAGTGGTGGTGTAGCCGGTGGAGATATCACTCAGGGTCTTCCTCGAGTTGAGGAGCTTTTTGAGGCAAGAAAACCGAAAGGTCTTGCTATTATCACAGAAATTCCTGGTGTTGCTGTCATCAACGACACAAAGAAAAAACGTGAGATCATTGTAACAAATCCGGAGAACGGAGATTCCAAGACATATCTGATCCCTTATGGATCTCGTATCAAGATTGCAGACGGACAGGTTCTTGAAGCTGGTGATGAACTTACAGAAGGTAGTGTAAATCCACATGATATCCTGAGAATTAAAGGTGTTCGTGCTGTTCAGGATTACATGATCCGTGAAGTTCAGAGAGTATATCGTCTCCAGGGTGTAGAAATCAGTGATAAGCATATCGAGGTTCTGGTTCGTCAGATGCTGAAGAAGATTCGTATCGAAGACAATGGAGATACAGAATTCCTTCCGGGAACACTTGTAGATGTTCTTGAATTTGAGGAAGTTAATGAAAACCTTGAGAAAGAAGGAAAGAAACCGGCAGAAGGAAAGCAGGTAATGCTTGGTATTACCAAAGCTTCTCTGGCAACAGATTCCTTCCTGTCAGCGGCATCCTTCCAGGAAACAACAAAAGTCCTGACAGAGGCTGCAATCAAAGGTAAGGTTGACCACCTGGTTGGTCTGAAGGAAAACGTTATCATTGGTAAACTGATTCCAGCAGGTACAGGTCTGAAACGTTACAGAGATATCCAGTTGGATACAGGCATGCCGGAAGAGGCACCGACAGTGGATGAAGAAACTGCAGAAAGCCTTCCGGAAGACGAAGAAACGATCACACTGGAAGAAACTGTTGATGCTGCAGACGATGAAATCATCAATGCAGAAGAAAACACTGACGATACAGAGGAATAATTAATTATTATTCACAGACATCCCCTGACCATTTTGGTGGTCGGGGGATTTTTATATGGAAAAATATAAATATTGTATGAAAAAAACTGGAAGAATATCGAAAATTACAGACATGGATTTATTTGCATGCTATAATGAAGCTAATTAATATTTAAAATAAATAAAAAACTCTGAAATATAGGAGATTACCGGGAAAGGAGGGGGAAGATGGATAAGCAACTGCCGGTTTCTGTATGGCCGGAATGGAAGATTACAGAAAAGATTGGAGAAGGATCTTTCGGTAAAGTTTATAAAGCTTGTCGAAGTGAGCAGGGAACGACATTTTATTCTGCGATTAAAGTTATCACGATTCCCTCAAATCCCGGGGAATTAAGCAGCGTTCGTTCTGAAAGCCCGAATGAACAGTCAGTGAAAGAATATTTTCAGGGACTTGTTGATGAATGTATTCAGGAAGTCAGTACCATGGAATATTTCAGAGGAAATTCTCATGTGGTTTCTGTTGAAGATTATAAAGTAGTAGAATATCTGGATGACATTGGATGGGATATTTATATCCGGATGGAATATCTGACCAGCTTTATGGAATATTGTGCAGGACGCGCACTTTCGGAAGATGATGTGCTCCGCCTTGGTATTGATCTGTGTAAAGCATTGGAATACTGTCAATGTCAGAATATTATTCACAGAGATATCAAACCTGAAAATATTTTTGTATCCAGGTTTGGAGAATTTAAACTTGGAGACTTTGGTATTGCCCGTGAACTGGAACGCACTATGAGCGGACTTTCAAAGAAGGGTACCTATTCTTATATGGCTCCGGAAATGTATAAAGGTGAAGCTTATGATTCAAGAGTAGACATTTATTCGCTTGGAATTGTTTTATACAAACTTCGGAATCACAACAGACTTCCGTTTATCAGCCTGGAAAAACAGCTGATTACATACAGAGATAAAGAAAATGCTTTGAATAAACGTATGGCCGGGGAGAAACTCCCTAGACCGGCAGAAGCAGGCGATGCGTTTGCGGAGGTGATTCTCAAAGCATGTGCGTTTGACCGGGAAGAACGTTATGCCAATGCAGTGGAATTTCGTGAAGCATTGGAGAGAGTAAAAACAGGAAGTTCATCTGCAAAAACAGCGCATGTACGTAAAACGCAGGAGCTTGAACATGCACCGGGGAAAATAAATCCACAGAAGGTGCAGCACAAATCTCAGCAAAGAACACCACAGAAAGACCGAAAACAAGCAATCCAGCAGTCCCAAATGAAAGCAGAGACAGAAGGGACAGTGATTGTACGCAAAAACAATCAGGAAAGACTGCTATCAGCAAAAAAAGCCAAAAAGAGAGCAAAAAAGAAATTTGAGCCACTGGTTGCTGCGGTTATTATCATGTTTGCTGCAGTCTGTGTGATCGTGGGTGTATTTATCTGGCTTTTGAGGGAAAATGCGGAACTGCAGCGTTTGAAACAGTCTGTAACGGAAACTGTTCAGACTGCAGAGAGTAAGCAGTTGCAGGAGACACTGGAAAAAATACAGACGCAGGCAACAGAGATCAGTGATAATCTGAATGATTACAGCTGGATCGGTTCAGAAGAGGATGGAAAGATCAGCTACCTGAAACAGCTGGATGATGGCAGCTGGCAGGTAAGGAAGATCCTTATCTATCCATCCCTTTCGAAGGATAATCAGTATGAAGAATACTATTACTGGAAGAATGAACTGTTTTTTGCATATATTTGGTCAGACAGCAGTACATCCGGAGATATAAAAGAAGGACAGCAGAAAATAGACCGTTATTATTATGATGATGGAAAGCTTGTCCGATGGATTGATGAAAATAACCGTTGTCATGACAATGAGACAAATAATGATGAATACGTCAGCAGAGGCGAAAAGTATCTGAATCGTGCAGAGGAATATAAGAATGAACTGAATCTTTCTTCAGACAGTAGCTCAGAAAATTCAGCATCATAAGAAAGGACGGAATATGGCCTATCAGATTGAATATGCATATACATGCCATATAGGAAAAATCCGCAATAATAATGAAGATAATTTCTGGTGCTGCGGTGATAGTCTGGAGGCTCAGAATCAGGGAATGAGCCATATTCGAAGCGGATATATGAAACAATCGGAATATCCGCTGCTTGCTGTTTTTGATGGCATGGGAGGTGAGAGCTGTGGCGAGATGGCTGCTTTTCTCGCGGCAGAAGCCTGTGGCCAACATTTTAAAACTGCAAAAGATGGAATACGGAATGATCCGGAAGAATTCCTGAATGAAATCTGTGAAAGCATGAATCAGGCTATCTGCGATTACGGTAGGACAAATAAGATCAACAGCATGGGAACAACGGCAGCATTACTTGCCTTTGCAGAAGATGCTGTTTATAGCTGCAATCTTGGAGACAGCCGGATCTATAAATCAGACCGCGAGAAATTTTATCAGATTTCACAAGACCACGTCCTGGGGCGCAGTTTGTTTGGAAAGGCACCATTAACACAGTATCTTGGGATGGAAGAGGAAAATCTGCAGCTGGAACCGTCGATCAGCAGGCAGGAAATTAAAATAGGGGATCGCTTCCTGCTTTGTTCTGATGGAATCACAGATATGCTTTCAGACGGAGAAATCGCGGATATACTCAGCAGGGATACTCCAGTGGCAAAAACCGTAGAGATTCTCGTGGACAGAGCTCTGAAAAAGGGTGGAAGAGATAATATTACAGTTGTTTTATGTGAGATCATGGAGCAGCCACGCAATATGTTCAGACGAGTGTTAAATTGGTTTCACAGGCAGAATGAGGGTGATATATAATGAAAAACAGAATGCAGGATCTTGATTTTGAGCAGACAGTGGCATTTGATTCTGTAAAAGACTTTGAATTTACGAGAAAAGCTGCACAGAGATTTCGTCAGGTTGTCAGTCTGGATGGCTTTGAGGATGAGGATGCAGATGTTATTTTTCATTATTTATATAAAGAAATGGAACTCGTGTCTTTTGGAGATCATCTGAAACGTTATATTTATGAACGTGCAGGATTGGAAGAACCTTATAACGAAGTCACACAGGATATTTACAGAGATATTGTGATCGAATCATTTCATGAGACTTGTACACCGAAATCTATGAATCCAACTTCGACAAAACTGACATCGTTGGTAAATAACTGGCTGACACAGGCTTCGGTAAAAAGAGAAACTGTTTTTTTATTGGGTTTTGGATTGCGCATGAGTGCAGAAGATGTATCCGATTTTCTGACAAGGGTTTTGCGGGAACAGGATTTTGATTTCCATAATCCGGATGAGGTAATCTACTGGTACTGTTATTCGCAGCAGCTTGGTTATCATAGGGCAGAAGAACTTAAGAAACGCTATGAAGAGCTGGAACCAGATGAGAGTTATACAGAAGCTCCACAGGTTTATTCGGGAAAAATCTGTCTTGATACAGAGGATAAACTGCTTCGTTATCTGGCGTATGTGAAAGTTGGAGCAGATGATCCGATGTCCGAGAAAAGTCAGGCCTATCAGGAATTTGTCCGTCTCCTTACTCATGCAAAAGAAATCATCGCGAAGATGTATCAGGGGGATGAGGTGGAAAAATCCCGCAATAAGGTGTGGAATATTTCAGATATTACGGATTCAGATGTGGAAAAAGTTATCTGCAGTGGAATTCCTGTAAATAAAATGGGAAATCTTAAAAAGATGTCGGCATCTATTCTGGCGAAACATTTCAGTCAGAAGCGATTCAGCAGACAGAGAATCAACAGTATATTGAATCATAAATTTCCAGTAGAGCGCTTTGATCTGATTACATTAGAGTTCTTTATCATTTCACAGGAGATGCAGGATGATGATCCGTATAATCGTTATCATCATTTTCTTGAGGAGATTCAGGAAATTCTTAAGAAATGCGGAATGAGTGAGATCTACATAGTAAATCCATATGAATGTTTTTTGCTGATGTGTCTTTTGACAGATTGTCCGCTTGCTGTTTTTGCGGATATCTGGGAAATGTCATATGAGGAAGATAAGCAAGAAGAATAAGAAAAACCTGTCAGACCGAAAATTCGGAATGACAGGTTTTTTGCTGTGAAAAATGATCATTCGTTGTAATAACCATAGATCAGACGAGAATCCTGTGCGATTACTGCCTGTGCTTCACTACTGTCGGTGAGATCCTGCGACATAAAGCAGACAACCAGATCGATGTTTTTGGCGGTATTGTAAATGATTCCGGCATCATTTTCGACATCATCCAACTCTCCGGTTTTGTTGGCAACTTTTACTCCATTTGGAAGGTTGGCAGGAATTTTATTTCTGCGCTGCTGCATTTTGAGAAGAGAATACATTGCATCTGTATGCGCAAGAGTGGATTCGGCAGTGCCGGCATTGCTCTGATAGATTTCCTTCAGAAAATGACCGCAATCACTGACGGAAGTGTAATTATCACCATATTCATTACTCTGGAGAAGGAGACGTCCCATTGAAGTGCTGGAGTATCCATGAGAAGCACAAAATGCATTCACAGCACGCATACCGGCTTCATCATCGCTATCACCAAGCATATTTACAAGTTTATTTGCCGCATCGTTATCACTTACGGTAATCATTGAATTCAAATAACTGTTCAGTGTATCAGCACCATAAGTTTCGGAGAGAGATTCATAATTTTCGTAAACAGTACCCATAATAAAAAGTTTGATCAGACTGGCAGCCTGCATGGGCTGATCGTCAATCACACCTTCTGTATTTTTCATAAGGTTGCATACATATACGGACCAGGTGCCATTGTTCTGAGGAAGGAGCGGTTTAATCTGAGAGAGAAGACTGTTCAGACTTTCGTCAGTGGAAGACTCAGAAGAATGGGAAGGAGAAATAGTCCCTTCTTCCTGTACATCCTGTGAAGAATCAACGGAGGAATCTGTTTCAGAATCATTTGAGGATTCCAGTTGATCGTTCAGACTACCTAGTTCCTTTGCCTGACTGATCAGTTCTGCTGATGTATCAGAAATTTTCTGTACTGTATTCTGGAGATCAGTGACTTTTGAACGGAGAGAAGCAAGATCCTGAAAAGAGTAGAGTGTCAGCCCGCCAAGTGCGAGAATGACAAGCGCGAGGATGATGATGATCGTATAAAGAAGAAATGGCTTTTTTTGCTTGCTATTTTTCATTATATAAATCCTTTCTGTATGTAAGAGTTCTTTCTATAGTAAATGTCTTATAAAATATCTCTGGAATCAGCTGTGGCCCTGACTGAAAACGGAAGTGACAGCTTCGGATGACTCCTGAGTATCGCGATGCTCCTGCACAGCAGTCTGCCGACCGGAAGCTTTTTGCTGGCGATAATTCAGAAGATCTTTTTTTTCTTTGACAGCGGATGAAAAAGAAGTTTGTGCGTCGTTTAACGCCTGCTGTTTGTCTTTTACCTGGGAAATGAAAGCATCAAGGCTTTGCTCAGTATCCGAAATTTGTTGTCTGGCCTGGATTCCCATGAAAAAGATACCGGCAATAAAGAAGATCACGGTAATGATGAGCAGGATAACAGATGGGGTGATTTTGTTTTTCATAAAAAATCCTTTCCTATATTATAGATGTAAACAAATAAAGTGAAAATTACTTTTTTTTATTATAAGCAGAGATGTCTTAAAATGCAATAATAAGGATTTCGTAAAATAACGAAAAAATCCTGTAAAATGCCTTGACAGCTGCATTTTTACGGGATATAATGAGCAAGCGTGCAACAGGAACGCTGTTTTTTTGTGCGCAATATTCATTTGACAATAGCAACCGCGCTACCCCATGACTAACCATGGAGAAAATAATCGGGAGGTGAAATGGAATGCCAACATTCAACCAGTTAGTAAGAAAAGGACGTCAGACAGCTGTAAAGAAATCTACAGCACCGGCTCTGCAGAGAACATTCAACTCTTTAAGAAAGAAAGCTGTTGAACAGTCTGCACCACAGAAACGTGGAGTTTGTACAGCAGTTAAAACTGCAACACCTAAAAAACCTAACTCAGCTCTTAGAAAGATTGCCAGAGTTCGTCTTTCCAATGGAATCGAAGTAACAAGCTATATCCCAGGAGAAGGTCACAACCTTCAGGAACATAGTGTAGTTCTTATCCGTGGTGGACGTGTTAAGGACTTACCTGGTACCAGATACCACATCATCAGAGGTACACTGGATACTGCAGGTGTAGCTAACAGAAAACAGGCCCGCTCCAAATATGGTGCTAAGAGACCTAAAAAGAAATAAAGTAGAAAAAAGTAATCAATCGAAGATTCACTTATAACTATAAATATTGTACGGTATTCCATATACCCTGTCGGTTGCGGGTTAAATATAGGACTTTACCAGTGCGAACACCTTAGTTTTAATAGTGAGTACCGATGATTTAATCATTTTGATTAAGGAGGGAAGTAACGTGCCACGTAAAGGACATACTCAGAAAAGAGACGTTCTGGCAGACCCGATGTACAACAATAAAGTGGTTACCAAACTTATCAACAACATCATGTTAGATGGTAAGAAAGGTGTCGCTCAGAAGATTGTATACGGCGCTTTCGCTAGAATTGAAGAAAAAGCTGGCAAACCAGCTATCGAAGTTTTTGAAGAGGCTATGAACAACATCATGCCACTTCTCGAGGTAAAAGCAAGACGTATCGGTGGTGCTACTTACCAGGTTCCGATCGAGGTAAGAGCAGACAGACGTCAGGCACTGGCTCTTCGCTGGCTCACCACATATTCTCGTAAAAGAGGCGAGAAGACTATGGAGGAGAGACTTGCAAACGAGCTTCTGGATGCAATGAACAACACAGGCGCATCTGTTAAGAAGAAAGAAGATATGCACAAGATGGCTGAAGCAAATAAAGCATTTGCTCACTATCGTTTCTAATCAAGGAGGAAAATCCAATTGGCTGGAAAAGAAGGTAGAGAATACCCGCTTGAGCGTACCAGAAACATTGGTATCATGGCTCATATCGATGCAGGTAAGACAACTCTTACAGAACGTATCCTTTATTATACAGGTGTCAACTACAAAATCGGTGATACTCATGAAGGTACCGCAACAATGGACTGGATGGAGCAGGAGCAGGAGAGAGGTATCACAATTACTTCTGCTGCTACAACATGTCACTGGACTCTGCAGGATCACTGCAAGAAGAAACCAGGTGCTCTGGAACATCGTATCAACATCATTGATACTCCAGGACACGTAGACTTCACCGTAGAGGTTGAGCGTTCACTCCGTGTACTTGACGGCGCTGTCGGCGTCTTCTGTGCAAAGGGTGGTGTAGAACCTCAGTCAGAAAACGTATGGCGTCAGGCTGACACTTACAATGTACCGCGTATGGCATTCATCAACAAGATGGATATCCTCGGTGCAAACTTCTACAATGCTGTAGATCAGATCAAGACTCGTCTTGGTAAAAACGCTATCTGCTTACAGCTTCCAATCGGAAAAGAAGATGAATTCAAAGGTATCATTGACCTTTTCGAAATGCAGGCTTATATCTACAATGATGAGAAAGGTGAAGACATTTCCATCACAGATATTCCGGAAGATATGAAGGAAGAAGCAGAGCTTTATCATACAGAACTCGTAGAGAAAATCTGCGAACTGGATGACGATTTAATGATGGAATATCTGGAAGGTGAAGAACCGTCTAATGAAAAATTAAAAGCAGTTCTTCGTAAAGCTACTTGTGAATGTACAGCTGTACCGGTATGCTGCGGTACTGCATACAGAAACAAGGGTGTTCAGAAACTTCTGGATGCAATCATTGAATACATGCCTGCTCCAACAGACATTCCTCCAATCGAGGGTGTTGACCTGGATGGCAATCCGATCGTGAGACATTCTTCTGATGAAGAACCATTCTCTGCTCTGGCATTTAAGATTATGACAGACCCATTTGTTGGTAAACTGGCATACTTCCGTGTATACTCCGGTACCATGAACTCTGGTTCTTATGTACTTAACGCTACTAAGGACAAGAAAGAACGTGTTGGACGTATCCTTCAGATGCATGCTAACAAACGTATGGAACTGGATAAAGTATATTCAGGAGATATCGCAGCAGCAATCGGTTTCAAATTCACCACAACTGGTGATACAATCTGTGATGACCAGCACCCGGTAATCCTTGAATCCATGGAATTCCCGGAACCGGTTATCGAACTTGCAATCGAGCCTAAGACAAAAGCCGGCCAGGGTAAACTTGGTGAAGCTCTTGCAAAACTGGCAGAAGAAGACCCGACATTCCGTGCACATACAAATCAGGAAACAGGTCAGACAATCATCGCTGGTATGGGTGAGCTGCATCTGGAAATCATCGTTGACCGTCTGCTTCGTGAATTCAAAGTAGAGGCTAACGTAGGTGCTCCTCAGGTTGCATACAAAGAGACTATTACTAAGGCCGTAGACATCGACAGCAAATATGCTAAACAGTCTGGTGGTCGTGGACAGTATGGTCACTGTAAAGTTAAATTCGAGCCTATGGATGCCAACGGTGAAGAACTGTACAAGTTCGAATCCACTGTTGTTGGTGGTGCTATTCCGAAGGAATACATCCCGGCTGTTGGCGAAGGTATCGAAGAAGCTATGAAAGCTGGTATCCTGGGTGGATTCCCGGTAGTCGGCGTTCATGCAAACGTATATGACGGTTCCTATCATGAAGTCGATTCCTCTGAAATGGCATTCCACATTGCAGGTTCTCTTGCGTTCAAGGATGCTATGCAGAAAGCAGCTCCGATTCTTCTTGAGCCTATCATGAGAGTCGAAGTTACTACTCCGGAAGATTACATGGGTGATGTTATCGGTGATATCAACTCCCGTCGTGGTCGTATCGAAGGTATGGATGATATCGGCGGAGGTAAGATGATCCGTGGATTCGTTCCGCTTTCTGAAATGTTCGGATATGCAACAGACCTTCGTTCCAGAACTCAGGGACGTGGTAACTACTCCATGTTCTTCGAGAAATACGAACAGGTTCCGAAGTCCGTTCAGGAAAAGATTCTTTCTAAGAAAGACTGATGATATAAAAAAGCTTGCAAATATCCTTGATTTGCAATATAATCAAGGATAGCAAGTCAAAAACTGATAAAAACGCTCTGAAAGAAAGAGCATAGTTTTTAAGGAGGACATTTTAAAATGGCAAAGGCTAAGTTTGAGAGAACAAAACCGCATTGTAACATTGGTACCATCGGACACGTTGACCATGGTAAAACAACTTTAACAGCAGCTATCACAAAAGTTCTGGCTGAAAGAGTTCCAGGAAACACAGTTGAAAACTTCGAAGATATCGATAAAGCTCCAGAAGAAAGAGAGCGTGGTATCACAATTTCTACAGCACATGTTGAGTATCAGACAGAGCATAGACATTATGCACACGTTGACTGCCCAGGACATGCTGACTACGTTAAGAACATGATCACAGGTGCAGCTCAGATGGATGGTGCTATCCTCGTAGTTGCTGCTACAGATGGTGTTATGGCTCAGACAAAAGAGCACGTTCTTCTTGCTCGTCAGGTTGGTGTTCCGTACATCGTTGTATTCATGAACAAATGTGATATGGTAGATGATGACGAACTTCTTGAACTGGTTGAGATGGAAATTCGTGAACTTCTTTCCGAGTATGATTTCCCAGGAGATGACATTCCGGTTATCCAGGGATCTGCTCTTAAAGCTCTTGAAGATCCGGCTGGCCCATGGGGAGACAAGATCATGGAACTCATGAACGCAGTTGATGAGTACATTCCGGACCCACAGCGTGACACAGACAAACCGTTCGTTATGCCTGTAGAGGATGTATTCTCTATCACAGGACGTGGAACAGTTGCTACTGGTAGAGTAGAAGCTGGTGTTCTTCATGTATCTGAAGAAGTTGAAATCGTTGGTATCAAAGAAGAAACACGTAAAGTTGTTGTTACAGGAATCGAAATGTTCCGTAAACTTCTTGACGAAGCTCAGGCTGGTGATAACATCGGTGCTCTTCTTCGTGGTGTTCAGAGAAACGAAATCGAGCGTGGACAGGTTCTTGCTAAACCAGGAACACTTACATGCCATACAAAATTCACAGCTCAGGTTTACGTTCTGACAAAAGATGAAGGTGGACGTCATACTCCATTCTTCAACAACTATCGTCCACAGTTCTACTTCAGAACAACAGACGTAACAGGTGTTTGCGATCTTCCGGAAGGCGTAGAGATGTGCATGCCTGGAGACAACGTAGTGATGGAGATCGCGCTGATCACACCGATCGCTATCGAGGAAGGGCTGAGATTCGCCATCAGAGAAGGCGGAAGAACAGTCGGATCCGGCGTAGTAACTGAGATCATCGAATAGGGAGACCTAGCCCGATATGACAAACATCAACAGGGACGCATGTGCGTCCCTGTTTTGATGTGCAGTCAGATTGCAGGCAGGTCCCCCGCGAGGAGTGCAGCGCTTCAGCGCGTGGCACTCTACGGCCATACTTGCTGAATCAGCCCGTGGCGTTGATGCTGCGGGCTTTTTGTTTCCTTGAAGCCCTAGCCCGATTTGCGGGTGCAAATCGATGGCAGGTCTCATGCGAGAAACGCCCAAATCTGTGATTTGGTGCGTTTTACCGCCACGTACCCCGTGTACGTTCCGGGACGCAAAGCCCTTGCGCCTAGCCACGGACTGATTTTTCTGCGTATTTCTGATAATATAATAACAATAGGAAATCCGCGGGAAACCGCGGGTTTTGTTGTGGGCGGAACCAGGGTGATGCAGCAGGCCGTAACGGTGCGTGAGCAGTTACGCAGCAG
>ERZ835080.1518-NODE-1518-length-16442-cov-4.627510_pt1 | contig 16442 bp, 16 predicted proteins | sample MGYA00519688_ERZ835080 | MGnify/ENA primary metagenome ERZ835080 (study PRJEB31850, sample SAMEA3708770) | human gut metagenome | biome: human gut; feature: human-associated habitat; material: faeces | place: China | collected 2014 ... | reverse complement strand
AACCGATGCAAATAGTAGAATTTATGTTGAAACATCGGTTGAATGGTGTACGGTTGCAGATACAGATGCATAAAGTAATCTGGGATCCCGATGAACGGGGAGTATAAATAGAGAGGTGATAGAGATGAAAGCATTAGTTCTTTTTAGTGGAGGAATTGATTCAACAACGGCATTGGGACTGGCAATCAAAAAGTATGGGAAAGACCAGGTCATTGCTCTTTCGGTTTCCTATGGACAAAAGCATGATAAAGAAATTAAAGCTGCAATAGCAGTTGCCCAATATTATGGTGTGGAGCATTTGTTCCTGGATTTGAGTAAGATATTTCAATATAGTAACTGTTCACTGCTTCAACAGTCTACAGAAGACATTCCGGAGGAGAGTTACGCAGAACAGATTTCAAAAACAAATGGCGATAAACCAGTAAGCACATATGTACCGTTCCGAAACGGATTATTTCTTTCTTCGGCGGCAAGTATTGCACTGAGCAAAGACTGCGAAGTAATTTATTATGGAGCTCATGCAGATGATTCTGCAGGCTTTGCGTATCCGGACTGCTCGCCGGTATTCAATCAGGCTATGAATGAAGCAATATGGGAAGGTTCCGGACATCAACTTAAAATAGAAGCACCTTTTGTTAATGTATCCAAAGCCGAAGTGGTAAGGATTGGATTAGAACTGGGAGTTCCTTACGAGTTGACCTGGTCCTGTTACGAAGGTGGAGAGAAGCCTTGCGGAAAATGTGGAACATGCATTGATCGTGCAGCGGCATTTCAGGCAAATCATATGGAAGATCCGGCGTTGAGATAGAGGAGGAAGAGATGAGAGAAAAAGAAAATTTAACACTATTGGGAAATCAGCAAACAGAGTACAGTATGGATTATAATCCATCCGTATTAGAGGCATTTCAGAATAAACATCCTGAAAATGATTATTTTGTCAAGTTTAACTGCCCTGAATTTACAAGCCTGTGTCCGATTACCGGACAGCCGGACTTTGCAACGATCACGATTTCGTATGTTCCGGATGAACGGCTTGTGGAGAGCAAATCCTTAAAATTATATTTGTTCTCATTTAGAAATCATGGAGATTTTCACGAAGATGTGATCAATATAATTATGAAAGATCTGGTCAAGCTTCTTGAACCGAAATATATAGAAGTCTGGGGAAAATTCCTTCCGAGAGGAGGATTGTCCATTGATCCGTATTGTAATTACGGAAAGCCGGGTACAGATTGGGAGAAGGTTGCCTGGAATCGCATGAGTAATCATGATATGTTTCCGGAGAGGGTTGATAATCGGTGAGAGTTGTTATAATAAAGGAACATAGGTTTTGCAACAGAAGAATCTGATCATAAAGCCGATGCAGGATTTTTGAATCCTGTATCGGCTTCGGAGATTCCATAGAGATTTAAAGAAATTTATTTGTTATAATTCATCAGCGTTTTGATGTCTTCTTCCGGCGTGGTGATAGGTGCTATACCGTAATTTTCTACCAGAAAATTCAAAATATTAGGAGACAAAAATGCCGGAAGAGAAGGACCAAGACGAATGTTCTTGATACCCAGGTGTAAAAGTGTCAGTAGGATACAGACTGCTTTCTGTTCATACCAGGAGAGAACGAAGGAAAGCGGAAGCTCATTCACAGAACATCCAAATGCATCTGCAAGTGCCACAGCAACCTGGATCGCACCATAAGCATCATTACACTGACCCATATCCATCAGTCGTGGCAGACCACCGATTTCTCCCAGATCGAGATCATTGAAACGGAATTTTCCACATGCCAGGGTGAGGACGATACTGTCGGAAGGTGTCTGCTTTACAAATTCTGTGTAATAGTTTCGGCCTGGTTTAGCACCATCACAGCCGGCAACCAGGAAGAAATGGCGGATTGCACCTGATTTTACAGCTTCTACTACAGTATTCGCATGAGACAGGATGGCTGCATGACCAAAACCGGTTGTTACTTTTGTTCCGCCATTGATGCCTGTGAGTAGCTGATCTTCTTTGTAACCACCCAGTTCCAGTGCTTTTTCAATAACCGGCGTAAAATCTTTCTTTTCATCAATATGAACAGCACCTGGGAAAGCAACTACTTCTGTTGTAAATACTCTGTCAGCGTAGCTGTTTTTTGGCGGCATCAGACAGTTGGTAGTGTAAAGAATAGGAGCAGGAAGATGATCAAACTCTTTCTGCTGATTCTGCCATGCGGTTCCAAAGTGTCCTTTTAAGTGAGAGAATTTCTTTAAAAGTGGATAGGCATGGGCGGGGAGCATTTCACCGTGGGTATAGATGTTGATTCCTTTTCCTTCTGTCTGTTCAAGTAAAAGCTGCAGGTCTTTCAGATCATGACCGGTCACGACAATAAAAGGTCCTTTTTCTATGGTAAGAGTAACTTCGGTTGGCTCTGGCGTTCCATAGGTTTCTGTATTTGCCTTGTCAAGAAGTGCCATACACTTCAGGTTGATTTCCCCTACTTTCAGTACTGTAGGAAGCAGAGCCTCCATACTTTCTTCATAGCCAATCTTAAATAATGCCTCGCAGAAGAAACGATTTACTTCGGCATCTTCGAAATTCAGAACATTTGCGTGATAGGCATAGGCTGCCATTCCGCGAATCCCGAAAAGAATCAGAGACTTCAAGGAACGAATATCTTCGTTGGCATTCCACAGCTGCTGCATGTCGTATTCGTCTGTTTTACCGCACGGTGACTGACATCTGCCGCAGTCAGGAACCAGTCGTTCTTTTTCAGCTCTGACTTTTCGTATCATTTTTTCGATAGCTGTATTATCAAAGCTCACATTTGTAACTGTGGTAAATAGTCCTTCAATTATGACCTGTCCGGTTCTTTTAGAAATAGTTTCTGCGCCATCGACGGCTCTTGCAAGACCGATCAACGCACCTGTCAGTTCATCCTGTAATTTAGCTGTATCCGCCTTTTTTCCACAGACACCAGCATTTCCTGTACAGCCGGTACATCCGACTGTCTGTTCACACTGAAAGCAAAACATTTTTTTATCCATTGTTGTATCCTCCTTTATTCCATAATGTTTCCATCAATACTTATCGTTATAACCTGCCATGGTAAGAATTTTCCACTATTTTGAAGAGCTTTTTTTGCTGCCATTTCCAGACCACCACAGCATGGAACTTCCATTCTTACAATTGTCACACTTTGAATGTTGTTGTTTTGAATAATCTCGGTCAGTTTATCGCTATAATCTACCTGATCTAATTTTGGACAACCAATTAAAGTCACCTTATTCCGAATAAAATCCTGATGGAAACTGGCATATGCGTAAGCAGTACAATCGGCTGCGATTAAAAGCTTAGCGTCGTTAAAATATGGCGCATTTGCAGGTGCCAGTTTAATCTGTACCGGCCAGTTCTGAAGTGTTTTTTTCTGTGCTTCTTGCACGGCTTTTTCATCATATTCAGGGGCTTCTCTTTCTTCAAAAGAAATGGCGCCTGTGGGACATTCTGGGAGACAATCGCCTAGTCCGTCACAGAAATGTTCTCTTACCAGTTCGGCTTTTCCGTTAATGATATCAATAGCACCTTCGTGACAGGCACTTGCACAGGCACCGCAGCCGTTACATTTGTCTTTATCAATCCTGATAATCTTTCTTATCATTTTATCCTCCGTCAATAATATTTAACTTTTGTTTCTGCTAAAATTATAGTATGATAAATACAACTTGTATGTTTGATTTCCAACAGGAGGAACGATTTTGGAGAAATATTTGCCTATTCTAAGAAACAGTCCATTTTTTAAAGGTCTTAGTGATAACGAGATATTATCCATATTGTATTGTGTAAATGCAACCGTAATTTCAAAAGAACGAGCTTCTTATATTTTCAGAGCAGGAGATTCTACTGAGGTAATGGGCCTTGTGGTGTCGGGCTGTGTTCTTGTAATGCAGGAAGATCTTTGGGGACATCGGAATATTCTGTCGAAATGTCATGCCGGAGATTTTTTTGGAGAACCATATGCGGCAAGCCTGGGAGCTGTTCTGAATATCAGTGTGGCAGCAGATGAGGATTGTGAGATTATTTTCTTAAATGTCCAAAGGCTTTTGGTTACTTGTCAAACTGCATGTGAGCATCATCAGAAGCTGATACGTAACCTGGTCAGTGTCCTGGCAAATAAGATACTAATCCTGAACGATAAGATTACTCATGTTGGCAAGCGAACGACAAGGGATAAACTATTGTCATATTTGTCGGCAGAATCCATCAGACATTCGTCGTTATCTTTTGACATTCCCTTTGACCGGCAGCAGCTGGCAGATTATCTTTGCATAGACCGTGCGGCAATGTCTACGGAGATATCAAAGTTACAAAAAGAAGGTTTTGTAAAAACAAATCGAAATCATTTTGAGTTGATTGCCTGTAATGAAACAGATTTACAAGCTGACAAATGATGGTATAATTCTATTATTGAGCTGACAGAAAGGGTATAGATATGAGAAAAGCAATCGTATATGCATCAGTACATCATGGAAATACAGAAAAAATAGTAAAAAGCATAGCAGAAAGATGTCAGGTTGATTTGATTGATGCAGTAAAACAGTCAGATGCAGATCTGAGAAGTTATGATATGATCGGGTTTGCATCAGGAATCTATTTTTCGAAATTTCATCAGTCGATATTAAAATTTGCAGAAAAGAATTTGTCAGATGACAAAAAGGTATTCCTGATCTGCACTTATGGTGGAAGTGCGAATTATAGATCCATAGAGCAGATTCTGGATAAAAAACATGCCAGCGTAGTAGGGAAATTTGGATGCAAAGGATATGATACATTTGGTCCCTTCAAACTGGTTGGAGGTATTGCAAAAGGACATCCGGATGATAAAGATATCCAAAATGCAGTGGAGTTTGTAAAAGACTTATAAACACGTAAAGAAGAAATAGAAATTTTCTCTGTTTTCACCACAAAATATATAATTAAGTGAGTAGCTCATTGAAACCTTTATTGCAGGAATCAATGATGTGGATGATGGACAGAATAATACAAAGGAGCTGCAGAACAATGAAGACTCAAGTTCTGTAGCTTCTTTTGTGTAAATATGATGTGTCTTTTGCGGTTGAGATACAGCTATAGATTTTCCGGTCTGCAAAATAACGGCAGAGGGGACCGGGAAATCAGGTATGGCTTCCTTCGGTCAGGGAACAGCCATCCATCATGCGGATTCCATTTATGGTATCCAGATAGGTGTCATACATTTCCTTCCATTCGTCAGAGGCATCTTCGGAGTACTGGCTGATGGTGGACAGAAGATCGTATTTTTTGCCATCGATTGTTTCGATGCGGCCGAGATAGCCCTGCCACACACTGTCCAGAGGCTGGTCTTCACCATCGTAATATCTGGCTTCCAGGGTCAGCACAGGAACATCCTCATTGTAATAAGTCAGTTTATATCCGCCATTTTCAGTTTCGGTCGTTTCATAACGGCAGAGATATTTCCAACGTTCCGGAGTAAGAACCTGGAAGTAATCCGTCATGGCCATATCTACAGACTCTGCGTAAATGAAATCTATGGATTTGATCAGCTCTGTAGCTTTCTTTTCAGCGACTTTATCATAGGTGTCTGACGGAGTCAGGATAAAAAGTCCAAATGTATAATCGTCAGTCTGGCATACAAGCGCATCAACATTTTTTTCTTCTTCGTTGACTGCGGTTAAATATTGATATTTCGTAGCAGGATAAGATTCAAAGGTAAGATCCTTTTGAGTGATGATCTCATCCTTTACCGGATAGTATTCTGCCAGAAAACCCTTCAGGGAAGAATCCTCCAGAGAAGAATTAGCTACTTTTAAAGCAAAGGCAGTACTTTTTCCCTCATTTACGGAACGTTGCTCGAAATAACCTTCTTTTTCAGGCATGGATTCTCTGATCGTATCATCAGCAGTGAATCCAACCCGCATATGAAGTTCGCCACGCTTTTCTGATTTAGAGTATTCTTCTGAAGAATCCCCGGAGGAGGAAGCAGCTTCTGATTCGGAATATTCCTGAAGATTGCCGTAGTCATCAATATAGTATTTATCTCTGGAGCCAATATAAGTGGTTCCGGTAGCGTCCTCCAGCCACACACTGCCATCCTCATAATAATAATGAGGTTCAAAATAACCGTCCTGTTCGGTCCAGCCGGCATCGTTGCCTTCCATCAGTTCACCGGAATCCGGATCAGGGGCATAATTACCTTCGCCGATATATTCATCCTCGGAACCATTGCGGTACCAGTAATCTCCGTTTTCATCCTGCCAGATGTACTGACCATCATCAGTTGGAGGGTCAGAAGCGAGGGCTGGGATTGCAGATATGGAAAGAGCGATCAAGCCTGTTAAAAGAAATAAGATTTTTTTATGCATAGGCACCTCCTGATAAAAAGAACTTGTCTGTTAAGTATATTGTAACAGACAGATTCTGATATTCAGAAATGTGAAGAAAAAGAGACATTTACCGGCAGGTAAAAAGATATCCCTTACCATAAACCGAGACAATGTCATATTCATCGGTATCCTCGGCACCGATCTTGACACGAAGATTAAAGATATGCCGCCGTACTGTGCTGGTATCTGTTCCCGCACAGCTGCCCCATACTGCTTCATAGAGCTCCTTTGCAGAAAAAATCTTCTCCTGGTTTTCGGCAAGGAGACGCAGCAGGGAGAATTCGGTACGGGTAAGACCTGTGTCGGTATTATTGAGATATGCGTGACCGTCCGAAAGATCCAGCCGCAGGCTTCCGATGGTGATCTGGCGGGAAGCCTGAAATTTTTCTTTTATTTTTTCTTCTATTCGTTTCTGGCGTTCCAGAAGCATCTGGATCACGGCCAGAAATTCGTCAAAATTATAAGGTTTGGTGAGATAATAGTCGCCTCCCTGCTGAAGCACTTCTACCTTATCGCGGATATCGCTTTTTCCTGTGAGAAAAAGAACAGGGTTCATGGTTTTTTCGCGGAAGTGGCGGCAGATATCCAGGCCGTTTCCGTCCGGAAGCATAATGTCCAGGATGAGAAGATCCGGCAGCTGTTCTTCAAGCTGATGATAGACTTCGGAGACTGTCTGCGCAGTGCGAACATCGTAGCCACGGCGCCGCAGCATCCGGCAGTTGGTATTCAGCACCTGTTCTTCATCCTCAACCATAAGGATAAGCGATTTCTTTTCATTCATATATTTATGACTCCTCCTCCGGAAGTGAGAAGAACACCTGAGTTCCCTCACCTTCTTGGCTTTTCAGCCATATTTTGCCGCCGTGGGCAGTGATGATCTGATGACAGACATAGAGGCCTATGCCGTGCCGCCAGTAATCTTTATCTGCAGAAACATAACCCTTGAGCGCGTTTTTTCGCATTTCTTCTGACATGCCGGTTCCGGTGTCGGAAACGCAGATGGTCTGCCAGCCCGGTTCGCCTGTAAGGGAAATGGTGATGGTTCCGTTTTGAGTGTGACGATCTGCATTGGAGATCAGATTGGTGATAACGGCTGGATCAGCCGTTCCGGGTCTGCAGAGATTTCCGGGAGGTCAGATTGTATCGTAAGGACCAGCTGGTTATTCCCGGAACTTGGATGACTGCTGAAATCTTTTTCTACAGAATGTAAAAGTGCTCCCAGATCTGATGGTACAAGAGAAAGGGCCAGCCGTCCCTGCTCAATGGAAACGGTATCCATCAAATCCAGCACGATCCGGTCGATCCGCATTACCGACTGTTCAATGGTGCGGAGATTTTCCTGCATAAGAGAGAAATCCAGAGGTTCTTCCTCAAGGAGCTCGGAGGTGTCCCGGGCATGGAGGGAGATGGAACTCAGAGGATTTTTGATCTCGTGGGCAACGGTGGTCAGGAAAGTAGACTTGGCATTGTCAAGGGAGCGCAGCCGCCGGTTCTGTTCCTCCAGAAGGAGCTGCTGCTGGTTATATTCCTTCAGATGAAAATAGAGAACAATGCCGCAGACAGTACTTACAGAGACAAATGCCAGAAGAATATCTGCCAGCCGGTCTGCTTCCGTGGCAAAAGGAGTTACAATGTGCGGAAAATGGTATGCGACCAGACACAGTCCTATATATAGGATAATCTCCAGCAGAGAAACGATCAGAGCCCGTCTTTTTTCCAGCATCAGCACGGTAAAAATAATGGCAAACACGAAGAAGGCCGGCATACCGCCATGATATCCGCCGCTGGTAAAAAACATCACCGGAAAAACGATCAGAAAAATCATGACAATGGTGATCAGATAACATCGTTGATATTTCTCACTGTAATAGGAATAAAGAAAAAGTCCTCCTGAGACGGCGACCAGCACAAGGTTAATCAGGACATTTCCCCAGGAACCGGTTCCTAGACTGAGAAGGGCCATGATCAGGCTGATCACAGTGCCTCCTAAAGCCAGGATATTAAACAGCCGGACACGAAAATCAAGGGTGAGACTGAATAATGAGTGAAAAAAATGATGTATTTCCTGCATTGAAAAATCCTCCAGTAAAAAGAAAACAATGGGAAAGCTTCTGAAGTTACTGTGATTTTATCACAAACAGAGTAAGAAAAACAGTCTGGTTATGTGAAATCGGAGGAGGCGTGAAATGTAATGGAAACTGGATTGGAAAAAATATGGAAAACTGGATAACCGTTAGAGTGAAGGATTAAGATGATTGTAAAACATGCACTTTGTAGGCTATGATTCCTGCCCGATATTTTGTATAATATTACCATAAAATATACGGCAGGAGGTAAGTGCTATGGCATTTTCACTTGACAGCAAAGTAAAGGATATCCTGAAAAATCCGGAAGCGGCAGCAGTTCTGGATAAGTACAGCCCTGACGCTTCAAAAAATCCACAGATGAAACTGGTTGGTGGTCTGACCTTACGGAAACTGGCATCTTTCCCGCAGTCGGCATTTTTGAAACCACATCTGGAAGAACTGGAAAAAGAGCTTCAGGCAATCGAATAATCTTCAAAAAAGAAGCAGCCTCCAATTTGGAGACTGTTTCTTTTTTTGAACTCAAATCTGGAAACATTTTTCTGTGTGAAGTAGATCACAAACTTTTTAGACATGGCATAGGCCAGACCAGCGCGGAAAAACTCACCTTTGACCATATTGACGGTTCCAATTGCATTGATGCGGATGATATTTTCTGTTGTTGTGTCGCTCGGTGAGACTCATATATATCCTCCCTTATTTTTTAGAAACATGTCCAGCCGCCGTCACATTTAAGTTCTTCACCGTTAACATAGCGGGACTGGTCGCTTGCGAGAAACAGGATTGCGTCAGCCAAGTCCTCCGGCATAGCAAGCTCACCGGAGAAGTTCAGCAGCATGCTGGTTCGGCCAAAGCCGAACTCGTCGGAAGGAGGCATGACCAGAGGAATGTCAGTTACGACACCACCGGGTGAAAGTGCATTACAGCGGATGCCTTCTTCCATGTACATGAATGCTGTGTTTTTTGTTGCTGCCAGCACAGCACCCTTGCTTGCACAGTAGGCAGCACCGGAAGTCTGGTGTGTTGCGCCGACGGAGCAGATGTTGACGATTACGCCACCGTTGCCCTGTGCAAGATACTGTCTGCATTCTTCACGCATTCCATACATGAGACCAAATGTGTTGATGCGGAATGTTTCCATAAGCATTGTGTCAGACATGTCCGCAATAGCGGTGTTGTCATCCATGATACCGGCATCGTTTACGGCGATATCCAGTTTTCCGAATGTCTCCACTGCTTTTTTTACCATGTTTACAGCAGTTGCCGGATCACCGACATCACCTGCATGCCAGATTATCTCGCCAGGTAGTTCGCTGCATTCTTCGGCCAGGTCTCTAAGACGATCTTCGCGGCGAGCAACCGCCACGACCTTGGCACCTTCACGGCAGAACAGTTCTGCTGTGGCACGGCCGATACCTGCAGATGCACCTGTTACGATACAAACTTTTCCATCTAATCTTCCCATAATGTCCTCCTTTCTCAGCAGAAAACTTTGTTTACCACGATGGCCGGAGAATCATTGCAGCCAACGGTCAGCTCCGCACCATCGGGTATGTCAGCGCGGACGGTGGCAAAACCAATGTTTTTGTCGACTGTATAGCCGTAGATTGTCTGTGCACAGCGGCCGACTTCCACACCGTACCAGTATACACGCTCCCAGATGGAGATATCTTCTGTTGATTCACGTGAAAATTCAAGACCGACCATACGATATTTCGGATGTTCTTTACGCGCCAGTGCTGCCTCTTTACCAATGAAATCTTTATCAGCGGCAACGGCCCATCCGAGTCCACACTCATATGGACTCAGGTGCTTAAAGTCCTGTTTGAGCGCGAAGCCTTTTTCCATTGGGATAGATCGGACATAGACTTCAAGAGTTTGAAGTTCACGTCCTCCGACAGCTTCGACAGCTTTCAGTGCTAAATTGTGAATTTCTGCACTCTTATCAAATGCAGAATAGATTTCATAGCCATTTTCACCGGTGAAGCCGGAACGGTGAATATAGACAGGAATATCGCCAATCTTACGCTCGCAGATGCCAAACCGTTTGAGTTCGTCAATCGGTTTATCTAACATGGCATTCATCGCATTGATACTATCAGGTCCCTGTATGGCATACATATCCCAGTCATAGGTGATGATTTTTGTCTGAATATCAGCTGTACCTTTGTGCTTCTCAATCCACGGTAGCAAACGTGGTCCATAGAGGTCGGAGACCCAGTACAGACCATCTGCCATGTGCATGACGATCACATCGTCAATGATTTCACCGTTTTCATCCAGCGATGCAGTGTATTTTGAACGTCCGACAGCAACTTTGGAAATGTTGCTGATATAAATCTTTTGAAGAACCTCCAGTGCGTCTTTGCCGGTAATCTCTACGATATCGTGTGTCCAGCGGTAAAATCCCACACCCTTACGTATAGCATCAGCGTCTGCGCGTGCGACGTTATCTTCTCTAAACAGCATATTTTGTCCTCCTCCTTTACAGCATTCGCGAGTCTTCCTTGCGGATGACCTTGATGTACATTTCTTCTTCGTCACGATTTTCGATTACACAGGACCATTCCGTGCTGACCAGCGTTTTAGCTGCACCATTCCACTGTGCCTCGTAGGCATCTACCAGTTCATCCAGAGGTGCCATCTCATAACGGGCAGTAAAGTCCTCTGATTTGACCTTGATCCAGGTTTCATCCTTGGTCCAGCGAACCATCTCATAGGGGACCTGTTGTACGTCCAGCATATAGCGGATATATCCGCCGAGAATACGGCCGTCGTTCTCGTCCATATCATGAGGAATGCCCAGAAAACTCCGCAGACCTTCTTTTGCAAAGGGATCGATAAACTGATTTTTACCGGCAGTAGCAAAGATAATGCGGAATACTCGCATGAATTCATCTTCATCAGGCGCCATCTCTTTAATAGCCATCATTGGGAACTGGATAGACCATACCCAGCCCATTTGCGCAACCCAGTGATATGCTTTTTCCAGCGATGTTTCCTCGCCGAAGTTCTGTGTGTATTGACCATTACGCAGACACTGACCATCTTTGACCATGCGTTCTCGAGGCGTATCATGAATAGGATCTACAGGTTGCTGCATATGTTCCAGCCAATCCTGCTTCGGCAGTCCATAGACATCCCGTCGTTCTGCCACGACACGACAGTGCTTGTTACCACAGCCTCGTGCCTGGCACATGTTCAGTGCCACTTCGTTTTCTGTTCCGTTGGAAGAAGCCAGATCGAAGTTTGCAGTGAACATACTGGTGGTCATATTGCACAGTTCGCTGCCCACAATATCCCAGGGACAGCTATCCAGCTCTTTTTCCACTCGATTTCGGGTAAACTGTATTACTCGACCGGCCATATTTTCCCATTCATCGCCGGAGTCACCGGTAATGCCACCAAGCCAACTGGATTTTTCACAAAGCTCCGGGATGTTAAATGCTTCATAGAGAGCAGCATTAACATAGTTTTTCTGTTCATCGGGGCTTCCTGCAACTGCCATATTCATCATATTGGCAATATTGCAGATGGCTGCGGTGCGTTTTTCCCAGTTAGGTTCAAAAATGCGCATGACCTGAAAAAGATTGGCAGTCATAGCGGCAATTTGGCGATTCAGCTGTCGATAGGCTTCTTCCTCCGTAATTAGTCTGCCCCAGGCAGTTGAAAAGCATTTTTTCGTCTCCAGTTTTTCTTTTAGCATGGTATACCTCCTGTCTACTTTTGTTTTGATTTATTATAGTCAAAAAATACTGCATCGAACATTCTACAAAAAGATGGTTTTTATCTTCTTCTTTACATACAATTTGTATTCTAAAAAACCATACAATTTATATGGCCATTATTTGTGAATAATGCATATAAAACAGATGCCACCCATACAAAACGTATGGGTGATATCTTGACAGCTTTTTTTTGAAAAATTATAATATTTTTAGAATAATTTGGGAGGCTGGTTATGAAGTTATGCGCGGATATTCTTTATTGGAGGCTGAAAGAAGAACTGACAGGAGTTTTGTTTTATGGCAGGAAGAACAGTACACTGATCTTGAACCGACCGGAATTTTATCTGGATCGATCTCAGTCCTTTGAGGAAAATAGTGTCTATGTCTGTTCTGCAGATCATTTACCACAGACACCAGAGTTGGGAGAAAATGTCTGTCTGGTATGTTTGGGAGAACACTGGAATCTTAATGCCTACTATGAGCGGTGCAGCGTTATTCTTATACATGGCAGCCAGGACATTTTTCAAATATTCAATTTGGTGCAGGAAGTGTTCAATCAATATGATACCTGGGAGGAAAGGCTCTGGTTCATCCTGCGCCATGGTGCAGCTTTGTCTCAAATGCTGGATGCCAGCAGAGGCATCTTTGAAAATCCAATGCTGCTTATAGGCTCGGATTTTCGCTATCTGGGAGTGACGGAGGAAGAGTACCTGAAAAAACAATTGGGATTGCAATTGGACACGCAATCTTTCGATGTTGAGAAAATGGCAACATTTCTGTCTCTGCATGATATGTCCAACTATGTTCGCGAACCTCTGTTGCTGGAATTACAGGGAAGGCGTTCTCTCTCTGTAAATATTTTCGATCAGGAAGAATACTTAGGATGTCTGACTGTTTTTGAAGGATCTCGTCCATTCAGGTCCTCTGACAGGGCATTGGCAGTTTTCTTTTCCAAACTTCTGCGACAGGCTATTCAGCAGAATCCGATTTTGTCCAGTACCCGTACCGCTGTACGACGAGCCTTGCGCAGCGTCATTTCCGGGCAGCGTATTGATTTTGAATATCGTCGTGCTTTGAGTATGGAAAATGGAAAGCATGATTGGATCTGTATGAAGCTGATTCCGGAATCCAGCGGTAGTCATCTTTCAGGAACCTATCTTTCTGCTGCTTTGGAGGAGCGACATCCAGGATCATTTGCATTTGAATTTGAGGATGCTGTTGTAGAATTTCTGCCTGCTGATCAGGTTCAAAAGGAATCAATGGATTCGCTGACTTCCGTTTTGGAAAAACTTGGAGCCATTTGTGGTGTTTCCTCCTCATTTACCAATCTCTACGATGGAAATCATGCCTGGTTTCAGGCTTCTGCGGCGTTGCAGAACGGACTTTCTCAGGAAGATAATTCTATCATATTCTATTTTCAGGACTATTTGCTTCCGCAGCTTCTCAACAGTGCTCTGGCGGGACGGCCAAGCTGGGTTTATTATACGGAAGGCCTGAAACGCCTGAAGAAACATGATGACAGTTCACAGGTTTCTTATTTACATACTCTGAGGGTGTATTTGGACAATAATCTTTCTGTTACAAAAACTGCTGCGGCGCTTTATCTGCATCGTTCTACTCTGCTCGATCGGTTATCTCATATTACTGCCATGCTTGGCAGTGATCTGAGGGATCCGGACTATTGTCTGACACTTGGGATTATTCTTAGGGCCGAGTTGGAGCAACGACGAATAGAGAAAATTTATCTGAAATAACTTATCACATAAGACTGTAAAATGTCACATTAAAGATATAGATGATGTCTGGGATGCAACATGATAGAATGGTTAGAATAAAAAATTTGTAGGAATATAAAAACATGGAATTAAGACTATTACGCTATTTTTTGACAGTAGCAAAAGAACAGAGCTTTACAAAAGCAGCAGAACAATTGCATATTACCCAGCCAACGCTATCCAGACAAATGGCGGCATTTGAAGAGGACCTGGGAATAACATTATTTATTCGAAACGGGAAGAAAATATCGCTCACTGATGAAGGAATTTTATTAAAAAGGCGTGCCTTGGAGATTCTTAATCTTGAGGAAAGGACGCTTGAGGAACTGAAAGGAAAAGAAGATGTTGTAGAGGGAACTATAACCATTGGATGCGGTGAATTTGCTGCAGTAGAAACATTGGCGAAAATATGCAAAACATATAAAGAAAAATATTCACTGGTTCAGATTGCACTTCATACTGCAACAGCAGATACGGTTTATGAGATGATGAATAAAGGCCTTGTAGATATTGCGTTATTCCTGGAGCCGGTGGACACTGAAGGACTGGATTATATCCGGATTTCGGAGTGTGATCACTGGTGTGTTGGAATGCGGCCGGATGATCCGCTGGCAGAAAAAGAGTTTATAAGAAAAGAAGATCTAATTGGAAAACCATTGATCCTGCCGGAAAGAATGAACGTTCAAAGTGAACTTGCCAATTGGTTTGGAAAAGATTTTTCGAAACTGCAGATTGCTTTTACAAGTAATCTTGGAACGAATGCCGGAGTTATGGCAGCAAATGGACTGGGCTATCCGGTATCCATTGAAGGTGCTGCAAAGTATTGGCGGGAGGATATTCTTGTACAGCGAAGAATTTCTCCTGAAATCACGACCAGTACGGTGATTGCCTGGAGACGAAACATCCCATATTCTTTGGCAGTCCGTAAAATGATCGAGGAAATTAATGCTTTCCGGGCATAAAATAAAATTCAATATAAGCATTAGACATAATAAAAATATCAGGTATAAAATAGATGTATAAGAGAAATTCAAATCTTATACATCTATTTTTATACGAAAAATTCGCAAAGAAAGGGGATTTTTATTATGAGTAAAAATTTAGTCGCATTTTTCAGTGCAAGCGGGACAACAAAAAAAGTAGCAGAAATGATTGCAGAGGAAGCAAAAGCGGATTTATTTGAGATTGAGCCAAAAGTTCCATATACAAAGGCTGATCTTGACTGGATGAATAAAAAATCCAGAAGCAGTGTGGAAATGAGTGATAAAAAATATAGACCGGCGATTATGAAAAAAGAGATGGATATGAGTTCTTATGACGAGATCCTTCTGGGATTCCCAATCTGGTGGTATGTAGCTCCGACAATTGTCAATACATTTTTGGAAGCCTATGATTTCAGTGGCAAAAAGATTGTGCTCTTTGCAACATCCGGTGGAAGTGGATTCGGTAATACTGTAAAGGAATTACAGCCATCTGCACCGGATGCAGTTATCACAGAAGGCAGCCTGTTAAACCGTGGAACAAAACAGGAAATCAGTGAGTGGGTAAAATCTTTATAAATAACAGTGCTATGGAGGTATACAGAAAATGCGAAAAATAATACAGACAGCAGGAAGAAATACACTTGGTGAATTCGCACCGGAATTTGCACATTTTAATGATGATGTACTTTTCGGCGAAAACTGGAATAACCAGGACATCGACGTAAAAACAAGAAGCATTATCACAGTGGTTGCTCTGATGGCTTCCGGAATTACAGATTCTTCTTTAAAATATCATCTTCAAAATGCAAAAAATCATGGTGTAACACAAAAAGAGATTGCCGCAGTGATCACACATGTCGCATTTTATGCAGGATGGCCAAAGGGCTGGGCTGTGTTTCATATGGCAAAGGAAGTATGGACGGACGAATTATCTGCAAAGGGAACTTCGGCTGAGGATGCGAGGTCCGCCCATGCTGCGCAAATGATATTTCCAATTGGTGAGCCAAACGATGCTTTTGCTCAGTATTTTGTCGGACAAAGCTATCTTGCACCAGTTTCAATCGATCAGGTGGGAATCTATAATGTAACATTTGAGCCGGGCTGCCGTAACAACTGGCATATCCATCATGCGGACAATGGCGGCGGACAGATTTTAGTCTGTGTAGCCGGACGGGGATATTATCAGGAATGGGGCAAGGATGCAACTCTTATGAAGCCGGGTGACTGCATCAATATTCCTGCCGGTGTAAAGCACTGGCATGGAGCAGCACCGGATTCATGGTTTAGCCATCTTGCCATTGAGGTTCCCGGCGAGAATGGCAGCAATGAATGGCTGGAAGCTTTAGATGATGAGCAATATGGAAAACTGAAATAGGATAAAGGAATGTTCACTGTTGATGATAACCTTAAAGTAGTTGTTCATCCAGAAGTGGAGAGTGATTATCTAAAACAGTATAATAATAAATCTTTGTATATT
>ERZ835080.1490-NODE-1490-length-16763-cov-3.307577_pt1 | contig 16763 bp, 8 predicted proteins | sample MGYA00519688_ERZ835080 | MGnify/ENA primary metagenome ERZ835080 (study PRJEB31850, sample SAMEA3708770) | human gut metagenome | biome: human gut; feature: human-associated habitat; material: faeces | place: China | collected 2014 ... | reverse complement strand
TGGGTTGTAGCAGAAAGTACCCAGCAGCTTCATACCTTCAAACTCGCATTTACCCGTCTGGCGCAGAAAAGCTCCCGATTCATTGGTCAGGCCTTCGCCCAGGTTCAGCAGCACATGGCTCTGCCCGGCAGGAAAGGTGAAACGCGCCACACCCGTGCGAGGAGTTGCCGTCACTTCCGTCTTCACATTGTAGCGAGTCAGGAAGTTGCTGTAATATCCGGGGGATGCCTGCTCGTCCTTATAGCGGCTTCCATATTCCTTATAATCTACGGACAGCTCTCCCGTAGTGGGCATCAGCAGCAGAGAACCCAATTCCGGACAGCCCACACCGCTCAAATTGACATGCGAGTATCCGGTAAAGAAACAATTGTGATACTCATAGGGAGTAGACCACCAGCGGGCATCTTTATCGTATTTGTTGTCCTCCGACCCCATCACGTTGAAGGGCACTACGGACATCATTCCATTGGGACAGACGGCTCCCGGATTCGTGGTACCGAAGTTGGTGGTACCGACAAAAGGATTCACATAGTCCGCAGGATGCTTCTCCGCAGCCATAGATGCCGTGAGCATTCCAAAGGAGATGATACAGAAAGTAATCAGTCGTTTCATAATATAGTAAGGATTTGTTCTTTATTAGTTAGTGAGCACGCTACCCATGCCGGTGTCATTGCATGCACTCTGCAAAGTTATTGCAAACGGTCTGCAGTGACACTGCAAACTACTTTGCAGTAGCGCTGCAACAGTTTTGCAGTGACGCTGCATCAGCTTTGCAGTGGCGCTGCAACGGCTTTGCAGTAGCACTGCAAAAAGCATGCAGTATCTTTGCAGTGATATTACACTAAGTATAAGGCAGTTACGGCAGGCGCTTTTCAGCAATACCGAGCGCCTGCCAACTGCTTGGTACTTACAAAATACTTGTGCGCTTCGTGAACTCCAGAATCTCGCGGATATACCCAAAGGCAAGCCCCACTACCGTATCGGCTGCACCGTAGTATACAGCTACACGTTCTCCATCTTGCAACGCTGCGCAAGGGAACACCACGTTGGGAACATCACCTTGCAACTCATAAGGAGCAGCAGGCGCAAGCAGATACTCACGGGTGCGGTAGAGCAACTTGGCAGGATTGTCCTTATCCAGAATAGCTGCTCCCATAGAGTAACGGAAACCGTTACAAGTGGTTATCACGCCATGATAGAACATCAGCCAACCCTCGTCCGTGAGGAACGGTACCGAACCTGCCCCTATCTTGGTACACTGCCAGGCACTTTCGGGGAAAGGCGTAGGAGCCATCACATGGCGGTGTTCGCCCCAGAATTTCATGTCAGGGCTGAAGCTAATGTAGATGTCGCCAAAAGGAGTATGTCCGCTATCGCTGGGACGGCTCAAGAGCGCATATTTGCCATCGAACTTCTGAGGCAACAACACACCGTTGCGGTTGAAAGGCAAGAAAGCATTCTCGCACTGGAAGAACTCCTTGAAATCGAAAGTATAGCCGATGCCGATGGTGGGGCCGTAGTAGCCGTTGCACCACGTAATCCAGTAGCGGTCCTCAATCCATGTCACGCGCGGATCGTATTTATATTCGGACTCTATCATGTCCGTATTCCCGGCCTTGAACTTGATTGGCTCATGCTCTATTTCCCAGTGGATGCCGTCCTTGCTGAAACCGGCAAAGATATTCATCTGCACCGCCCGGTTGTCACAACGGAACACACCGGCATAACCATCCTTAAACGGAACCACCGCACTGTTGAAAATGCTGTTCGACGACGGAATATGGTAGCGGTCTATTACGGGATTCTCCGAATAACGCCACATTACATCCTTACAGCCTGCCGGCCGTTCTTCCCAAGGCATTGTGATTTTGTTGCTCATAATTGCTCTATATTATTAATTGGTTATTGTTGTTTCTTCTCATCGGCATACGTAAATGGTATGAAGTACGTAATGAGGAACGCCGGAATGGTGGCAAACAGCGTGAAGGTAAAGAACGCCTCGTACCCCAACCAGTCGCTGACAAAACCGCTGATTGTGCCCGGCAACATCACACCCAGATTCATGATGCCCGAAGCAAAGGCATAATGTGCCATCTGGTGCTTTCCCGGCGCCACCTGCTGCATCATGAACAAAGTCAGTCCCACAAAACCAAAACCATAACCGAAGTACTCGAGCACGATGGCACTACCTATCAGCAACCCGCTTTCCGGCTGGTACATGGCAAGCAGGGTATACGCTACAAAAGGCAGATTGAAGATGCAGCACAGAGAGAACAGCGTCCGCCGCAATCCCCGGTGCGAAATGTAATAGCCTGCCAACAGTGACCCCAGCACAAAGGCTGCCGCCCCATAAGTGCCGTAGTACAAACCTATCTGCTGCTCATTCAGTCCCAAGCCACCTGCCGAACGCTCCGCCTTCAAGAAAAGAGGGACAATCTTCATGACAAAACCCTCGGCAAGGCGATAAAGGATAATGAACGCTATATAGTACCAGATGTGCTTCTTCAAGAAGAAATCCTTGATTACCGCCACCAACTGCTCCCACGTCTCTCTTGCCGACTTGGCGCCGGATGCGGCCGCACCGCCCGATGGCAGCATGCGCATGTGGTAGAAGCCAAGCAGCAGCATCACCGCCGCCAATATCAGCATCACCGTCATCCATGCATGCCGGGTAGCCTCGTGGCGGACTGCCTCTGTGGCACCCTCCACCCCACCGAAACCTACCAGCAAGGCACCTGCCAGCCAGACCAACCCGCCGGACGCCACAATCTTCGCTATATTGTAGAAGGCTCCCTGCCAACCGATATACTTGGCCTGGTCCTGCTTGTTCAGTTCCGACATGTAGACACCATCCGTAGCCACATCGTGCGTGGCTCCGCTGAAAGCAATCACTGCCAGCAGCGCAATGCATATCGCAAAAAAGAACGGTACTGCAACGCCAAAGCCACCAGAGCAAAACCTGCTCCGGTAACCATCTGCGTCAGTACCACGAAAAACTTCTTCGTCTTGAACATTTCAAGGAACGGACTCCAAAGGAACTTCAGCGTCCAGGGCATCATGATGAGCGACGTCCACAGAGCAATCTGCGCGTCACCGATACCCATCCCCTTGAACATCAGCACAGAAACCATGTTCAGCACCACGAACGGCAATCCCATGGCGAAATATACGGTGGGGACCCACGATATAGGATTATGATTTTTTCGGCTCATCCCTTCTGTATATTATCTGTGTCACTTCAACGGTTCACTGCCCATAGTCAGCTCCAGCGTACCGCCGTCCACTATATCCTGATGCGTGAAGAATGGAGTCTCCAACTTATTGCCGTTCAGCACAATGCTCCGCACATACTTGTTGTCGCGGCTGTTGTTGTGGGCTATCACCTTGAACGACTTGCCGTCTTTCAGATGAACGGTCGCCTCGTTGAACAGCGGGCGTCCGATGGAATATACCGGCTTGCCGGGGCATACCTGATAGAAGCCCATCGCATTCAGAATGTACCATGCAGACATCTGTCCGCAGTCTTCATTGCCCGAAAGTCCGTCGGGGTTGTTGAAGTAAAGCGTATGCAGCACCTCATCCACAATCTCCTGCGTACGCCAGGGCTGGCCTACGTAGTTGTAGAGATGGGCAATGTGATGGCTTGGCTCATTGCCGTGGGCATACTGGCCTATCAGACCGGAAATATCCACCGAGGTCGATTCACCTTCCAGCTTGGAATCGGCCGTGAACAGAGAATCCAACTTGCCGATGAAGGCGTCGCGTCCTCCCATCAGTTCCACCAGTCCGTCCACATCGTGGGGAACGAACCAAGTCCACTGCCATGCCGTACCTTCGCAATAGTCATCGTTACGGTGATTGGAAGCGCGGGGGTTGAAAGGCGTACGCCAGTTGCCCTCACTGTCCAGTCCGCGCATGAAGCGGGTACTCGGATCGAAATAAACTTTATATCCCTCGGCAAAAGCCGCATACTTATCGCGGTTGGCTTCGTCGTCCAAAGCACCTGCCAGTACGGAGATACACCAGTCATCGTAAGCATATTCCAAAGCTTTAGCCACAGATTCATTGTCTTTATCGCAAGGCACGTAGCCAATCTTGTTCTTCCAGTACTTGGCCTGCGGCATCAGATGCGGCACAACCAAAGGATGGGTGATAATACCCGTCGTATCGTATTCTGCCGTACGGAGGCAAGCCTTGTAAGCCTCCTGCACGTCGAAGTTACGGTATCCCTTTACATAAGAATCCGCTATGAGGGAGGCTGCATGATAACCAATCATGGTACCCGTATAGTTTCCGGCCAGTTCCCACATAGGCAGGACGCCGCCCTCGCGGGACTTCTGGATGAGCGAACGGATGAAAGCCTCGTTCAGTTCAGGATCAATAATCGTCATCAGCGGATGATAGGCACGGAAAGTGTCCCATAAAGAGAAAATGGTGTAGATAGGCTCGTCCACCCTGCCTTGATGGGGCTTCAAGTCCATACCAAAGTAACGTCCGTCAGCATCGGTAAACAAGTTGGGCTGCATACCCGTGTGGTAAAGTGCCGTGTAGAACATGGTACGCTGGTCGTTGTCCTTCGTATCGATGTCAATCTTGGAAAGATAAGTGTTCCACTGCTGGCGGGCAGCACGGCGCACACCGTCAAAATCCCATCCGGAGATTTCGGCTTCCACATTCTTGCGGGCACCGTCCATATCCACGGCAGACACACCTACCTTTACCAATACCTCCTCATTGGGCTCCGTCTGGAATTGCAGTAAAGCTTTAGCTGTAGGCAGAAGCGGACCGCCTTCGTCCAATGCCATGGAGTCCGTGACCAGCGTATAGGTGAATGGTTTGGAGAACTTGGCATAGAAGTTGATATACTGGTCGAAAGCCCAATATACAGTCTTCTTGCGTCCACGGATTTCAGTATCGCTGATTACTTCCAGCTCCATCTGTTCATTCTTCTGGCGCTGGATACTGTAATCCAGGTCGAGGATAAAACCTGCATCTTCCGCTTTCGGGAAGGTATAGCGATGAATCGCCGCACGTTTGGTAGAGGTCAGTTCGGCTTTCACCCCGTAGCGGTCCAAAAATACGGAATAATATCCCGGTTCGGCTGTTTCATTCTCGTGGGAAAAGGCAGAGGCGTACGCCATCTGCTGGCTCTTCGAGCCCATGGAGTGGTAATCCTGCCGACCTACAGTGGGCATCAGCAGCACATCCCCGTAATCGGCACAACCCGTACCGCTGACGTGGGTATGTGAAAATCCGTTGATAGTAGTATCTGCATAGTAATATCCGGAGCAGGCATCCCACTCGTAGATACGCGTGTCGGGGCTGGGCTGAATCATCCCGTTGGGAACTACCGCTCCGGGATAGGTATGCCCATGTCCACCCGTACCGATGAACGGATTGACGTAAGACGCATAGTCCGGTGCCGTCTGGGTACAGCTGCAAACCGCCCCCAGCAGAAAAAGTCCGCCCAACAGTATGGAACTAGATTTCATGTTTTTCTTCATATTGTTTATTGTATAAGTAGGTGTATAGCTTCATAATAGAATCTTGTTATATGAGAATGCTTGAGGAGGGCCGCCCTATTACTTTGAGCAAAGCCCTCCTTTGTTTCATGTATGAAAAGGTTCAAGCATCCGTTTTCCGAAACCTCAGTTTACGGAAAACACGGCATCAGCGTACCTTCTTCATCGTATAGTTCTCACTCACGAAGTAAGGAACATCGGGGAAGATGTCGGTCTCAATCTCACCGCCTACATACTTATAGGGATTGATAGCCCATCTGTTGCCTAAGCCATAGATATGCATATCACCGTTAGGAGCAATAGCACCATCCATATAGTAATCATCATAGTTAGGATATGCTTTCCACTGGAAATTCTTGCTGTAAGTACCGAAATGCATCTTGTAGGTAGCAGGGTCTTCAGCATCGCCCTCATGAATGGTTTGCGGATAGATGAGCAGTGCACCGTTATAGTAATCGCAATGCATCGGATACTTACCGGTGATTTCGGGGAAAGTACCCCAGTTGTAAACCACATATCCGGTACCTTCTTCATCCTTCTCTATAATTACATTCTTCTCAAACTCCTGACTGCCTTTCCAATCCCACCAGCGAGGATTACCTTCTTCATCCACATAGGTAAAGAGGGAATTGCTGGAAGTTACCTTCCACTCGCCGACCAAATCTTCATAACCCAACATTTTGCCCTGATAAGCTTCACCGGTACGGCTCCAGTACTTGCCACTCCATTCCACTCCATCATCAAAGAGCACCTCACTTATTTCCGAAAGCAACACGTAATACTGATACATCAGTGGTTTGGGGTTGTAGAACATCTGAATACCATAACCTTCATCCTTCACTTTTTGGAATTTGCTTTTGTCAAATCCGCTCCAGCCTCCGTTCAGCTCATCATTAATCTTCCAGGGTAACGGAGCATACTTGGATTTGGGCAGGTTCTCAAAATGAGACTCTTCACGGCCAAAGGCTCCATTAGGATTCTGATTCTGGTAATAACCGTAGGTCATATAATCCACAATATCACCTACTTTCACACCTTCTACCTCGCCGTCGGGAGAGTCGAGAGAACCATATTCATACACACCAATCAACTTTTTGCCAAACACTTGGCGGCATTCGTAAACCAAGCGCGCGAAGTTGGCACGTGAACGTTTTTCGAAGCCGGGACTGGGATTGGAGTTATTATAACTGGTGTACTCATCATCAAAGTCAATGCCATCCAAACCATAAATATCCAAGTAGGCTTTCAGTTCCTTAGCAAAGTCTTTGGCAGCAGCTTCCGAAAGGTTGCCCATACCTGCCTCGTCATGGTTACCAAGAATAGTCATCACCACCTTAATGCCTTTAGCCTGCAAAGGACGGATGAACTTATCCGCATTTCTCAGCAAGAAAGAAACCTGGTCATTGCAGAAAACATGAACGCGACCAGTCTTGCTATCCACATTGATGTTAGCTGCAAAAATGCTGACAACATCAAAGAAAGGCTTTCCGTCGCTCTTCATAGTATATTCACCCATATTCAAGATGTTCTCGTCATTTACTTCCACAAAGCAATGTGTAAGTATATCACCCTTACTGATACTCTCAGGAATAGCAGCCAAAGGCTTTACCAAGTAAATATATTCCTGATTGTTTGTAGAAACTTCCACACCGTTATTGGCAGATGCAGAAACGGCAACAGCATAAGTCTGTCCGATTGTGCCTCCGGCATTGATATTCAGTTCCACAGAAGCCGACTTCTGTTCGCCCGCCTTGATAGTGGCAGTTCCACCGTTCGCCAAACTCAGCTTATCGGCGGGATACATTTTATAGCTTGTTCCATTCTTCTTATTGTAAGCCTCCAAAACGTCTTCGTCCACTTTGAAGGTCACAGTAACATCCTGCTCTGCAGCTTTGCTCAGTTCAAAATAGAGATGTCCGGTAGCAACCTTGTCGCCAAAAACAGAAATCGGAGTAAGTTCACGTGCACCGGCGGCAGACTTTACATAGCCATACACGCCATCCACAGTATCCAGCTTGTCACTGTTGCCGGTGTTGATGACAACATCATCTTCACAACCGGTAAAGCATATTCCTGCACATGCAAAGGCCATTGCCAGCAAGCCTGATTTTACATGATTCATATATTTCATAATCAATATCTTTTTATTTGAATTAAGGTATAACTAAATTATTTGGCGGGCAGTTCCACAGCAGTCCAAGTCAGTGACTCCACTGCAGTAGCATTGTTCTCATTTCCGCTATAATCGTGAATGGCAGTACCGGCACCCTCATCGAACTTCCAGTAAGAAACCAGTCCGTCAGCATCCGGCTCTACCTGGTAGAAGTGGTCCTTTGCATTGATTTCTGCTGATGTCAACACCTTGTTCCAGATACGCACCTCTGAGATATTACCTTCCAACCAACGGTCACGATTGTATGAATGGCCAATCCAGAATCCGTTACCTTCATCGGTCATGGTCTGGCCCCAGTTCACGACTCCGCAGTCCAAAGTAGTCTCCAGCATATTCTTACCATTGATGTAGATTATAACTGTTTTTGCATCCGCATCGTAGGTCACAGCGATATGTGTCCATTCGTTTGTCGGAATAACCAGACTCTCATCGGTCACATTGCCGCTACTTGTAGCCACCTGCAACTGGTTTTGAGGAATTCCGGCATCACCGATGCGGAGCAGGAACTTACCTTCGATACCCATAATGGAAGTCAGCATCTTGTCAAACTTGCTTACACGAATCAACGCTTCTGCCGTCAGCTTATTCATATTATTGGCTACATCTGGATTGGTCCAAGTTACGTAAACCAGATTCTTGGTAATATCAGGAACCGTATTAATCAATGCGGCACCCTTCAGCACGTAGTACATGGTACCGGAGCTCTTCAAGACTCCGATGCTTGCCTGGTCTACCGTAACCGGCAATACATATACCTTCTCACGGTCCAGCTCCGTCAAGTTCTTGAAGCTGACAGTGATGTCGTCTGAAATGACAGCACCGGCCAAAATGGTAGCCTGCGGAGTTTCTACCGTATAATAGTTTTCCGGCAGAGCCTCGGCTGTGTCATAATAGGTAGCGTTATAAGTAGCTACCAGTGAAGGGTCCGCCTTCAAGGCAATAGTTATATCCTGCGATTCAGGACGGGCCATTGAAATCCGGAATGAACCTTCCGTATCGGAAACAGTGTTTTTCAACAACACAGTACTGGTCATCGCCGAGCCGTTGATATACACCTGATTATCGAAATTCTCAACGTCATTATCATTACAAGCAGCAAATACACCTGCCAATAATGCCATCGATACTAAATATATACTTTTCAGTTTCATGATATTCTTTTATTTTTTAGGAGCAGGATTCATAATATTGATAGCTTCTCTCACGTATTGATAGGTATTGGTAGCATTGTAATAATCATTCTGCATGTTCTCAATAGCCAGACCAGCTTTTGTAAACTCTGCAGACGGTTCTGTCACCCAATAAGCAGCTTCCGACAGAGCTCTCAAAGCATTGTAATATCCGGTAGTCTTATCTGTTGTATCCAGAGAGACGGTAGATGCCGATACAATGAAGCGGTCAGCCGGAACACCGTCTGCCATCAAGGCCTGAAGCGCTTCTATCCCCAGTTGGGCAACATCCGTGGCATCATTTGTAATCAAGATGATATGGTCACAAGAAGAGAGCACAGACTGGCCTATCAGGTTGGCAGGATACCCCTGGAACACCAGTTGCTTACCTGAATTGGCACTCTTCCAGTTGGATATCACACCGAAGAAAGTATCCTGATTTGCCTTTGCTTCAGCCTTGTCGGCTTCGGACATGTAGATAGGATTGCTACCACGATACTCGGCTACAATACCGTCGAAAGGTGCTTCAAGAGCTATCAGTCTGTTCAGCTCAGCCGACAGATAAGCCGAGAATGCAGATGTTTCTGTTCCTTCTTTCACCTTGTCGGTATGTTCCTTCAAGATATTGTCATAGCTGATGGAATAGAATACTTTCGTTCCCTTCTCATGTACATTTGCAATATCTTCCAATTCGAATTCCGCCAAATCGGGAGTAGTTGCGATAATTACGTCCAGGCTGTCGGGAACATCCGACATGTGCTGCCCGCGGCTGAAAGGAACTTTCTCACTATTATCAAACCAGCCGTATACAATCTTATGGTCAGAATTCTTGTATTCCTGCAAGTTCTTCAGATACTTGGCATACAGTTCGGGAGACTGTTCGTCGATTCCGGGTTCTTTCAGTTTAATACTCTCTGAATCCGTCCAGTCGGAGCAGGCAGACAATGCCAATACGGAAAAAGCTGCCAGCGCGATTCCTTTGAATGATTTCTTATATAATTTCATAATTATTCAGCATTTATTGTTATTATTTGCGTGCCCACCATACGTCAGTAGCCATGTTGTCCGGTCCACCCAGATAGCTGTTTACTGCCTCTTGCACGTTTTCAGTATTACTTGTATATTCTTCAGAAGGATAAGGCATACGGCGTGCACCTTTCTCGCTATCAACAATTCCACCACTCAAGTTACCTTCACTGGTTGCAGGCAACAGTTTGGGATAGCCTGTACGGCGATAGTCAGCCCAAGCTTCGTTACCTAACGGCCAATTCGCAATCCACTTCTGGGTAATGATACGTTCCTGTTTTTCTTCCTTGGATGCCCCTTCATTCCACTTGACAGTAATGGCTGAAAGGTTCTTTTCATAAGTATTAAGACCGGCGGGATCTTTGTAAAGAGCAGGTACACTGCTTTCATCAGCCAGATAGCTGTCTACACCGGTAGCTCCCCACTGTTCGAAAGAGAGACGGACACCTTGTTCATAAAAATCAGCAGCGGTTCCTTTCATGTTGAAACCATAGATTGCAGTGGCTTCAGCACGCAAGAAGGCAACTTCTGCCGCATTCATCCAAAGCACGGGATCAGAAGAGGAAATCTTCACACGCGAATAATTGATGAAATACTCTTTCATCTTACTGAGGTTGATACCGCGACGTAATCCTACATAAGTCTCTCCAGGCCATTTTGATTCCTCAAAATAGCTGGCACGACGATTGTCGTTGTAACCGTTCATGTAGCAGATGATGTCGGCAGCAGGATGGGTATCACCACCTGAAGCTTCTTCATTGTAACGTACTGCCACAAACAACGGATTGCTAATTGTACCGAAATACTTCCATGTAGCATTGTCTGCATTTGTTTCAATCAGACCCAACTCGTGATTCACTGCACTTTCAGCCATTTCTTTAGCCTTAGCAGGGCTTACATTGGCAATACGGATAGCCAAACGCAGTTTCAATGAATTGGCAAACTTCACCCACTTCTGTACATTACCACTGTACACGAAATCTGCAGAAGCAACCAACGCCGCATTTCTGTTTTCAGTCAGCACCTCGATGGATTCGTCCAGTTCCTTGAAGAATGCGTTATATACTTCTTCCTGCGTATCATAAGGAATGGTAATCTTGCCATCCTGACCGATTTTAGAATAAGGAATAGGACCATACGCATCAGTCACGCGACTCATGGCAGCAACCTTTATGATTTGAGCAATGGCATAAGGAACCGGATTATTGGTATTCTCCGATACTTGTTTCACTGTGCTCAAGTTACCGTAAAGTGTTGAAATGATACGGTCACTTATCAAGAACACACGCGTCCAGTCATTTGTAGCATTAAAATTGGATATTGTATTGGACCAGCCGGCATTTGAATCGGCAAAATAACCTCCCAACGGTCCACCCAACAAACAATCAGTAAACTGTGCCGTATTGACATCTGATGAGATAACCGTACTTGCCAAGTTACTCATGGCAGAACCCAGTGCATAATCATCCGGAGTCAAATCACCCGGTTGATAAGGATTGGAGTTGATATCCATATAATTGCCGGTACAGGACATAAAGCCCATAACCAACGGAGCAACAATCAATTTATTTATAATATTTTTCTTTTTCATATCGTTTGGTATTAAAATTTAAAGCTCAAGCTAAAGCCGATGTTACGCAAAGCCGGCATCATGAAATAGTCTATTCCCTGATAAAAGTTATCGGTAGAAGCTACACTTTCGGGATCGAAAGGAGCCTTGCTGTAAATCATCCACAAGTTGCGGCCTACCAACGAAACCTTGATATCGCACACATCATTCAACAACTTTCTGGGGATGGTGTAACCCAAAGATACTTCCTGCAGACGAACATTGGTAGCAGAATAAGTGTAGTATTGGGGAACAGACGTGCCGCTACCTACTACACCGTACCATGTTTCGGGGTTTACCTTATCTCTACCATTCACCAACACGTAACCTAAATCACGTGCATCGGCAGAAGCCTCGGACACACCGTAATAGTCCAACATAGCTTGTGTACGTGAGTAAACCACACCACCCAAACGGGCTGAAATCAAGAAACCTGCTGTGAAATTCTTCCAAATGAAGTTATTACGCCAAGCCAAATTACCTTTAGGAAGTACGCTTCCCAACTTGATGTATTTATCCGGGTCCGTTATGGCTTCCGTAGCAACCGTTCCATTTTGGTCCACAAAAATCTGTCCATTGGCATCACGTTTCATATCTCGCAGTGAGTAAAGGTCACCCATGCTCCCACCTTCTTTCAGCAAGAAGCGGGCATCACCTAAGCCACCCATATTCAACGTGCTCAAAGAGAACAGCTCACCGGTAACGGGATTGATGGCATTGTCTGCCAAAGTCAGGATTTTATTCTTGTTACTGGAGAAGGTTATACCGGTATCCCATGTAAAATCTTTCCAGGTATTCTTGTAATTCAGCGACAACTCAATACCGGAGTTACGTACGGCACCAGTCTGGATATACATAGCCGACCAACCGCTGACAGGCAACTGCGGGTTGAATGTCTGGTTCATAGTCTTGGCATTGTAATATGTCACGTCCAATTCAAAGTTCTTGAGGAAACGCATGTTCAAACCGATTTCCCAAGAATTGGTACGTTCAGGTTTCAAATTGTACAACGGATATTGGGTCGTGATACTCCACTGGCCGGAACTTGAATTCCATTCATAGTGAGGATTAGCCAAATATCTGGAGAAAGCACTACCAACAGATGCCCATGAACCACGAACCTTTATAAAAGAAAGATAATCTTTGTTCAAGTTAGGCATTAGCTCAGACAGTACAACAGAACCACCGACTGAAGGATAGAAGAATGATTTGCTGTTGGAGTTGGGACCTGCCAGCTGTGAAGGCCAGTCGTTACGTCCGGTCAGCGTCAAGAAGTAAGTGTTCTTGTAACCAAGCTCAGCCGAAGCGAAGAGAGACTGGGTCTGTTCACGCCATCCTTCCTGCAAACGCTGTGTCTTGCTGGCACTCAGGTTCTGGATGGCAAAGTAGTTGGTCAAACCTACCGGTTCGCCGCTGAAGGCATCGCCACCATCAGCAATCGGACCACGTGTTTTCATTGCATCCGAACGTATATCGGAGAATGAACCACCAACGTTGGCCTGGAGTGACCAATCTTCACCGAAATATTTGTTGATACTCACCAGGAAGTCTGCATACAACTGTTTGTCCTGCATCTTGGTAATACCATAAAGACCTCGTGAAGAGCTCTCGGTGAGCTGTGTATTGGTAGAAGCATAGAACTTTTCTGTATAATCATTGTTGGAGTTATCCAAACGTACACGTCCTGAAACAGTCAGCCAGTCCAGAATCTTATAGCTCAAACCGGCATTCAGCATATAGCGGTCCTTCTTGTTCTGGCGCAGATTGCGGTAGTTAATCCAATAAGGATTCTGCATTACCATACCTTCGTCACCTACCGGCCAGTATTGCGTATAAATCTTACGGGCAGCGTCATAGCGCTCATACATGCTGATATCAGACCAGTCGTTGCTGCGCGGGAACAAATAAGCACCCACCAACGGGTTGTTGTAAGTACCCTGGTTCGTCATGTTCTGGTCATTCTGCAGAATATAGCTTGCACCGAAGTCCAGAGTCATCTTGTCGTCCAGGAAAGTAGTGGTGTTACGTACCGTGAAGTTGTAACGGTTGTATTTGTTGTTGGGAACAATCCCCTTGGAGTTTACTGCAGCAGCCGATGCATACGTCTGATTTTTCTCTGTACCGGTTGACAAAGAAATACTTTCCGTACCTATAATACCCGTCTGGAAATAATCATCTTTCGGGCTGTAATTGTAATTATTGGCAGCAGACAAAGGTGCTCCCCAGCTCATGGCTCCTGAAGTACTCATCACACCACCGGTTCCCGTACCGTAACGGTTTTGGAAGCTCGGCATCACAAACGGATTGGTGAATTCGGTATTGCTGCTGACAGTAAGGCTCACCTTACCTTCTTTACCTTTCTTTGTAGTAATGACAATGGCACCGTTGGCAGCTTCCGAACCATACAAGGCGGCAGCGGCAGCACCGGTCAAGACTGACATAGACTCGATGTCTTCCGGGTTGATGTCGGCAATCGGTTCTGAAGAACCCTGAGAGTCGAACTCCTTACCTCCGGCAGTACCACGTCCGGAGAAAATAGGCACACCGTCAATAACATAAAGTGCATTGGAAGACTGCATGATGGATTTCGTACCACGCATCACTACCTTTGATACGCCACCCACACCGGATGAAGAAGCATTGATATTCACACCCGCTACCTTGCCACTCAATGAATTTACAAAGTTGGCGTCTTTATTGGAAGTAATGGCATCCGTATTCACCTGCTGTACATTGTAGGACAATGCCTTTTCCGATCGCTTGATACCGAGGGCAGTGACCACCACTTCTTCAATCATCTGCGTGTCATTCTGCATCAGTACATTAATGGAAGCTGAACCGGTCGCCGAAATTTCCTGCGACTTATAACCGATATAAGAGAATACAAGTACCGGATTCGCTTCTGTAGTGGTCAACGTAAAGTTACCGTCCAGGTCTGTAATACAACCATTGCTGGTACCTTTTACCAATACGTTCACACCAATCAGAGGCCCCATATCATCTGATACGACTCCGGTAATAGTCCGCTCTTTCCCCTGTTGCTTACCTTCTTGTGAAGTAGCGGTCTTTTCTGAAAGATAAACGATGTTGTCCTCCACTTTATACGAAATGTTCTTCCCCTTGAGAATAACATTCAAAGCATCTTCAATGGATACATTGTTCACTTTAACGTTTTCTACTGACAGCGCAGCCAGCTTGTCGTCATAAAAAAATTGATACTTGGATTGAGACTTGATTTGTTCAATGACTGTCCCCAATGTACCGCGAGACACATTCAGGTTTAACTGGGCAAAGCCCCACTGGATAGAAACTGCCATGAACAACAAAACTAATAAAGCCCGCATGAACGTCGAACTCCGAAAAGCATAATTGTCTTTCATAAACACAATTTATAGGTTATACAATAAATTACTTCGAGAGATTCATTCTCTCGCATTCCTATATAAAACAACAGACAATGAAAATACACTTACTGAAAAAGTATCTTTTTTATCATTAATCCTAAAAAAAAGAGTTACCCCGAAAACAAGTTGATATATCATTTTGCTCAATATTACTAACGAAGTAAATAATTATTTCCACCTGATTCAAGAAAAACACCTATAATACAGATAGTAAATAACAAAATGATATATCAACTTATTTTCGAGGCAACCCTTTTCTTACTATATTATTACTATTCTTTACTTCTTCAGTTCATTCGAGAAAGAATAAGGATAATCTTCCGGCTGCGTACCTCTCTTCATATTAGGCTGGCTGCCCATATCAAACCTCAAGGTACCGCCATTCAGCAAATCGCCATGCGTCAGATAATTCCTGGAATAATCCACGCCGTTCACCTTGAGAGACTCGATATACATGTTCTCCGGTGAGTTATCCGGAGCGTCAATTGTCAGGGACTTACCGTTCTCGAAATGGAGGGTAGCCTTACGGAACAGAGGGGCGCCCAATACATACTCGTCCGTACCAGGGCAAACCGGATAGAAACCAAGTGCAGAGAAGACATACCACGCGGAAGTCTGACCGTTGTCCTCGTCACCGCAATAACCGTCGGGACCGGCAGTATACATGCGGTTCATTACCTGACGAAGCCAATATTGGGCCTTCCAAGGTTCCCCGGCGTAGTTATAAAGGTAAATCATGTGCTGGATGGGCTGGTTGCCATGGGCATAGTTACCCATATTCATCACTGTCATCTCACGGATTTCATGGATTACCTGGCCGTAGTAGCTGTCATCGAACAAGGGCGGGACAATAAATACAGAGTCAAGCATCTCTACGAAAGACTCTTTTCCACCCATCAGGTCTATCAGACCTTGAGGGTCGTGGAATACAGACCAGGAATAGTGCCAGCTGTTACCTTCAGTAAAGGCGTCACCCCACTTCAAAGGAGAGAAAGGAGACTGGAACTGGCCGTCTTGATTACGACCACGCATCAGCTTGCTTTCCTTATCAAATACATTCCTATAGTTCATGGCACGTTCCGCAAAGAGTTTCTGCTCCTTCTTCGGACGGTTCAGTTCTTTTGCCATGCGGTAGATGCACCAGTCATTATAAGCATACTCCAAAGTACGGGCAGTGTTCTCGTTGATTTTCACATCGTAGGGAACATAACCAAGCTTGTTGTAATACTCATAGCCGAGGCGACCCGTAGAAGAGACCTCGGGATGGACATTCTTTGTACCGTTGATGAGACCTTCGTACAACGTCTGCACATCCTCCACCTTCACACCTTTCAGATAGGCATCTGCCAGTACGGAAGCAGAGTTGTTGCCAATCATACAGCCACGGTGACCCGGACTTGCCCATTCGGGGAAGAAACCGCTTTCCTTATAGGTGTTGACAAGACCTTCCTGAATCTGCCTGTTCACCGACGGATACATCAGGTTGAGGAATGGGAAAAGACAGCGGAAAGTGTCCCAGAAACCGGTATCCGTATACATATAGCCGGGCAACACTTGCCCATTGTAGGGACTGTAATGAATCGGATTTCCCGCCTCATCCAGTTCATAGAATGCACGCGGGAACAACAAGGAACGATACAAACATGAGTAGAAAGTACGGTACTGGTCAAGGGTTCCGCCTTCCACATCAATACGGCCCAGCACCTTGTTCCAGGCATCCTGACCTTTCTGAACCAGTGTTTCCAAATTGTCATTGCCAAGCTCCTTCAAGTTACGGTCAGCCTGCTCAAAACCGATGAAAGAAGAGGCTACACGGGCATGTACCACTTCACCCTTACGGGTTTTGAAACCGATAACAGC
>ERZ835080.1480-NODE-1480-length-16874-cov-3.491587_pt1 | contig 16874 bp, 7 predicted proteins | sample MGYA00519688_ERZ835080 | MGnify/ENA primary metagenome ERZ835080 (study PRJEB31850, sample SAMEA3708770) | human gut metagenome | biome: human gut; feature: human-associated habitat; material: faeces | place: China | collected 2014 ... | reverse complement strand
GAACCAGGGAAGAAACGGGATGTACGGCCAGAACGCCGGGAATTTCCAGGGAGGAATGCCAGGCGCCGGCCCCAATGCAGGAGGAGGCCAGAACGGGCCTGCCGGGCAGACCTGGACCTGCGCCTGCGGCAGCGTGAATACGGGAAAATTCTGTCCCGAATGCGGTTCTCCGCACTTCGAAGTGAACAACGAGAAGTCTAAGAAATGCACAGCCTGCGGCTTTGTTTATTATTTCAATCCGTCTTCCGCTACCGTGGCACTGATTCTGAATGAAAAGAAGGAACTGCTGGTCTGTCGCCGTGCCAAAGAACCGGCCAAAGGGACACTCGACCTTCCCGGAGGATTTATCGACATGAACGAAACGGGAGAAGAAGGGGTAAGCAGGGAAGTATGGGAGGAAACAGGATTGAAGGTAGAAAAAGCGACCTATCAGTTCTCCCTGCCGAACATTTATATCTATTCCGGCTTTCCCGTTCATACGCTCGATATGTTCTTTCTCTGTACCGTAAAAGACATGAGCCATTTCTCGGCAATGGATGACGTGGCAGATTCTTTCTTCCTGCCATTATCAGAGATACGTCCGGAAGATTTCGGGCTGGATTCCATTCGGCGGGGACTTGTACAGTTTCTGGCTCAACACAGTTAACTAAAAGGGACACTAAACTTTTGGGTATCAGAAAACGTTTTAAATGAGGAAAATACTAAGATTCGTATTATCTTTGTAACCGCCATTAATTATAAAACAACAATCACATGAAATTCAACATCAGACTTAATTACTCTCATCAGGAAGATGAAAAAGAGTCCCAAAAGAATAAGTATTTCGGATTCAAAATGGATGAGAGATAATTTACATAAAGATTTAAATGATTATAAAATAACTTTCAAAGGGTTTTCGTTGGAAGATATAGTCGTATTTTTGTCAAAACACTAGATTATGAAGAAAAGAATATCACGAATTATCTGCACCTTGTTGTGTTGTGCACCAATTGCCATCTCCGCACAGACAAGCGAAAAGATTACCTCTCCTGTCAACCTTTATAAAGAAGGGAAAGAACTTTTCCAGGAAAAAAATTATGCAGCCGCCATACCTGCATTGAAAGCATTTGTAAAGCAAAAGCCAACAGCAAGTCTCCTTCAGGACGCAGAATATATGTTAGTCAGTTCGGCTTATGAACTGAAAGACAAAAACCGCATCGAGTTACTGCGCAAGTACCTCGACCGTTATCCGGATACTCCCTACGCCAACCGAATCTATTCGCTGCTGGCTTCCTGCTACTTCTACGAAGGGAAATATGATGAGGCCCTGGCACTCTTCAATTCTACACGGCTCGATCTGCTGGGAAATGAGGAGCGCGACGACCGCACCTACCAACTGGCAACCTGCTACATGAAGACTGATAATCTGAAAGAAGCCGCCATCTGGTTCGAAACGTTACGTGCCAGCAGCCCCAAGTATGCAAAGGACTGCAGTTACTATCTCGCCTATATCCGCTACACTCAGAAGCGTTATGATGAAGCGTTGAAAGACTTCCTCCCTTTGCAGGACGACCCGAAGTACAAAGAACTCGTTCCTTACTACATAGCAGAAATCTATGCTATCAAAAAGAACTATGATAAGGCGCAGATCGTAGCACAAAACTACCTGTCGGCCTATCCGAACAACGAGCACGCTGCCGAGATGTACCGCATTCTGGGAGACGCTTACTACCATTTCGGACAATATCACCAGGCAGTGGAAGCATTCACCGGCTATCTGGACAGAGATCATTCCGCTCCCCGCCGGGATGCACTTTATATGCTGGGACTCTCCTATTACCAGACAAAAGTCTACTCCAAAGCAGCCGAAATGCTGGGACAAGTGACGACCGCCAACGATGCCCTGACCCAGAATGCTTACCTGCACATGGGACTCTCTTACCTGCAACTGGCAGAAAAAAACAAGGCACGTATGGCTTTCGAACAGGCAGCCGCCTCCAACGCCAACCTGCAGATTAAGGAACAGGCCGCTTACAACTATGCACTTTGCCTGCACGAAACATCCTACTCCGCTTTCGGTGAATCGGTTACTGCTTTTGAAAAATTCCTCAATGAATTCCCGACTTCTCCGTATGCCGAGAAAGTAAGCAACTATCTGGTAGAAGTTTATATGAATACCCGCAGCTACGAAGCTGCTTTAAAGTCAATCGAACGGATCGCCAAGCCGAGTGCACAGATCATGGAAGCCAAACAAAAGATTCTCTTCCAACTGGGTACACAGTCATTTGCCAATGCCAATTTCGAACAGGCTCTCCAATATCTGAACCAGTCCATCACCATCGGGCAGTACAACCGCCAAACAAAGGCGGACGCTTACTACTGGTGCGGAGAATCTTACTACCGCCTCAACCGGATGATGGAAGCCGCCCGCGATTTCAACGCTTACCTGCAACTGACCACGCAGCCCAATAATGAAATGTATGCGCTCGCCAACTACAACCTAGGATACATTGCTTTCCATCGTAAGGACTATACACAGGCAAGCAATTACTTCCAAAAGTATATCCAACTGGAAAAAGGCGAAAACAGAACAGCGCTTGCAGATGCCTACAACCGTATCGGAGACTGTCATCTAAATGTACGCAACTTTGAAGAAGCCAAGCACTACTACTCGCAAGCCGAACAAATGAATACTCCTTCCGGCGATTACTCCTTCTATCAGCTGGCACTGGTATCCGGTTTACAGAAAGACTATACCGGCAAAATCACTCTTCTGAACAGACTGGTCGGCAAATATCCTTCTTCTCCATACGCAGTGAATGCCATCTATGAGAAAGGACGTTCTTATGTACTGATGGATAACAACGGTCAGGCTATTACCTCTTTCAAGGAATTGCTGGAGAAATATCCCGAAAGCCCCGTCAGCCGGAAAGCTGCGGCTGAAATCGGTTTGCTGTATTATCAGAACGGCAACTTCGACCAGGCAATCAATGCGTACAAACAAGTGATTGAGAAATATCCGGGCAGCGAAGAAGCCCGCCTGGCAATGCGCGATATGAAATCTATCTATGTAGATTTGAACCGTATCGATGAATTTGCGGCTTTAGCCAATGCGATGCCGGGACACATCCGCTTTGACGCCAGCGAACAGGACTCACTTACGTATGCGGCTGCCGAAAAGATTTATGCACGTGGCAGAACAGAAGAAGCCAAGAGCAGCCTTAATAAATATCTGCAAACTTTCCCAGAAGGAGCATTTAGCCTGAATGCACATTATTACCTCTGCCAGATTGGAAATGAGCAGAAGAATTATGATATGGTGCTCCTCCACTCCGGAAAATTGCTTGAATATCCGAATAATCCATTCGCAGAAGAAGCGCTGATCATGCGTGCGGAAGTACAGTTCAACCAGCAACAGATGGCAGAAGCTCTGGCAAGCTACAAGATGCTGAAAGAAAAAGCTACCAATGTAGAACGCCGCCAGCTTGCCGAAACCGGCATCCTGCGTTGTGCCTTCCTGCTGAGAGACGATGTGGAAACAATTCATGCAGCAACCGAGGTGCTGGCTGAAGCCAAGCTTAGTCCGGAACTGAAAAACGAAGCTCTTTATTATCGTGCGAAGGCTTATAAGAATCAGAAAGCGGACAAGAAAGCATTGGATGATTTCCGCGAACTGGCCAAGGATACCCGTAATTCTTATGGTGCCGAAGCTAAATACCAAGTTGCCCAAGCACTTTACGATGCCAAAGAATATGCGGCGGCAGAAAAAGAGCTGCTCAACTACATCGAACAGAGTACGCCACACGCTTATTGGCTGGCACGCAGCTTTGTCCTCCTGTCGGACGTATATGTCGCTATGGGTAAAGACCTCGACGCACGCCAGTATCTGCTGAGTCTGCAACAGAATTACCAGGGCAATGACGATATCGAGAGCATGATTGAAGACAGACTAAAGAAACTAAACAAGTAAAGATTGAAAAGTATGAAACGAACTCTTTATATAGCAGGAGGCTTTACACTGGCATTTCTGATGCCGTTCAACCTTCAGGCACAGAATACTCAGCCGAAAGATACGACCATGAACCGCACGGTCGTCGTAGAACAGGAATATAATCCCGACATTCTGGATGCTTCCAAAGTGAATGTGCTGCCCAAAGTGGAAGAACCTACCGTCAGCAAAAAGGAAGTGGAATATGCCACTACTTTCTTCCCGGCTACCTCTATTCCTGCCGACCTAATGCGTCCCTATGTAGGAACGGAAGTGCAGCCCGGCAGCAAGCCCGGATATATACGCGCCGGATATGGAAACTACGGTAATCTGGATCTCCTTGCCAATTACCTGTTCCGTCTGTCGGACAGGGACAAGTTGAACGTCCGCTTTCAGATGGACGGAATGGATGGCAAACTGACTATGCCGGAAGCAGACACGAAATGGAACGCTTATTATTACCGTACCCGTGCGAATATCGATTATATCCACCAGTTCAACAAGGTAGATTTCAACATCGCCGCTAATTTCGGACTCAGCAATTTCAACCTTTCTCCGGTTCAGCCCGGCAAGCAGAAGTTTACTTCAGGAGACTTCCATCTGGGAGTAAAATCGACAGATGAAAATTATCCCATACAGTTCGAAGCGGAAACCAATCTGATGATGTACAACCGTCAGAACAATAACACTTTCTTTTTCAATGACAAAGTCGGAGAAACACAAGTGCATACCAAAGGATTGATCAGCGGCGCTATCAGCGACGAACAGAGCATCAACATCGGATTGGACATGCGTAATCTCATCTACAATAAAGACCTGAAACTTGCTGACGACCTCCAGGTATATGAGAACCGTACCGCTCTGGCACTGAATCCGCATTATAAACTCAGCAGCGACAGCTGGAATCTGCGTGCAGGAGCCAATGTAGATCTCTCATTCGGCAGCGGTAAATCATTCCGCGTGTCTCCGGATGTAACAGCACAGTATATCTTCTCCGACAGCTACGTACTCTATGCGCAAGCTACCGGAGGCAAGCTGGTCAACGATTTCCGCAGACTGGAAACGATCTGTCCTTATGCCTTGCCGGCAGCCCCTATTCTTGATACATACGAACAGCTGAATGCAGCGATAGGATTTAAAGCGAGTCCTTATCCCGGATTATGGATCAATCTGTATGGCGGTTATCAGGATTTGAAAGACGATTTCTTTGAGGTACAGGAAGAAACATTTGTCAACTATGATCCCTCACTTGCCGGTGATGCTCAGGAAGGGAATTCCTCGTCTCCGGTCACAGCACATCAATATCTGAATCTGGAATTCAGCAATGCCAACAACTTCTACGCCGGTATGAAGATCAGCTATGAATACAAAGACCTCATTGCATTGTCCGCTGCTGGAACTTACCGTAACTGGGATGCGAAAGAAAAATACAGCCTGTATATGAAACCCGCCTGCGAAATTAATTTCAGCGCAGACTTCCGCCCGATCACAGGACTGAATATCAATCTCGGTTACGATTATATCGGACGCACAAAGGTAGAAGGCATTAAAGCCGCAGCAGTCAGCGACCTGCATGCCGGAGCCAGCTATAATGTGTTCAAAGGAGTATCCGTGTATGCCCGGATTAATAATATCCTCAATAAGAAATACCAGTATTATCTGGGCTATCCTACAGAAGGTCTTAACTTCCTGGGAGGATTAAGCTTCAGCTTCTAGACAAGACATATTCTCCAAAGAGAAGAACCAATCAGATGCCCATCCTGTTATTGCCTATGTGCAACATAACAGGATGGGCTTTTTTATTGTTCCTTACAAAGCCTCCTTTTCCATTCCGTCTATAATTTTGTATCAAGGTCTACCCATTTGTTACAGATAGTGTTTCTAGCTATTTGTGCACCTAATTTGGTGAATATTGCACGTCCATTTTTCACATCGCCCCTAATTTTGCATCATCATTAAAAGATAAATGAAGTTAACCTTATTGCACATAAGCAAAGGATATATTTAGAAACTGAAGAGAGAATAAAGAGAATAAAAGTCACCCCAACCCGGTTGACCTAACTATAAACTAAATATATTATTAACCTATCAAATTAAACAGTATGAGAAACGCGCTCAATTTAAGATTCTGCTTTCTTGTTACGTTTCTTTTATTCATACCGTTGATGTATGCCTTGCCCCCGGAAGGTATCACAATTAAGGGTAGAGTAACGGATGAAACACTCAAAGAAGGCGTTCCCGGAGCTAATGTGACTGTGAAAGGCACGAGCATTGGGACAATCACAGACTTTGACGGTAACTTTACGATCGTCGCCCCAAGCAAAAAATCCGTATTGAACATTTCCTTTATCGGGTATGTAACTCAGGAAATCGTGGTCGGAGACAAAACAATCATCAATGTTTCCTTAAAAGAAGATGCACAGAACCTTGGTGAAGTGGAAGTTGTAGCTATCGCCTACGGTAATCAGGACAAGCGCATGCTTACCAGTGCCGTCTCCTCCATCGACAACAAAGAGCTGATCAAATCTCCGGCAACAAGTATCACGAACCTCCTTGCAGGAGCACTGCCGGGTGTATCTTCCGTACAGACTACCGGACAACCCGGTAAAGATGCTGCTGCCATCTACGTACGTGGTGTCGGTTCACTAAATGATTCACAATCCAAGCCACTGGTCTTGGTAGACGGAATAGAACGTGAGTTTTCACAAATCGACCCGAACGAAATCGAAAGTATTTCAGTATTGAAAGACGCCTCTTCCACCGCTGTATTCGGAGTAAGAGGTGCTAATGGCGTTGTATTGATCACCACCCGAAGAGGTAAAGCAGGCAAAACGCAGATTTCCGCCAGCACCAAACTGGGTCTGCAACAGCCCATCTCACTGGTAGAGCAGACCGGAAGTTACGAGTTCGCACGCTTCTGGAATATGAAGCAGGAGATGGACCACGTTACGAATCCTAAGTTATACTTCACTCCGGAACAGGTAGAAGCCTATCGCACCGGCTCAGACCCCATCATGTATCCCAGTATGGACTGGAAGAAGTATATTTTTAATAATATCTATCTTCAAAGCCAGAACAACCTAAATATCTCCGGTGGTAGCGATAATGTACGATACTTCATCTCAGTAGGTTATACTTATCAGAACGGACTTCTGAAAGAACTTCCCGGACAAATGTACGACAATAACTATCGTTACAACCGCTATAACTACCGCGCCAATATCGATGCCAATCTGACCAAGACCACTTCGATGAAACTCGGTGTCGGTGGTGTTTTAGGTAAGATACAGGAACCGCGCAGCGTCGTTTCGGGTACAGGAGAAGACCAAAACCCCTGGGTAATCGCACAGATCTGGTCACATCCGTTTGCCGGACCGGGATTTATCAACGGAGTACGTACACTGATTCCTAAAGATATGGTTCCGCTGGGAGAAGTGATGCGTGACGGTATGTTCGTATTCTACGGACAAGGTTACAATCAAACGTATGACACGACATTGAATCTGGATTTGGACATCACACAGAAACTGGACTTTATCACTCCGGGACTGAGCGTTTCCGTGAAAGGTGCTTACGACAATAAATTCAAACTGGAAAAAGTACGTACGGGAGGCGCCATCGAAGCGCAGACTGTGTACTACAAATCATACTTTGACACCAACGGTACGATGTCACAGACCGATCCCGACTACGATAAATCACTTATCTATGTACCCAGCGGCAGCGATACTCCGCTCACTTACTCGGAAAGCAGCGGACGCGGACAGAACTGGTATCTGGAAGGACGTATCAACTATGACCGTACATTCGGCGACCACAGAATATCCGGTTTGTTCCTTTACAATCAGTCGCGTAACTATTATCCGGACAGCTACACTTATCTGCCCCGTAACTACGTAGGATTGGTAGGACGTGCTACTTATGCCTATCAAAGTAAATATCTGCTCGACGTAAACGTCGGCTACAACGGTTCGGAGAACTTTGCTCCGGGCAGCACACGTTTCGGTGTATTCCCTTCCTTCTCTGCCGGATGGATCGCAACTGCCGAGAAGTTTATGGAAAACCAGAAAATCGTAGACTACCTGAAACTCAGAGCATCCTGGGGACGTGTAGGTAACGACAAGGGAGTAGACTCACGCTTTATGTACATGCCTGCCGTATGGGGATCATCGGGCAGTTACAGCTTCGGTGTGGACAATCCGATTTCCCAATCGGCAGCAGCCATCTCACGTATGGGTAACCCAGCAGTAACCTGGGAAACAGCCGACAAGCAGAACTACGGTATTGATCTTAAGTTCTTCAACAGCCGCCTGTCCGCTACCTTCGACTACTTTATCGAACACCGCACAGGTATTCTGATCTCTCCGGAATCGACCCCAAGCATCATCGCAACTGCACTGCCTAACCTGAACATTGGTAAGGTAGACAACCACGGTTACGAAGTTTCTCTCGGCTGGCGCGATAAGATCGGAAAGGATTTCACCTATAATGTGGATGCCAACGTCTCTTTCGCACGCAACAAAATCCTCTATATGGACGAAGTGCCCAAGCAATTCTCTTATATGAACCAGACCGGTGGCTCTACCGGACGCCAGACCGGAGTATACAACTACATCCGTCTCTATCAGTACAGCGACTTCATCACCGGAGCCGACGGCGAACTGACCTTAAAGCCGGAACTGCCTCAGCCTTATCAGAAGGTATATCCGGGTGACGCCATGTACGCCGACCTCAATGGAGACCACATCGTGGACGGTAATGACAAGAGCGTAGCAGGTTATGCTACCCGTCCGGAATACGTTTTCGGTATGAACATGGGATTCGACTGGAAAGGATTCAACTTCACCATGCAATGGGTGGGTTCCAAGAACGTTAACAGAATGTATGACATCGAATACCGTATCCCTTATACGAATGCCGGAAAGCGTGGTTTGCTGACTTACTTCTACGACGGTTGCTGGACTCCGGAAAACCAACTGGGAGCTGTTTATCCACGTCCGTCGGAAGAATCGGAAAGCTGGAACTCCGAACCCTCTACCCTCTGGTTGGTGGATGCTTCCTATCTCCGCTTGAAGAGCCTGAGCTTCGGTTATACCATCACCGGAAAGAAATTCCTGAAGAAACTGGGCCTCAGCTCACTCGGATTAAACTTCAGCGGCTACAACCTGCTGACCTTCTCACCGCTTAAATATCTTGATCCGGAAAGTGATCCTAACCGATTCGGAGATTATCCGCTGATCAAAGTATATAGCTTCGGTTTAAATCTTAACTTCTAAAAAACGACTGTATGAATAGAATAATAAAAGGACTCGGAATAGCATTAGGTTGCGTACTGATAGCCTCCTCCTGTTCTGAAATCAGCTTCGGGGATAAATTTCTGGGCGACCAGCCTGAGAGTTCCGGAGCGACTACCGAAGAAATGTTCTCTTCGAAAATAAATGCCGAAAAGGTGCTGACCAAAGCATATACCGGATTACCTTATGGGCTACCGACCGGCTCTGACTACAAATTGGGTGTGAACATACTTGAATCAATCACAGACTTATGTTACAGTTTCCGTGACAATATCAGTGATGGGCCTGTCAAGCTCTATTACAACGGAGCACTCAGTGCCAACAACGTCCCAAAGAATTCTGCTTACCGTTATGGAAGCAAGTCTGACTGGACCACCATCCGTTACGCTTGGTTATATATCGAGAACGTAGAGAAAGTGCCCGACATGACAGCCAGCGAGAAAAGTGAACGGATCGCGGAAGCCAAAGTTTTGATCTCCCTCTGCTATTTCGAAATGCTGAGATATGTAGGCGGTGTGACATGGCTGGACCACTATGTAGACGTAAACGAGACAATGAATTTCCCCCGTATCACTTTTGCCGAAACGGTAGAGAAGATCGTAGGATTGCTCAACGAAGCCATCAACTCCAATCTGGCCTGGAAAGCCGAGAAAGCAGATGACGGACGTATGACCCTGGCAGGAGCGATGGCATTAAAGTTCAAGGTATTGCAATGGGCAGCCAGTCCGACTTTCAACTCAAACACTAAATGGCATCCGGAAGCAGACGAATATACCTGTTACGGAAATTACAGCGACCAACGATGGAAAGATGCCGCCGAAGCAGGCGCAGCCTTTTTCACAGAATTACAAAAACGGCACGAATACGAACTGATTCAACCTACGGAAGAGACGCACCGGGCAAGACGTCTGGCCTATCGTCAGGCCTACTACAACCGCGGCGGAACAGAAATATTAATCTCTACCCGTCAAGGATATGGCTCCGATGTTCACAGCAGCTTTATCGGCCAACGTTATTACAGCGGCCCTACATTGAACTATGTAGATATGTTTCCGTGGGAAGACGGAACTGATTTTCCGGCAAATTTCGACTGGAAGTCCCCCTCCAAGCAACCGTTCTTTACAAAAGGCGAAATGGTGCCCACCCGCGACCCGCGTCTGTATGAAAATGTAGCTTGTCCCGGAGACACCTACTGCAACGGAACAACAGCTCCTGTTTATATCAACCATGCCGACTACAAAGACGGTAGCGGATTCCTGATCATGAAGTACATCTTACAGGAAAACAACGATCGCGAAGGTCCGGTACAATGGTCACACACCCGTCTGGCGGAAATCATGCTGGGATATGCGGAAGTACTCAACGAAGTCAACGGACGCCCTACCGACGAGGCTTACAAAATGGTAAACGATGTACGAAAGAGAGTAGGTCTGCCGGAACTTTCCAAGACGATGAATCACGATCAGTTCCTCGAAGCAGTACTGAGAGAAAGAGCACTCGAATTAGGATTTGAAGAAGTACGCTGGTTCGACCTCGTTCGCAGAGACCGTCAGAGCGACTTCAAGAAGAAGTTGTACGGACTCAGAAGCAGAGGTAACGACCTGAACAATCCGACTGAGTTCACCTTCGAGAAGATCGAACTGGGAGACCATTACTGGGCTACCAACTGGGATACCAAGTGGTATCTGGCTCCGATTCCTCAGGAGGAAATCAACAAGCAATATGGAATGACCCAAAACCCGGGCTGGTAAATGACACGTTAACTAATATCGTTTGAACAATGAATAAAATAAATTATATATTAATCACTCTGCTCCTGGGAGGTTCGGTATCCCTGAATGCACAGACATCGAAAGCTGCTTCGGAAATGCAGCTGGCAGATACACTGAGCATCGGCTACCAGATGAACGTATCTTCCCAGACCAGCAGTTACTCTATCAACGGAGTCAATGCTTCCGCATTCGAAAAATCCCCGTACATAGATATCAGCAAAGCTTTGTATGGAAAAGTGGCAGGTCTGAATGTATATCAGGGTACAGGCTCGTCAGCCGATAACGTATCCACCCTCTCTATACACGGAAATGCCCCGCTAGTATTAATTGATGGTTTCCCACGTGATATCAGTGACATCACTTCGATGGAAATCGAATCATGCTACGTTCTGAAAGATGCGGCAGCCGCTGCTCTCTACGGTATGCGTGGTGCGAATGGAGTAGTACTGATTACGACTAAACGCGGAATAAGCAATGGTCTGAAGGTAAATGTGGACTATAATTTCGGTGTCAATACCCAATTCCGCTCTCCGGACTTTGCAGATGCCTATACGTACGCGAATTCCCTCAATACAGCATTAAGCGGAGACGGTCTGCCTGCACGCTACAATGCACAGGAACTGAATGCTTTCCGGACAGGGATCTATCCGTATGATTATCCGAATGTAGACTGGTGGAATGAAACACTGAACGACACCGGATTCACACACAACCTGAAAATGTCTTTCAGCGGAGGTAGTGATAAGTTCCGTTTTTACACGGTAGTAGACTACTACCGGGATCGTTCTATGCTAAAGAAGAACACGGAAGATACACGTTTCGACACTACTCCGACAGACACACGTCTGACCGTGCGTACCAATCTGGACGTAAAAGTGACGGAAAGTACATTGCTGAAAGCCGGCATTGTAGGCAGACTGAAAGAATTCAGAGGTACCCGCTATGGACGCAGCGCTATTTTCAACAAAATCTATGGCATTCCATCCGCTGCATTCCCCATTCGTTATGAGAATGGCATTTATGGAGGTAGTTCTGTGTACGGAACCGGTAATCCGGTAGCTCTGTTGAAAGACTACGGACACATCCGTAACGTATACGGAACATTACTCGCCGACCTGAGCATCCGTCAGGATTTAAGTGCGTTGACCAAAGGGCTGGCAGCCGAAGCATCCGTCTCTTTCGATAATATCGGAGGAATGAATGAAACCACCAATAAAGAGTATCGTTACATGAACAGCAATGCAAGTATCACCAGCGATGGTACACTGGTGACAACTCCTGCCATTTATGGTACAGACTCCGAAACACTGGGACATACACAACCTTTCGAAAGACTGATGCTACGCAGCGATTTCCAGGCAAAGGTGGATTATAACCGCACTTTTGGCAAACATCAGGTGGGAGGAGCATTGATTTATGATATGCAGTCTGTTGTCAAAAACGGCAGAAACAACTCTCAGAAGAATCAGTCTGTGCTGGTGAACGCCACATATACTTACGACAACCGTTACAGCCTCAATGCCGTATTCAACCGCTCGGGATCAGCTTACCTGCCCGACGGAGACAAATACTCGAACTATCCTGCCGTTTCTGCTGCATGGATCGTCTCCAACGAAGCATTTATGGAAAAGGTGACACCGATCAATCTCTTTAAGATTCGCGCCTCTTACGGTCTGTCCGGATGGGACGGCAATCTGAGCCACGAACTATGGCGTCAGTCTTATGGCAGCGGCGGTGCCGGTTATAACTTCGGAGTGAATGCCGGAGGACAGTCCGGTGGCAGTGAAGGCGATCTGCCGGTTATCGGCCTGGTAGCGGAAAAATCACAGAAAGCGACTTTCGGATTTGATCTCGCTGCTTTTGATAATCGTTTGAATGCAACAGTAGAAGGTTTCTACGAAAAACGTTCGGATATACTTGTGTCAGGTGCCAATTCTACTTCCGGTATTATCGGTATCACAGTAGGTCAGGTGAACGAAGGAATCTATAAATACAAAGGAGTGGATGCTTCTTTGAGTTGGAATGATAAGATCGGTGATTTCCATTATGGTATTGGTGCTAGCATGTCATATCTGAATACAGAGGTAGTCAATGTAAACCAGGCATATCAAGAATACGACTACTTGTATACCAAGGGCAACCGTATCGGACAGATGTACGGCCTGGAAGCTATCGGCTTCTTCAACAGCCAGCAGGAAATCAACAACAGTCCGCAACAAACCTTCTCGGACGTAGCTCCCGGTGACGTGAAATACAAAGATCAGAACGGTGACAACCGCATCGACGAGAAAGACGTTGTGAAAATGTTCGGTTCATCTGTTCCACGCTTCTATTTCGGATTCAATCTGAACTTCTCATACAAGAGACTGGAGCTTTCCGCTGATTTCCAGGGAATGACCGGAGTCACTGTTTCATTGCTCAACAGTCCGCTTTATAGTCCACTTGTAAGCAATGGCAACATTTCAAATACATTCCTGAATGAAGAAATAAGCTGGACACCGGAGAATAAGACCAATGCAACCATGCCGAGACTGACTACTCAAGAAAACTTGAATAACTATCGCGCCAGCTCACTGTGGTACCGTGACGGTTCATTCCTGAAACTGCGTAACCTATTGGTAGCTTATACTTTCCCGAAATCGCAGACTCGCTTTGCCGACCTGAAAGTATTCGTACAAGGCACCAATCTGTTCTCATTAGACAATATCCATTTTGCCGATCCGGAACAACTTGGCATCGCTTATCCGTCGACAAGAAGTTATTGGGCAGGTATCAAACTTAATTTTTAATGCAAAGTAACAAATGAACATTATGAGAACCAAATACATACTCTTAACCATTTTGTCTTCGTTGGTCTTTGCTTCGTGCAACTACCTTGACTTCGATGAAACGAACAACCTGAAGACAAAAGAAGACATGTACAAGTATTTCGGTACAAGCAAATCAATGCTTACCCACGTATACTCATACATGCCACAAGGCTACCAACTGTTTGCGACCTCCGGCGGAATTTTCACCGAAGACAGATATTCCATGCGCGACTGTGCCAGTGATGACGGCGAATTCGGAGCCTATGCAGATAATATCCAGAATACCAATAACGGTAACTGGTCGCCTATTAAAACTTATGACGATTCATGGACCCTGTATCGCGGTATACGTGCTGCCAACAGCTTTATAGCAGAGATTGCCCAAGTGGACTTCACACGCTACGAGCACGACGGACAATATACAAACTGGATGAAGCAGCTGAAATATTTCCCTTACGAAGCCAGAGTGCTGCGGGCACACTACTTCTTTGAACTGGCACGCCGCTACGGTGACATCGCCATGCCATTGGAAGTACTGACTGAAGAGGAAGCCAATACAATCGGCAAGACACCATTCAGCGAAGTTATCAGCTTCATTGTCAGTGAATGCGACGACGCTGCCAATAACTTGCCGGACAGCTATGTAAACGAACCGGGAGCAGAAATCGGCAGAGTGACCAAAGGCTTTGCAATGGCAGTAAAGTCAAAAGCACTGCTATATGCTGCCAGTAAGCTACATAATCCTTCTATGGATACCGAATTGTGGAAAAAGTCTGCCAAAGCAGCAATAGATATTATCAACACAGGGCTTTACTCTCTCGACCCCCAGGAGAGTGCCAACAACCTCGACTCAAAAGAAGTTGTACTGATGAGGATCAATGGTGATGACTCGGACTTCGAAATGTTTAATCTCCCGCTTCGCATGACTGCGGGAACACGCACTTCCAGTCTTATCCCATACAGCAATTACCCATCACAAAACCTTGTGGACGCATTCGAGACAGTCAACGGTTACAAAGTAACCCTAGAAAACACAGGATGGGTTTGCGAAGACCCTGCATTTGACCCGCAATCACCTTATGAGAATCGTGACAAACGTTTCTACCGCGCTATTCTTGCCAACGGAATGTCGTTTAAAGACTACACCATTGAAACCTTCAAAGGTGGCGCCGACGACGGAATCGTATCACAAGGCGGTTCACCGACAGGATACTTCCTGCGCAAGTACATTCAGGAAGCTACTAGCTTTGAACCGGGTAAAGAAGCTGTCAGCAAGCATCATTGGGTGATTTACCGCTATGCGGAAACATTACTAACGTATGCGGAATCTATGGTCAACGCTTTCAATGATGTCAATTACACAGATGAGACTTATAAGTATTCTGCTCTGTGGGCTATCAATGAAGTGAGAAAGAATGCCGATATGCCGTTGATTCCTTCCATGGGAAAAGATGAATTCATGGAACGCCTGTACAATGAATGGCGTGTAGAGTTTGCTTTCGAAGATCATCGTTTCTGGGATGTACGGAGATGGAAGATTGCCGATACTACCCAGCGGGAACTATACGGAGTAAAGATCGAGAAGCAGGCGGACGGTACGTTCAACTTCTACAAGAACCTTTACGAAACCCGTAACTGGAGAGATTGCATGTATCTGTATCCGATCCCTCAAAGCGAACTATACAAGAATACAAACTTAAATCCTCAAAACACAGGATGGTAATTAATTGTCTAATCTAATATTTAAAAGATATATGAAAAAGTTATATAGCAACACGTTAATGCAACTGATTCTTGCACTGTGCACATTCAGTTTTGTAGCATGCCAGGAGTTCGACATCGACTCACAGCCGGAAGGTCCTCTCAATATCCAGATAGATGCTCTGGAGTCTTATACTGCTTTGGCAACTTCTCCAAGCAATGTAGTGTTCAACATCAGCTCCAACACTCCCTGGACGATCGAAAGTGACCAGCAGTGGTGCAAGCCGACTCCTTCGATGAGTGCAGCCAGCTCACTTGTGTCGGAGATTGTGGTGACAATGGAAAACAATACAGGAAAGAAAGCACGTACAGCCAAACTGACTATCAAGGCAGAAGGCGTTGAAGGCACCAAGGTAGTTACTATCGAGCAGGCTTCGAAAGAAGACCTGGTGGTGGTTCCTTACGATGAACTGGTACCGACAGAAGGCGGCAGCATCACCTTTACCATTGCTTCCAACAAAGCTTGGGAAATCATTCCTTCCACCGCTTTCCTTTCCAATATCGACAAAACATCCGGTACAGGTAATGAAGATGCCATAGCAGAAACCGTAACTGTGACGCTGCCCGCCAATGCAGGCGCCAAGAGAGCAGGCACGCTGACTATAAAAACTGAGTTTGAAGAATACACCTTTACCATTACTCAAAATGGAGTGATCATTGAACTGGAAGAAGATCCCGAAAGTACAACAATCAGCATGCCCGGAACAGGCAGTGGTATGGAAAAGACTGTACTGATTCGCGCAAACAAAGAATGGAAAGTTGAAGTTCCTAAGGAATATCAGAGTTGGCTGAAAGCTGAGGCACTGAGTGAAACAGAGTTGAAAATAACGACAACAACGACTAATAATCTGATGGTAAACCGTGTCGGCCACATCATTATGAAGACCAAAGAAGTCATCGACGGATTTGACGGCATTACGTTCGACATCAGTCAGGGTACTGCTTTCTGGAAAGAAGGAGGAGCAGATAACTATGTTGTGGATGAGGAAACCGGTTACATGACACTCTATGGCAGTGGAATAGTCACCAACTATTTATTCAAAAAAGGACGTCTCGCATTCGATTTCGAATCTATCAATTTAACCGGAGAAGATTGGATTGAGTTTAATATGTGGCCCAACTCAGGAAATACAAACTTCCATTTGCATTTCTACGCAAATAAAGAAAGTAACTTCACTTGTGGAGGTTCAGGCTTAAACTGGACTCAGAAAACATTTACCTGGACATCGGAACAAACGAATGTAGTGAAGAAGATTGAATTCCTTGTTGT